>OEMB01000241.1_pt2 | contig 26513 bp, 28 predicted proteins | sample 1503471 | NCBI WGS metagenome assembly OEMB01 (sample SAMEA104379601, study PRJEB20068) | metagenome | biome: 1000743; feature: 77; material: 1998 | place: USA | collected 2012 | depth 2.5 m
GAGTTCCAGGCGCTTCGCGCGCGCGCCCACCTCGAGGAGGGGCTGCGCCTGCTCGACTCCCTCGACCGGCGGAGCGCGCTCTGCGTCTCGACGTTCGCGGGCCTCTACGCCGGTCAGCTCGCACGCATCGAGGCGAACGGCTTCGACGTCTTCGGGCCGTCGTGCCGTCTGTCGGCACCGGCGAAGCTCGCCGTTGTCGCGAGGGGCCTGCTGCGATGAGGGCCGCCGTGGTGGGCGGCGGGCTGGCAGGGCTTGCCGCGGCACTCGACCTCGTCGACGCGGGCGTCGGCGTGACGCTGCACGAAGCCCGCCCCACGCTCGGCGGCGCGGTCCAGACGCTCCCGGAGCGCGAGGGGGATCCGGACCCACCGCCCGACAACGGCCAGCACATCGCGCTCGGCTGCTTCACGCACTACCTCGGCTTTCTCGAGCGGATCGGCGAGGCGGGGTCGTATGCACGCAGGCGGCTCGCGCTGCCGGTGGTGGCCGCGGATCGCTCTGTCGCCGAGATCCGGGCCTCGCTGCCCGCGCTCCTCGCCTACCGGCACCTGCCGCTTCGAGAGCGCGGCCGGCTGCTGCTCACAACGGCGCGGCTGCGCACGGCGACGGCGCGCGACGGGGAGACCTTCGGAGCGCTGCTGCGACGGCTCGGCGCCTCGGACGGCGCCGTCGAGCGCTTCTGGGACGTCTTCATCAGGCCGGCGCTCAACCTCAGGGCCGACGAGGCCGACGCGGGCGCGGGTCTCTTCACGGTCCGCACGGCGCTCCTCGGGCCGCGTGCCAACGCGGACCTGATCCTGCCGGCCCGGCCGCTCGGCGCGATGCACGGCGACGCCGGCGGACGCGCGCTGCGCGCGGCCGGCGCGGCCGTCGTCACCGGGCGGGTCGAGTCGCTCGACGAGCTCGACGCCGACGTCGTGGTCGTCGCCGTCCCGCCGCACGAGAGCGCACGGCTGCTCGGCGAGCCCGATCCGGGGCTCGAGGACTCGCCGATCGTCAGCGTCCATCTCTGGTTCGACCGCAAGCTGCTCGTCCCGCCGCTCGCCGCGCTGCTCGACTCCGACGCGCACTGGGTCTTCGACCGCGGGGCGCTCACCGGCCACGAGCCCACGCGCGGCCAGTACCTCACCGTCGTCTCGAGCGGCGTGCCGGAGCTCCTCGAGGTGCGAGGGCGCGCCCTCGTCGAGCAGATCGCCGCGCAGCTCACGGCCCGGCTCGGCGCCGCCGACCTCCTGTGGTCGCGCGTCAGCCGCGAGCCGTACGCCACGGTCGCATTGCGTCCCGGCGTCGTGCGTCCCGGCGCGGACACCGGGCGGCCGGGCGTCGTCCGTGCCGGCGCCTGGACCGACACGGGCTGGCCCGCGACGATGGAGAGCGCGGTGCGCAGCGGGCGGGTCGCAGCACGTCAGGCGCTTCACGCTGCGAACGAAGCGGTGACCGCATGACGGCGATCGAGGCGCTCACCGCGCTCGACGCGGCGATCGACCGCGGGACCCGCCGCCTGCTCGAGCTGCAACGGCCGGACGGGATCTGGGTGGGCGAGCTCGAGTCGAACGTGACCATGACCGCGCAGCACCTCTTCTGGCACCACGTGCTGGGCCTCCGCACGCCCGAGCTCGACCGGCGGATCGCGAACGAGCTCATGGCGCGCAGGCGCGACGACGGGACGTGGGCGATCTGGTTCGAGGGGCCCGCGGATCTTTCGACCTCGATCGAGGCGTACGTCGCGCTGCGCATGACGGGCGTCGATCCCGGCCCCGAGGCGCTCGCCTACATCAGACGCGAGGGCGGCATTCCGAAGAGCCGTCTCTTCACGAAATGCTTCCTCGCGCTGCTCGACCAGTGGCCGTGGCAGCGGATGGTGCCGATCCCGCCCGAGCTCGTGCTCCTGCCGCCCTCTGCACCGTTCTCGATCTACAACTTCGCCTGCTGGGCACGGCAGACGTTCGTCGCACTCGCGGTCGCGCAGTCGCTGCGGCCCGTGCGCCCGGCCGACGTCGACCTCTCGGCGATCGGAGCGATCCGAGGCAAGACGCGGCCCGCCCGCAGGCCGAACGCGCTGCGGCGCGCGGCGCTTCGTCGCGCCGAGCAGTGGATCCGCGAGCGGCAGGAGGCCGACGGCTCGTGGGGCGGCATCCAGCCGCCGTGGGTGTGGGGCATCGTCGCCCTCGCCGCGCTCGGGCACGGGCTCGACGACCCGACGCTCCGCAAGGCGGTCGACGGCTGGCGGGGGTTCATGGTCGAGGACGGCGACCGTCTTCGACCCGAGGCGTGCCAGTCGCCCGTCTGGGACACGGGTCTCGCGGTTCTCGCGTTGCGTGCGTGCGGGGTCCCCGCCGACCATGCGCAGCTGCAGGCGGCCGGCGCGTACCTGCTCGGCCAGGAGGTGACCGTCAAAGGCGACTGGGCGATTCGCGTTCGGGATCTCGCTCCCGGCGGCTGGGCGTTCGAGTACGAGAACGACCTCTACCCGGACGTCGACGACGCCGCCGTGATCGCGCTCGCACTGCGGCAGCTCGGGGTCGGCGGCGCGGCCGTCGGGCGCAGCCTCGACTGGCTCGTCGGCATGCAGTCGAAGGGCGGCGGTTGGGGCGCCTTCGATGTCGACAACCAGGCGATGTGGCTGTACAAGATCCCGTTCTGCGACTTCGGCAAGGTGACCGACGAGCCGAGCGCCGACGTCACCGCGCACGCTCTCGAGACGCTCGGCAGCGAGGCCGGCTACGGCGGCCCCGTCGAGCGCGGGCTCCGCTGGCTGCTCGACGAGCAGGAGGAGGACGGCTCCTGGTTCGGCCGCTGGGGCGTCAACCACCTGTACGGAACGGGAGCCGCGCTGCCGGCGCTCGAGGCCTGCGGAGTGCCGCCCGACGATCCGTCGATCCGGCGGGCCGTCGCCTGGCTCGACTCGGTCCAGCAGTCGCACGGGGGCTTCGGCGAGGACATCCGGTCGTACGCCGACCCGATCTGGCGCGGACGCGCGTCGTTTGCGACTCCGTCGCAGACCGCGTGGGCGCTCACCGGCTATGTGGCCGCAGGAAACGCTGAGGTTACGAGCGCGCGAAGGGCGGCAGATTATCTTTGCGTCGTCCAGCGCGACGACGGCGACTGGGACGAGCAGCACTTCACCGGTACAGGCTTCCCGCTCGACTTCATGATCCGCTACCACCTCTACCGCATCAGCTTTCCGTTGCTCGCGCTCGGACGAATGAGAGAGAGGCTCTCTGGATGAAGTTCCCGCTGCAGTCCACCGTGTCGATCGGCAAGTACGTCGCGTCCCAGCAGCGGAAGGGCGAGCGCTACCCGCTCGTGCTGATGCTCGAGCCGACGCTCGCGTGCAACATCGCCTGCATCGGCTGCGGGAAGATCCGCGAGTACGAGTCGAACCGGGCGCGGCTGTCCGTGGAGGAGTGCCTCGACGCAGGCCTGCAGTGCCCGGCGCCCGTCGTCTCGATCTGCGGCGGCGAGCCGCTCGTCTTCAAGGGCATCGAGCAGGTCGCGGCGGGAATGCTCGAGCTGGGCAAGACGGTCGAGCTCTGCACGAACGCGTTGCGGCTCGAGCAGTGCCTCGACTGGTTCGAGCCGTCGCCTCGCATGACGTTCGTCGTGCATCTGGACGGGATGCGCGAGATCCACGACTACGTGTGCGACTACCCCGGCCTCTGGGACATCGCGGTCGATGCGATCAAGACGGCGCGCGCGCGCGGCTTCCGGGTCACGACGAACACCACGATCTTCAAGGAGACCGAGATCGACGACGTGATCGAGATGATGCGCTACCTCACCGACGAGGTCGGCATCGACGGCATGCTCGTCGCGCCCGGCTACCAGTACTCCCAGATCGACCCGGCGCTGACGATGACCCGCGCCGAGCACGAGGAGAAGTTCCGCCGGCTGCGCACGGCCGTGCGGAAGCACGGCTACCGCTGGCTCGCGACGCCGATCTATCAGGACTTCCTCACCGGCGAGCGCAAGCTGTCGTGCGCACCCTGGGGCTCGATCACGCGCAACCCGTACGGCTGGAAGGGCCCGTGCTACCTGCTCACCGACGGAATCTTCCCGACGTACGAGGCGCTGCTCGACGGGATGGAGTGGGAGGCGTACGGGCCGGGCAACGACCCGCGCTGCGAGCATTGCGGGATCCACTCCGGCTTCGAGCCGTCGTCGGCCTTCGAGTCGTCGAAGAGCCTGAAGGAGACCGTTCGGAGCATGGCATGGACGCTCACGGGCTGACGTTCGCCTGCGCAACTACCGCCGAGGCACGCGTCGCGCGGCGGCTCGGGCTTCCCGCCGTCCGGGTCGGCATCGGCGTCGCAAACGGAATGCCGCCCGGCCGTCTCGTCTCGTTCGGGCTGTGCGGCGCGCTCCACGACGGATTGCGCATCGGAGAAGTGCTCGACGCGACGCGTGTCGTGGACGAGCGTGGCGAGACCCTGTGGCAGGGGCAGGCGCTCGGCGTGCGGGGTGCACGCGAGGCGACGCTGCTCGCATCCGACGAGCTCGTGCACGACGCGGCCGAGCGCCGGCGCCTGCACGCGGCGAGCGGCGCCGACGCGGTCGACATGGAGAGCGGCGCGCTCGCGCGCAGCGGGCGGCTCGCCGGAGTGCTCCGTGTCGTTTCCGACGACGCGGAGAGCTCGATCGAGGGCGTCGACACCACCGTCCACCCGGACGGCCGTACCGACGTCGTCGGTCTCCTGCGATTCGTCGCGACGCGCCGCGGCGCCGCGATCCGCTCGCTCCTGGATGCCGTCTCGGCGCTACGCGCCCTCCAACGGGCGGCGGCGTGACGGGCAGGGTCCTGCTCGCCGCGCCGCGCTCGTTCTGCGCCGGTGTCGACCGGGCGATCGAGATCGTCGAGCGGTTGCTCGAGCAGCACGGTGCGCCGGTGTACGTGCGACACCAGATCGTCCACAACGAGAACGTCGTCAGGCGGCTCGAAGGCCTCGGCGCGGTCTTCGTCGAGGACGAGTCCGAGATCCCCGAGGGCGAGATCTGCGTGCTCTCGGCCCACGGTGTGGCGCCCTCGGTGAAGGAGAACGCGCAGACGCGCGGGCTGCGCGTCGTCGACGCGACCTGCCCGCTCGTCAACAAGGTGCACGCAGAGGCTCGTCGATACGCGGACAGCGGTCATCTCGTGGCGCTCGTCGGCCATGCGAACCACGTCGAGGTGATCGGAACGCTCGGCGAGCGGCCCGACTCGACCGTCGTGATCGAGTCGCCCGAGCAGGCACTGCAGCTGCGAAGCGAGAGACCGATCGCAGTGATCACGCAGACGACGCTCTCGCTCGACGACGTCGCGCCGATCGTCGACGCTCTCGAGTCGAGCGTCGGCGAGCTTCGCAGGCCGCACGCCGACGACATCTGCTACGCGACTCAGAACCGGCAGGACGCGGTGAAGGCGATGGTCGCGGAGGGCGCCACGCTCATCCTCGTGATCGGGTCGGAGACGAGCTCGAACGCGGTCAGGCTCGTCGAGGTCGCGCAGGCGGCCGGTGCGACCGCGACGCTCGTCGACGGAGAGTCGCCGCTCGAGCCCGCGCTGCTCGAGGGCCATCGGACGATCGGCCTCACCGCGGGCGCTTCCACGCCCGAGCAGCTCGTGCAGGCGACCGCGCAGGAGCTCGCCGCGCGGGGGTACGGAACGCTCGAGGAGATCACGGTCGCCCGTGAGGACGTCCACTTCCGGCTTCCGAGGGAGGTGGCGCGAGCATGACGAGCATCGAGGTGCCGTACTCGATCGCAGCGGCGCTGCCGACGCTCGCCGTGATGGACATCACGAACGAGGTGTCGCGATCGGTCGCGCAGTCGGGCTCCGCCGACGGCATCGCGTACGTCTCCGCCACCTCGAGCCTCTCCCTCGTCCGCGTGCAGGAGCGGGAGACCGGCTTCTTCGAGGACCTCGAATGCCTGCTCGAGCGGGTCGTGCCGAGCGACACCCCGGCGCGGGAGCGGCTCGTGCATGCGCTGCTCGGCTCCCGCACCGAGCAGATCCCGTTCACCGACGGCCGCCTCTGCCTCGGCCAGTGGCAGCGCGTGATGCTCTTCTCGCTCCACTCCGAGCTCGGCTCGGACTGGACCCTGACGCTGCTCGGCTGACGCCGAGTCGTCTCGTCCGGGGTAACGTCCTCGGTGATGCTGGTGCTCAACCGCTCCGAAGTCGAGGCGCTGCTCGATCTCGACGAGCTCTCGGGGGCGCTCGCACGGGCGCACGAGGAGCTCTCCTCCGGAAGCGTCTCGATGCCGCCGCGGATCGCGGCTCTGGCGCCCGGCGGGCTGCTCGCGGCGATGCCCGGCCACCTGCCGTCGGCAGGGCTCGGGTGCAAGCTCGTGACGGTCTTCCCGCACAACGTCGACCAGCCGACGCACCAGGCGGCGATCGTGCTCGTCGATCCGGACACGGGTACGCCCGTCGCGCTCATGGACGGGACGTACATCACCGCGACGCGGACGGCCGTGGCGGCCGCGCTCGCCGCATCGCTCCTCGCACGGCCGGAAGCGAGCGTGCTCGCGGTTCTCGGCACGGGCGTGCAGGCCCGCTCGCACCTGCGCGCCTTCGCGGGCGTGCGCGACTGGACCGAGATCCGCGTGGCCGGTCGTGACCCCGCCCGGGCGGAACGGCTCGCCGCCGAGCTCGGAGCGACGGCCTGCGAGACGTTCGAGGCTGCGGTGCGCGGCGCCGACGTCGTCGCGGCGACGACGCACTCCGCCGAGCCCGTCGTGCAGGCCGCGTGGGTCGCGCCCGGTACGCACGTCAGCTCGGTCGGCTACAACCCGCCCGGCTCGGAGCTCGACCCCGCGCTCGCCGAGGCGGCGACGATCGTCGTCGAGTCGCGTGAGTCGTCCTTCGCGCCGCCGCCGGGCGGCGCGCCGGAGCTCGCGGACGTCGACCCGGCCTCGGTCGTCGAGCTCGGCGAGCTCGTCAGCGGCGGTAGGCACGGCCGGACGACCCCGATCGAAATTACCCTGTACAAGTCGGTCGGCGTCGCCGTCCAGGATCTCGCCGCCGCGGCGCTCGTGCTCGCCGCGGCGCGGGAGCGGGGCACCGGCATCGAGATCGAGCTGGAGGAGATCCACGCATGAACGAGTTCAGACCAGGCCTCGCGGGCGTCGTCGCCTTCGAGACAGAGATCGCAGAGCCTGACCGGGAGGGCGGCCAGCTCCGGTACCGCGGCGTCGACATCGAGGAGCTCGTCGGCAAGGTCCCGTTCGAGAAGGTGTGGGGCCTCCTCGTCGACGAGTCGCTCGAGCCGGGACTTCCTGCAGCGTACTGCGAGCTCGAGCACCGGACCGGCGGCTACATGTCCGACCTGCAGTCGGCGCTCGCGGCGTTGAGCGGCAAGTGGCAGCTTCGGCAGCTGATCGACGTCGACGACGACCAGGCGAAGGAAGACCTCCGCCGTCTCTCGGCCGCCGCGCTTTCGATCGTCGCCCAGTCTGCGCGCGGCGCCGACAAGCCGGCGGTACCGGAGGACAAGGTGATGGAGGGCCAGACCGCGGCGGAGCGGTTCCTGCTCGCGTGGCGCGGCGAGGTGAACGAGGCCCACGCGAAGGCGATCGACACGTACTGGATCTGTACCGCGGAGCACGGCTTGAACGCCTCGACGTTCACTGCGCGGATCGTCGCGTCGACGGGCGCGGACTGCGGTGCTGCGCTGTCGTCCGCCGTCGGCGCCCTCTCGGGCCCGCTGCACGGCGGGGCGCCCGCGCGTGTCCTGCCGATGCTCGACGCAGTCGCGGAGCTGGGCGACGCCGAGAAGTGGGTGAGCGAGGCGCTCGCACGTCACGAGCGGATCATGGGCTTCGGCCACCGGGTCTACCGGGCCGAGGACCCCCGCTCGCGTCTCCTGAAGCGGACCGCCAAGGAGCTCGGCTCGCCGCGCGTCGACGTCGCCGAGGAGCTCGAGCGCGCCGCGCACGAGGCGATCGCGAAGAAGCACCCCGACCACTCGTACACGAACGTCGAGTTCTGGTCGGCTGTGGTGCTCGACGTCGCCGAGGTGCCGCCGCCGCTCGCCCCCGCGATGTTCGCCTGCTCGCGGACGGCCGGCTGGTCGGCTCACGTCCTGGAGCAGAAGCGGCTCGGCGTGCTCGTCAGGCCGGCGGCCAAGTACGTCGGCCCGGCAGCTCGGTCGCTGCAGGAGGTCTAGCGTTTCGTCGAGGCGTCCGTTCTGGGTCGTCGTCGGCGTTCGGCTCGGCTTCTGGGCCGCCACCCTGGTCGCGCTCCTCTGGTCGCCGCTTCGCGGCGGCTTCCCGGAGTTCGCGACATACGGAGCGCGCTCCGACTTCGTCTTCAACGCCTTCGCGCGCTGGGACTCGGGCTGGTTCCTCGGGATCGCGGAGCACGGATACACCGTCGAGCAGTCGGCGAGCTTCTTCCCGCTCTTCCCGCTGCTGACGCGCGCGCTCGCCTTCGTCGTCCGTTCGCATCTCGTCGCTGCGGTCTCGATCTCGCTCCTCTCGGCCGGTCTCGCAGCGGTCGCGATCGCGCGCATCGCACGCGTCACCGCCGGTGAGCGCTTCGCCCCCGACTCGGTGCTGCTGTTCGCGCTGTACCCGATCTCGTTCGTCTTCACGGCCGCGTACTCGGACGGCCTCTTCGTGGCGCTCGCGGCCTGGTCGTTCCTTCAGGCGATGCGCGCGAGAACGGTGTCTGCATGTGTGCTCGGCGCAGCAGCCGTGCTGGCGCGGCCGACCGGCATCGCGCTGCTGCCGACGCTCGCGCTCCTGCTCTGGCCGGCACGGCACACCGCGCGAGCCTGGCTTGCGCGGAGCCCTCTCCTGCTGCTCCCGGCGGCCCTCGTCGCGTACTGCCTTTACCTCCGCTCGCACTTCGGCGACGCCTTTGCGTTCGTGCACTCCGAGGGCTCCTTCTGGCTCCGCCACGTGCCGTCGACCGGGCCGCTCGGCGGCCTGTGGGATGCACTGCGCTCGGGCGAGCAGGGAGCCGCGCAGCTCGTGCTTCACCTGCCGGCTCACAGCGGCGCGCCGTCGGGCTTCGGGAAGCCCGAGCAGTTCGCGATCTGGAACGTCGTCCAGCTCGTGCTCCTCGCCGCGGCCTGCGCGCTCACGTGGGTCTGCTGGAAGCAGGTCAGCCGCGCCGCCGCCCTCTACTCGGCGGCGACGATCGTCCTCTTTCTCAGCGCCCCGGCGGCAGTCGTGCCGCTCGTGAGCGAGCCTCGCTTCCTGATCGGCGACTTCCCCCTGTTCATCGCGCTCGCAACCGTCGTCGCCGCGCGCCCGCGCCTGCGCACTGCCGCAGTCGCCTCGTTCGGCGCGCTCGGTCTGCTCGCCGCCGCCGGCTTCGCGCACGGCGTGTGGGTCTCTTAGGCAGGCGCGCGAACCGCTCTCGCCGAAGAACGCGGCCCGCTCAGAGCAGATCTCTAGAGCGGAATGAGCTCGCCCCCCTCGACGCGGAGCGGCAGGCGGTTCGGCGGTGGTGAGAGTGGGCACGCCCAGGCGTCGTCGTACGCGCACGAGGGGTTGAACGCGAAGTTGAAGTCGAGCACGAGGTCGTGGTGGCCGCCGCCGAGGTCGGCGCCCTTCACCGTGTCGAGCAGGTAGCGGCCGGCCGCGTACGTGTCGCCTGCGTTCGTCTCGTCCCCGAACGGCAGGAAGATGCCGCCGCCGTAGGCGTCGAGCCAGTAGAGCTCGAGCTCGCGGGGCTTGCCGAGCAGGTCGAAGCGCGCCACCGCGAACCGGCCGAACCGGATCAGGCTGCCGGCGCTGCCGGCGATCTCGAGCGTCTGCGGCTCCACGTCGTGCACCGCGGCGGTGGCGCGCAGGCGCGGCTCGTAGGCGAAGTACCGTGGCTCGGAGCCGACGCGCGGCGACTGCGGATGCGTCCTGTAGAGCTCTGATCGCACCGCGCACCAGCGGCGCCACGCCGCCTGTGGATCGCCGGCCCCACGCACCTCCGCGTACAGGGCGAAGATGCGCCGCTTCCAGTCCAGCAATGCGAGCTCGTCCACTTCGTGCTTATACGCTGTCGGCGCGTGAGGAATTCCCTCGACTACCGCGATCGCTTCCCGATCCTTCGCGACTGCACGTACCTGATCAACCACTCGCTGGCCGCGATGCCCGCTGCGGCCGAGGCTCGGTTGCTCGAGTACGCGCGGATGTGGAGCGAGCGCGGCATTCGCGCGTGGGGCGAGGGCTGGTGGGAGATGCCGCTGACGGTCGGCGACCAGGTCGGCCGCATCGTCGGTGCGCCCCCCGGCAGCACGGTTATGCATCAGAACGTGACCGTCGCGGAGGAGGTCGTGCTCTCCTGCTTCCGCCGGCCGGGCGCGCGCAACAGGATCGTGTACGAGGAGGAGAACTTCCCCTCCGTTCGGTACCTCTATCAGGCGCAGCCGGAGCTCGAAGTCGTCGCGGTCGAGGACGACGCGGCGATCGTCGAGGCGATCGACGAGCGCACGCTGCTCGTGCCGATCAGCCACGTGCTCTTCAAGAACGCGGAGATCCAGGACGTGGAGCCGATCATCCGCCGCGCGCACGAGGCCGGCGCACACGTCGTTCTCGACTGCTACCAGTCGGCGGGCGTCTTGCCGTTCGACGTGACGGCGCTCGGTGTCGACTTCGCGGTCGGAGGCAGCGTCAAATGGCTCTGCGGCGGCCCGGGTGCGGGCTGGCTGTACGTGCGCCCGGATCTCGCCGAACGGCTCGAGCCGACGTTCGTCGGCTGGCAGGGTCACGCGCGCCCCTTTGCGTTCGAGCCGGAGCTCGAGTACGCCGCCGGAGCGCGGCGCTTCCTCACCGGAACACCGAACGTTCCGGCGCTCTACGCTGCGACCGCCGGCTACGACGTGATCGAGGAGGTCGGCGTCGACCGGATCCGCGAGCGGTCGCTGTCGCTGACACAGCTCCTGATCGACTCGCTCGGCGCCGCCGGCTTCGAGATCGCGAGCCCGCGCGAGGCCGACCGGCGCGGCGGCACGGTCCTCGTCCGCACTCCCGACGACGCCGCCGTGCATCGTGAGCTCGGCGAGCGGGAGATCATCTGCGACTTCCGGCCCGGCGCAGGAATCCGTCTCGGCCCGCATTTCTACAACACCGAGGACGAGCTCGGGCACGCGGTCGAGCAGCTCTCCGAGATCGTCGAGAGCGGCGCCTACGCGCGCCATGCCGGCGCAGCCGCGCGCTTCTGAGCGAGCCTCACGCAGACGAGGGATGTGGCGTCGGCGGATTCGAGCCGACCCCTGAGATGTGCGTCGGCTCGCCATCACTGCGGCAGTGCTGGTCGCCGCGCTCGGTGTGGCCGGCACCGCCTCGGCGGCGCAGCTCGTCGACCGCGACGCGACCGGGGTCCGGATCTCCCTGAACGCGAAGGGGGAGGCGCTCCTCACCTACCACAAGGGCAGCGCGGTCAAGCACGTCCTCGTGTGGGGCGCGATCAACGCGCTCGCCCCGAGGGAGGGCGCCCAGCAGGCGAAGTTCAAGCTCGACTATTCGGGCGGCTGGGGGAAGTACCACAGCCTCTACTGGAAGCACTTCACCGGCGGCTGCGGCGCGTACGACGGCCCGGCGCTGCCGAACGTCGTCGCCGCCTGCAAGGCGGCTGACGGGTCGTACTGGGCCGCCCAGAGCTGGCCGCAGCCGCTCCCCGACCTCGGCTTCACGCCGTGGCTGCCGGAGCTGCGGTCGAACTGGCTCGAGGTCTCGCACTGGACGGGCGACCTCGCGAAGCTCGAGGTCGGCACCAACTGGGTGTACAGCGGCCGCTTCCAGAGTCTCTTCGGCCGGCTCACCTACCACGGGCAGCCCGTCTACGGCTTCGGCACCACCCGTTTCGGGGCGCCGACCGACGGCTTCGGGGTCCTGATCTACCTGGACACCCTCAACTCGGTGTACGGTCAGGGCTGGCGGCGCGAGAACTCGTTCGTCCCCCACAACCCGACGGGCGTCTTCTGTTACGGCTTCTATTCGTTCGATCCGACGACCGGCGGCTACAAGCATCCACCCGGCTGGACGGGGAGGCGCGGACCCGGCGTCGGCGAGCAGTACCGCCTGACCGCGAGCGGCCCCGGCGTGACCCCGAACGTCGCGACGGTCATCCCCGGCCTCCACGCGTTCGACCGCACGAGTCAGGCGGACGTCGCCTGGCAGGACCAGCAGTCGCAGCTCTTGCTCTCCTGGGGCGACCGGCTCTGCCGCGCCGGCTTGTAGCGCTCTCGGTCCTCACCGCATCGCTCGTGCTCGCCGGTGTCGTCGCCGCGGCGGACGGTCCCGTCGCCACGGTGACGCAGCGCCTCGCCGGGCTGAACGACGTCGTGTCGGGCGCCTATTCGCCGCCGGACGTGCAGGTCGCGGCGGGACCGGGCTACGTCGTGGAGCTCGTCAATCTCGCCGCACGCATCTGGCGGACTGCTGCCGGCGTGTCCGCGCAGGAGCTCCGAACCGAGCAGCTCGACGACTTCTTCGGCCGGCGCGGTGACCGGCTGACCGACCCGCGCATCCTCTACGACGCGCCGACGGGGCGCTGGTTCGCCTCGATCTCCGACGTCGACTCGGGGAGCGTCCTGCTGGCCGTCTCCGCGGGCGTCGACCCGACGGCGGGCTGGACCGTCTCGAGCTTCCCGGCCGCGGGCTGCGCCGACCAGCCGCGCCTCGGTCTCGCCGACGGGGTCGTCGTGCTCGCGGCCGACCTCTTCGCAGACTGCAAGACGGCGGGCGCCACCCTCGGCGGGGAGCTCTGGGTCGTCAACAAGCAACAGCTGCTCGAGGGCAGCAAGGCCCCTGCCTACACGAGCTACGGCCCGGACGCCGCGTACGCGAGCTTCGCGCCCGTGCAGTCGCTCTCGCCGACCTCGACCGAGTACGTGGTCTCGGTCGACGAGCCCACGTCCCGTGTCGTCCACCTCCTGACGGTCGACGGCATACCGCCCGACCCGGTCAGCGTGCGTGAGGTCGCATCTCCTTCGCTCAACCCTCTGTTGCGGCCGGCGTTCGCGGCCCAGCCTCCCGATGCCGCGGGCAAGCCGCAGCTGCTGATCGAGACGAACGACGACCGGGTGCTCGACTCCGTCTGGGAGAACGGGCGCCTCTGGTTCTCGGCGAACACCGGCTGCGTGCCGGCCGGCGACATCCTGCTCCGCACCTGCGCGAGGCTCGTCGAGCTCTCGACCGTCACGAACACGGTGGACTGGGACACGGATCTCTTCCGGGCCGGGGCTCATGTCTTCTTCCCGGCGATCAGGCCCGACGCGGCGGGCAACCTCGTGGTCGTCTATGCCGAGTCGGGCAGGAAGCTCCCCCTGACCCTGGCCGCGATCGGGCGAACACCCGAGGGGAGCCTCACCCAGCCTGTGGTGATCGCCCGGACCGCCGGGTCGTTTCTCGGCGACCGGTACGGCGACTACTTCGGCGCAGCACGTGACCCGGTCGATCCCACCGTCGTCTGGGTCGCCGGCGAGGCGGGGACGGACGTCCGCGGCGGACGAGGCTGGACGACGGCGCTCGCGTCGGTCGCGGTCACCGGCACCGGCGTGCTGCCCCCCGTGACCCTCACTGCTCCGCCGCCCGGAGTCCGGGCGCTCTCGGCCACCGCGCGCCTCGGGGGGCGCATCCGGCTCGCCTACCGCGCCCTCGACGACGGGAGCGCGATCCGCTCGATCGTCACGGTCCGCCGGAGGCAGTCGGTCGTCTTCCGCGCGACGACCGCGCCGGCGACGCTGCGCTCGGATCAGTTCTACTACGTGTTCTGGCGCCCGGCGAAGAGGCTGCGCGGCCCGTTCACGTTCTGCGTCCGCAGTGTCTCGGCGGGCGGCGTCCAGTCGCCGGAGAGCTGCGCGGCGATCACGCTTCGCTGAGGAGCTCGCCGAGCCGTCGCGCATACGCCGGAGCGGTCGGCTCGTCCTCGTGCCGGAAGTAGACGTACACGGGCTCCGTGCGGCCGCGGATCCGCCGTGCAAGCTCCCGAAGCGCGGAGTCGTCGTACGGCGGGTCGCGCAGGCGCAGGTAGCGGAACGGCGCCGCGCCGTCGAGGTCGTTGACGCGCACCGCGCCCGCGGTTGCGAGGCGCTCCTCGACGCCGTCCCACGACGGGTGCTCGAGATCGAACGCGAGCCGCAGCGAAGGGTCGAGCGAGCCGAGAAGGAGCTCGAGGGCGCCGTCGTCGCGGGCGCTCTTGAGCGACACGCGCACGGGCCCGAGGCGGTCGCCGAGCATGCGCACCCGCGACTCGAAGAGATCGAGCCCGCGCAGGCGATGCCCGGGCAGCTTCGGTGCGAACTCGAACCCGTCCGGGGCCTGCTCCGCCCAGCGGCGGAACTGATCCTCGGCGGGCAGCCGGTAGCCGGTCGTGTTCAGCTCGACCGTCGGGAACCGCTCCGCGTAGTAGCCGAGGAACCCGGAGGGATCGAGCCCCGCCGGATAGAAGCCGGGCCGCCAGCCGGGGTACGACCAGCCCGAGGTGCCGACGCGCACGCGTTCCGCGATACCGTCCGGGATCGGGAGTACCGTGCGCGGTCCTTTGGGCATGACAGCAAGCGTGACACTTCCGGTCGAGGAGTGGACCGTCGAGGAGAGCGAGCGCCTCGCCTCCCATTTCACGAACCTCGACCGGCCCGTCTTCGGTCTCGTCAACCTGCCGGAGACCGTCAAGGGCGCTCTCTTCGCCCGCTACTCGCGCTACGCGGGGACGCTGCGGCGGCTCTTCCTGGACGAGTTCGCCGACTCGGTTCCGGAGACGCCTCCGATCGAGGGCTCCGAGGGAAAGCGGGCGGCGGACCTCTACGAGCGTATCTTCCTCGGCTACGGCGACGACTCCGTCGCCCAGCTCGGCGGCGCCCACATCGCCTGCGAGTGGACGTCCAATCTCCTCACCAAGATCCTGCAGCGGCCGCGGCTCGCGTCCTATCTCGAGCAGTCGACGCGCTACATCGCCTACGACGCGCAGCTCGAGGGCTTCGGGTACCGCTACCACCGCGACCCCCGCTTCGGGCCGCCGTACGAGCACGCGCTCGACGATCTCTTTTCCACGTACTCGCAGCTGCTGGAGGGGATGTCGGGCTGGGTGGCCGACCAGTTCCCCCGTGGCGACGGCGAGTCGGCTGCCGCACACGCGCGTGCCGTACGCGCGAAGGCGCTCGATCTCGTGCGCGGGCTCTTGCCCGCCGCCTCGCTCTCGCACGTCGGCATCTACGCGAGCGGGCAGACGTACGAGCAGCTCGTGCTGCACCTGCTCGCGCAGCCGCTGGCCGAGGCGCGGAGCTACGGCGAGCTCCTGCTCGAGGAGCTGCAGAAGATCATCCCGAGCTTCGTGACGCGCGTGCCGCGCCCCGATCGCGGCGGGCGCTGGATCGAGTTCCTCGCCGACCGCCGCGCCGCGGCGGACGCGGCCGCAGCGCGACTCGGTCTCGACGAGGCGGAGACGGCCGCCGCGCCGTCCGTCCGCCTGCTGCGCGCGCACGGGACCGAGGAGGAGCTCGTGGCGGCTCTCCTCTACGAGTCCGGCGCGACCGGGGAGGAGACGGCGCTCCGCGCCGTCGGCGCTCTTGCCGCCGCAGATCGCGCCGCGCTCCTGCGGGAGCTGATCGGCACGCGCGAGAACCGGCGCCATCGCCCCGGCCGCGGCTTCGAGACGCTGCGCTACCGCTTCGAGATCGTCTCCGACTACGGCGCGTTTCGCGACCTCCAGCGCCACCGGCTGCTCACGTGCCAGTGGCAGCGCCTCTCGGCCGATCTCGGAGCGGACGTCCCGCACGAGCTCGTCGCCGCGGGTCTCGGCGGCGAGTACGAGCGTGCCCTCGAGGTCTCGCGGACGGAGTACGAGCGGCTCCGCGGCGAGGGGCTCGTCGAGGAGGCGCCTTACGCTCTCAGCCTCGCGTTCCGCATCCGGTACGTCCTCGAGCTCGATGCGCGCGAGGCCCTGCATCTGATCGAGCTGCGCTCCGGTCGCGAGGGCCACCCGTCCTACCGTGCGGTCGCGCACGAGATGCGCCGTGCGATCGCCGCTGTGCATCCGGGGGTCGCCGCTGCGATGACGTTCGTCGACGACTCGACCGAGGAGCGGCTCGAACGGCTCCTCAGCGAGATGCGAAACGACGCTACGTAAGCGGCTTCAGCACGACCGCGCCGGTCTCGCGCTTGCCCGGCAGCTGCTTCGTCACGACCCAGGTGTCGTTCGTCCGCAGCCGGTAGGGAGCGTTCAGCCGCACCGAGACGGTGCCGTCCGGGCTCTTGACGACGAACGAGCCACACGGCGCGTAGATCTTTCCGTCGCGAACGAGGAAGACCTCGTAGTAGCCCTTCGGCGGCAGCTTCGGCAGGCCCCTCGCCGAGAGCCACATCGGCCAGTTGCCGGCGGCGTCGACGTGCTGGATCCGGAGCGACGCGAGTGCGGCCGGCGCCGCCTTCGTCCCTGCGAGCTTCAGCAGCCGGCCGCTCGCCACCCCGTCGCCGCGGTTGCCGGCGATGAAGCCGCCGAGGAACGCGAGCGCGAGCACGATCACGGCTGCGGCGAGGAGCGCACCGCGCTGCTGCACGCGGCGCCGTGTCGGCCGCCGGCCGAGCGTCATCGCGAGCGTCGGCCCTGCCTCGAGCTCGGGCGAGAGCTCCGCGGGGGGGCCGGCGATCACGAGCAGGTCGTGCGCACGGCGCAGCCGCTCGCGCTCGGCCGGATCGACGTCGGCGCCGACGAGGTCGTCGAAGTTCGGCGGTCGTGTCACTCGAGCTCTCCCTCCAGGAGGCCCGCGAGGCGGGCGAGCGCGCTGCGGGTCCGGGTCTTGACCGTGCCGAGCGGGATGTGGAGGTACTCCGCGACCTCGCTCTGGGACATCTCGCTCCAGTACGCGAGCTCGAGCACCTCACGCTCCTTGTCGGGGATCTCCTCGAGCGCGCGGTGGACGCGCCACGAGACGTACGACGACTCGGCCCGGTCGGCCGGGCCCGGCTCGCCGGACGGGAGGTCGGGAGCCTCGGCTGCAGGCTCGACCCGAGCTCTCATCCGGTCGACGATCGCGTTCCGCGCCACCGCGTAGAGCCACGGCGCCGCCGGGCCACGCTCGGGCCGGTAGCTCGCCGCCGACCGCCACACCGCCGTGAAGGTCTCCTGGACCGCGTCCTCGGCCCGCTGCCGGTCGCGAAGCCGGCGCAGGGCGAGCCCGAACATCGAGCGGACGTACCGGTGGTAGAGGATCTCGAAGGCCTGCCGGTCGCGCTCCGCGACGAGCACGAGCAGGTCCGCGTCACTCGCGTCGCTCGGCGGCGGCTCGGGGGCGGGCAGCGCGCGAAGCCGCGCAGGCGTATCGAGGGCAAGCTCCATGTCTCCACGGTGTCTACGCATCGCCGACCACTTCGGATTCAGGAGTCATAGCAGTGTTTGACCGAAGCTTTACGTCCCCTGGGTATCACCTTTACGTCGATGAGGAATCACTGCGGCACACACCAGGGAGGCCAATTCGATGCCGAAGACCATCCTCAGCGGGCTCGCCGTCGTCGCGGCCGCCCTGACGCTCGCCGCGACCGGGGCCGCGGCCACGATCACGATCCAGATCAGGAGCACCGGCTTCGCGCCGTCCTCGGTCACCGTCGACCACGGGGACCGGGTGACGTTCCACAACGCCGACAAGACCGACCATCAGGTCGTCGCCGACAGCGGCGCGTTCGCCTCGCCGATCCTGCACGCCGGCCAGTCGTGGACGACGACGCTCTCGACGGCCGGCACGTTCAGGTACCACGACGCGCTCCATCCCGCGCTGAAGGGGAAGATCGTCGTGAAGGGCCCGCCGCCGTCGGTGACCCTCGGGCTCTCGGTGCCGATCGTCACGTACGGGGGCTCGACGCTGCTCGCGGGCGCGATCTCGACCGGCGCCGCCAACCAGTCCGTCGAGATTGACCAGCAGCAGTGGGGTCAGCCTTCGGCGACGCAGCTCGTGATCGTGAAGACCGGCACCGGGGGGACGTTCTCGTTCGCGGTCACTCCGTCGCTCTACACGACGTACGTCGCGCGCTGGAACAACGTCGCGAGCGCGGGCATCGTCGCGCAGGTCGAGCCGAAGCTGCGGCTCGTGCCGGGCGGCGGCGGCTATATGAGGGCGAGTGTCTCAGCCCCCGTCTCGATGTGGCACCGGCACGTCTTCCTGCAGCGACTCTCGAGCTTCGGCCAGTGGGTCAACGTTGCGGCGCTCATGCTCGGCCCGCAGAGCGGCAAGCTCTTCCGGCCTGTCGCGTTCCTGCCGAAGGGCGTCTCGCACATCCGCGTGTCCCTGAGCGTCAACCAGGCCGGGAACGGCCTGCTCGGCGCGCACAGCGGCACGCAGACCATCGTAAGGAGGCGGTAAGGCCCGCACCTGCGCCGCTTTGAGAGGCGTTTCAACCGGAGAGAACACTCTCGTACCGCGAAGCAAAACGAGGAAGGGGCACTCCATGAAGCGACTTCTCCTGCTCCCGCTGGCGCTCATTGCGACGCTCGTCGTCGTGGCGTCTGCCGGGGCTGACACGAAAACGGTGCAGATCACCAAGGCCGGCTTCACGCCGGTGTCGACGACGATCTCCGTCGGCGACACGGTGACCTGGCACAACGCGGACTCGGCGAATCACCAGGTCGTCGCAAACGACGGCTCGTTCGCCTCGCCCGTTCTCAAGCCGACCGAGAGCTTCTCGTTCACCTTCCAGAAGGAGGGCAAGGTGAACTATCACGACGCCCTCGCGACGACGAACAAGGGCTCCGTGACCGTGAACGCTCCGGCCGCGAACGTGACGCTCGACTCTGCGTCGCAGAGAGTGATCTACGGCAGCAGCACCCGGCTCTCGGGTGCAGTCACGAACCAGCTCGCGGATCAGCCCGTGACACTGACCTCGGAGCCGTTCGGCAAGGGCACGCAGTCCCTCGCGACGGCGACGACGGCGGCGAACGGTGCCTTCACGTTCGGCGTGTCGCCGACGATCCAGACGTCGTACACGGCGCACTGGCGCACGGCGACCAGCAACCCGGTGACGATCAACGTCGCGCCGCGCGTCGGCTTCGGCGTCCTCGGCCGGAGGTACGTCGCGAAGGTGACGTCCGATCTCGGCTACGGCGGGCACTGGGTGCTCGTGCAGCGCCGGAACGCACTCGGCGGCTGGCATAGCGTCAAGCGGGTGTTCCTCGGCTCGAGCTCCCGCGCGGTGTTCCGCATGAGGCTGCCGCACGGCCGGTCCGTGCTGCGGCTCTTCCTGCCGGAGAGCCAGGCGGGTGCCGGCTACGTGTCGGGGCTCAGCCACCTGCTCTTCGTCAGGCGATAGCGATCGACCGCGGGGCGCGCGCGTCCTAGGACGCGCGCGCCTCCGCGAACCGCCTCGCGACTTCGTCCCAGTTCACGACGTTCCACCACGCGTCCAGATAGGCAGGGCGCTTGTTCTTGTACTTGAGGTAGTACGCGTGCTCCCAGACGTCGATGCCGAGGAGCGGCACGTCGCCCTGGAGCCAGGGCGAGTCCTGGTTCGGCGTCGAGTAGAGGGCGAGGCCGGTACCGTCCCAGACGAGCCACGTCCAGCCGCTCCCGAAGCGCTTCACGCCGCCGTCGTTCACGGCGGCCTTCAGGTCGTCGAGGCTGCCGAAGGTGCCGTCGAGCGCACTCGCGAGGTCCCCGGAGGGCGCGCCGCCGCCGTCCGGGCTCATGATCTGCCAGAAGAGGCTGTGGTTCGCATGGCCGCCCGCGTTGTTCCGGACAGCCGTCTGCTTCTCCTCGGGCAGGGCGTCGAGGCCGGCCGAGAGCACGGCCTCGATCGGCCGGTCGGCCCATTCGGTCCCGGCCAGCGCCGCGTTCGCGTTGTCGATGTACGCCTTGTGGTGGAGGTCGTGGTGGATCTGCATCGTCTCCGCGTCTATGTGCGGCTCGAGCGCGTCGTAGGCGTAGGGGAGATCGGGCAATTCGAACGGCATCTCGCGGCTCCTTTCGCAGCTCTCTTCGGTCGCAGCTGAGGATATGCTGCCGCCGCTGTCGTAGGCGCGGAGAGAGAACGGAAGGAGACGCATGTCGACGCTTGCTTTTGAGTTCGAGGAGATCGCGCCGCGCGAGCTGCGCCCCGAGGTCTACGAGCTCGACGGGATCTCCCGCGCCACGGTCGAGGCCCATTACAAGCTGTACCAGGGGTACGTCGGCAAGCGGAACGAGATCCTCGGCAAGCTGGCCGCCGTCGATCTCGGCTCGGCGAACCAGGTGTACTCCGAGCTGCGGGCGCTGAAGGTGGATCTCACCTTCGCAATCGGCGGGATCAAGAACCACGAGCTGTACTTCGCCCACCTGGGCGGAGGCGGCGGTGCGCCGACGGGCTCCTTCGGGGCGCTCGTGCAGCGAGACTTCGGCTCGGTCGACGCGTGGCGCAGCGACCTGAAGGCGACCGGGATGGCGGGCCGCGGCTGGGCCTGGACGGCCTACGACTGGGACGAGGGGCATCTCTTCAACTACGTCGGCGACGCGCAGAACGCGTTCCCGGTCTGGAACGCGACGCCGCTCGTCGCACTCGACGTCTACGAGCACGCCTACTTCCTCGACTACCAGACCGATCGCGCGTCCTACATCGACGCCTTCTTCGACAACCTCGACTGGGACGTCGTGAACGGCTGGGTCGGCCAGTACGCGATCCCGATCTCGTAGCGACCGCCGGAGGAGCTCTCGATCGCCGCCGCCTTCCTCATCGCCGCCGGCTACGTGGCAGGCTCGATGCCCTGGGGGCTCTGGCTCGTCCGGATCTTCCGCGGCGAGGACGTCCGCGCGAAGGGCAGCGGCAACATCGGCGCGACCAACGTCTGGCGCGTGTACGGCCGCAGGCTCGGTCTCGCGGCCGTCCTGCTCGACACGCTGAAGGGCTTCGTGCCCGCGCTCGTCGCCACGAAGCTCGAGAGCCACGGCGTCGGCGTCCTGGCGGGCGGCGCCGCGATGCTCGGGCACTGGCGGCCGCTCTTCCTCGGCTTTCGCAAGGGCGGGAAGATGGTGGCGACGACCGGCGGCGCCTTCCTCGGCGTCGCTCCGATCGTCGGCGGCGTCGGCGCCGGCATCTGGCTGCTCGTGTTCGCGCTGACGCGCTACGCCTCGCTCGCCTCGATGACGTCGGCCGCTTCGCTGCCGCTCTGGGCGTGGCTCATCGGCTACCCGTGGCCGGTGATCGTCCTCGCGTTCGTCGCCGCCGCCGGGGTCGCCGTGCTGCACCGCGCCAACATCCGGCGCCTCGTGCGCGGCGAGGAGAATCGCGCCGTGCTGCGCCGGCGCCGCAAGCACGGGCCGAGCGCGTCCGCGAGTCTCTAGCCGGAACGGAGCCAGTCGCGGAGCTCGGTGTGCTTCAGCGGCCCGTGGCTCCCGCCGGCGAGCTCTGCCCGCAGCTCGCCGACGGTGCCGTAGCGCTCGGCCACGACTTCGTGCGCATGGATCGTCTCGAAGTTGACCTGCTGCGAAAGGACGAAGTCGCCGCCGTCGAGGTCCGGCAGCTCTTCGAGCACGCTCTTCAGCGCCACGCGGACGGAGTCCTCGACGAAGCGCGGCTGCAGGTGGGCGTGCTCGACGACGAAGAGCTCGTCGGGCCGCTTCAGGAGCTCGTAGATCGGCGAGCTCATCGACAGCTCGACGAGCTCGACGAGTCGCTCCGCGTTCACGCGCCGTGCGCTTCCGACGTAGAGCGTTCCCTGACCGCGCTGGTTGTGCGTCGCGATCGGGACGAGCTCGAGGATCCGCTCGACGTCGTCCGGCTCGAAGCCGGCTTCGAGCAGCCGTTCCGAGGCGCGGCCGCGAACGAGCCCCTGCGCGCACGGGCAGGCGTTGATGCCGATCGCCTGGACTCCGACGATCCGGCGCACCCCGTGCTGCGACGCCGCCGCGATCCCGATCAGCGACACCATCTCCTGCGTCGACAGCTTCGTGACCGGCGTGGTGCGCTCGTACGGGTACCGCGCCCGGATGTGCACCTCGGCGAGCAGCGCCTGCTGGCGCTCCACGATCCGCGTCGCGACGTGCTCGGCGAGGTCCTCGATCAGGAACGCGTCGTCGGCGACGACGCCCTCGATCGCCTCCTCGAAGAGCTCCGGGAAGCGCGACATGTGGACGCCCTTCTGCGACGGATCGAGGTCGACGGTGCAGTCGATCGTCGCGGCGATCAGCTTCTCCTGCGCGCCTCTTCCGATCCGAACGGCCTTCTGGACGCCGGTGACGCCGGCGCGGGAGAGCCCGATCGGGATCTCCGGCACGGAGGCCTGGAGGTCGTCGAGCAAGCGCCGCGTCGTCTCGGTCACCCCGATACTGTGCCTCAAGGCCGTGGCCGACGACACCTCCTTCGCAAAGCTCGTCACGCTCGCCTGCCATGACGTGCGCACGCCGCTCGCCACGGTCCACGGCTTCGTGAAGACGCTGGAGCGCGCCGTCGAGCTCGAGCCGCCCGCGGATCGCTACGTCGAGATGATCGGCGAAGCGTCGCAGCAGATGGCCGGGCTCCTCGACGCGCTCTCGCTCGCAGCCCGCATCGAGGGTGGCCGCTACGAGCCCGTGCGCCGCGATGTCGACACGCTCGAGCTCGCGAGGGCCGCCCGGGAGCGGCTCGGCGAGGAGCGCGTCCGCGTCGTCGGCGAGGGCGCCACCGTCTCCACCGACCCGGAGGCCGCCGACCAGGGCGTCTCCGCGCTCGTCCGCTGCGCGCTCCGCCACGGCGGCCTCGAGGAGGTTGCCGTCACCGTCCGCGGCAGCGAGATCGACGTGTCGCCCGTGACCTCCGGCTCGGCGCGGGTCGTGCTCGGGGAGGATCTGCGCGATCTCGGCGCCGCGGTCGCGATACGCGCGATCGCAGCGCTCGGCGGCTCGGTCTCGCTCACGGGCGAGACGCTGACGATCCGGCTTGCCTAGCCGGTCGCGCTCGCCGGCTCGGCGAGCTCGTGGCAGCTGCGGCAGCGCGCCTCGTAGGAGTCGAGCGCGCCGACCACGACCGTCGCGCCGTCTGCGGACGCGGGGTAGCCGTCGACGAGCCGCTGCGTCATCGTCGCGGGGCCGCCGCAGCGATGGCAGACGGCCTGCAGCTTGTCGACGAGCTCCGCCCGGCAGAGGAGCTCGGGCATCGGCCCGAACGGCAGGCCGCGGAAGTCCTGGTCGAGGCCGGCCGCGACGACGCGCGTTCCGCGCTCCACGAGGACGTCGATCACGAGCACGATCTCGGCCGGGAAGAACTGCACCTCGTCGATGCCGATCACGTCGTAGCCGTCGGCGAGGCCCGGGACATCCTCCGGTCTCGCGACGGCGACGGCGCGCATCTTCGCGCCGGCGTGGCTGACGACGTGGCCGATGTCGTAGCGGTCGTCGATGCGGGGCTTCACGATCAGCGCGCGCTGCCCGGCGATCTCGGCACGGCGGAGCCGGCGGATCAGCTCTTCGCTCTTGCCGCTGAACATCGGGCCGCACACGACCTCGAGCCAGCCGCCGCGTTCGGGAAGCAAGCGGATCATGTGCGTGACCCTAACGACGCGGCGGGACGGACTCCTTCGACTCGTCGAAGGCCCAGCGGGCCAGGAGGCGCAGGCTGACGATCCCGAGCGGGCGTCCGTCCTTGACCACCGGCAGGTGCCGGAAGTTGTGGGTGAACATGATGTCCGCGGCGTCCTCGACCGACGTGTCGGGCGTGATTGTCACCGGGTCGGAGGTCATCCACTGCCGGACGCGTGCCTCCGCCGCGCGCGCGCGCGAGGCGACCGCGCGCAACAGGTCACGCTCGGTGACGATGCCGACGATCCGCACCATGTCCTCGAGCACGACGACCGCACCGACGTTCGCCGCGTTCATCTTCTCGGCGGCCTCGCCGATCGTGTCGGAGGGCTCGACGGTCAGGACGTCCTTCACCATCAGGTCCGCCACGGTGGCCATGCCGCGAGCCTAGCGCGTCGCGCCTAGCGCAGGAGCCGCGAAAGGCGGCGGTCTTTCAGGACGCGGCCACCGGTCTGGCAGTCCGGGCAGTAGTAGATCGTGTGCTCCTCGAAGTCCACCTGCGCGATCGGCGTCCCGCAGACGTGGCACGGCTCGCCGAGCTTCCGGTGGACGCGGTAGGTGCGCTCGTCGCCCGCGCCGCTCTCGCGAAGCTCGAGCCCGCGCGCGAGCTCGGCGTCCATCGCGGCGGCGAGCCGGTCGACCTCCGCATCGGTGAGGTCGGTGGAGAGCGCGTACGGCGAGAGCTTCGCCGCGTGGAGGATCTCGTTCGCCCAGGCGCGGCCGATGCCGGCGATCGCGCGCTGGTCGCGAAGCAGCGGATGGAGGCGCCTCGACTCGCGACGCACGATCTCGCCGAGCGGCTCCGCGCCGAGGCCGAGCGCCTCCGGTCCGAGCTGGGCGAGCTCCGCGGCGGCGGCCTCGGGAGTGAGGAGCCAGACGCCCGCGCGCTTCTTCTTCGCGTTCTCGGTGAGCACGAGCTTCGCGCCGCCCTCGAACTCGAGCTGGAACGCCGGCTTCTTCGGGGCAGGCTCGCCCGCGCGGAGCGCCTTGAGCCTACCGGCTGTCATCAGGTGAACGACGAGCACGAGCTCGCCGTCGACGGTCGGGAAGAGCAGCCGCTTGCCGCGCCGCTCGGCGCCGCGGAGGCGGCGGCCCTCGAGGGTCTCGAGCGGCGGGTCGAAGGTCTTCAGCGTCGCGATGTGCGCGGGGCCGGCCCTCGCGACCGGGAACGCGGCGACCGGGTCATTCAGCCCGCGCCGCCACGCCTCCATCTCCGGTAGCTCGGGCATCGAGCTGAACCGTAGCGCCGCCCGCCGGCTCGACGATCCCGTCGAGAGGTCGGGGCTCGACGAGCGGCTCCGGCATCTCGCGGATCGAGCGCACGGAAGAGAGAAGCACCGGCAGGAACGTCAAGAGCCCGCCGATCGCCCCCACCCAGAGCGCCGTGCGCAGGCTGTACGCGGTCGCGATCGCACCGCCCGTGAGCGTCCCGAGCGGGATCGTGCCCCAGACGATCCAGCGCATCGACGCGTTCATGCGGCCCTGCAGGCGCTCCGGGGTGATGGCCTGGCGGAGGCTCACCTGGGAGATGTTGTACGCCATCCCTGCGTAGCCGGCGACGAGGGTTCCGACCAGCAGCACGGGCACCGGGAAGCTCCTCGGCGCGAGGGGGAACGTCAGGCCCGCGGCCGAGAAGCCGACCGCGGTCAGCCAGATCGCCCGGCCCACGCCGACCGCCCGCTGCAGGCGCGTCGTCGTCAGCGCTCCGGCGATCGAGCCGACGCCGAGGCCGGCGAACACGGTCCCGGCCCAGAAGGACGAGATGTGCAGCGTCCGCGCGATGTAGAGGATGAGGATCGAGAAGCCGATCTGGCCGAAGAAGTTCGACGTGCCGGTGCACATCGCGATCCACTTGAGATGGCGGTGGCGGACGACGTAGAGGAGCCCTTCCTTGAGCTCGGGCAGCATCTTCGGCTTCGGCTCGCCCTCGCGTCGCTCCGGGAGCGTCTCCGGCGCCCGGATCGGAAGCATGAAGGCGGTCGAGACGAGGAAGCTCACGGCGTCGAGCGCGATCGCGTACGGCGCGGTCAGGACGCCGATCAGCACGCCGGCGAGGCCGGGGCCGCCGATCCCGGCCGCCGCGACGGTCGTCTGGAGCTTCGAGTTGCCCTCCACGAGCTGCTCGCGGTCGACGAGCGAGGGCAGGTACGACTGGTACGCGATGTCGAAGAAGACCGTGAAGATTCCGATCACGAACTGCAGCGCCATCAGCTGCCAGATGTCGAGGATCCCGATCGCCCAGGCGACCGGGATGTAGGCGAGCAGCACGGCGCGCGCGGAGTCGCCGGCGATCAGGATCGGCCGCCGGCGCAGCCGGTCGACCCAGACGCCGGCCGGCAGCGCGAAGAAGATGAACGGCAGGAACCCGAGCATCCCGAGCACGGAGAACTCGATCGGCGACGCGTGCAACCCGACCGCCGCGAGCCACGGAATCGCGAGCGCGGAGACCTGCGACCCGAACTCGCTGATCGACTGGCCCGACCAGAGCTTGAGGAAGTCGGTGTTGCTCCAGAGCCCGCCCGCCGGGCGACGCAGCTTACGCATCGGTGGCCCGGCGGTATTGCGCGGCGGCGAGGCCGTACGGCTCGCCGGCCGCGTCGTCGGCGGCGTGGAAGTCCTCCGCGAGCCTTTCGAGCCGCCGCCCCAGCCGGCGCGCGTCGCGCGGCGTGAGTCGCGCTCGGAGGAGGGCGAAGGTCGTCCCGGCGTCGTCGCCGAGGGGGAGCATCTCCTCGGCGGCGCGGCGGAGGGATGCCGCTGCGACGTCCCGGACGTCCTCGCCGTCCTCCTCGCTGCTCTTGAAGAGGAAGAGGCGCGCCGTGCGGCCGTAGTACCGCTCCGTCAGCGCGCGTACCTGCCTCGTCCGCACGACCTGGACGAGGCCTGCCTTCTCGAGCACCTTCACGTGGTGGCCGACCGTGCTCTTCGGCAGCCCGAGCTTCTCTGCCAGCTCGGTCGTCGAGGCGGCCCGGTCGCGCAGCAGGACGACGATCTTCGAGCGGAGGTCGTCGCCCAGTGCGCGCAGCTGCTCGGGCTCCCGCACGACGAGCACGTCGACCGCCTCGTAGTCGGGCGAAG
>OEMB01000134.1_pt1 | contig 22240 bp, 25 predicted proteins | sample 1503471 | NCBI WGS metagenome assembly OEMB01 (sample SAMEA104379601, study PRJEB20068) | metagenome | biome: 1000743; feature: 77; material: 1998 | place: USA | collected 2012 | depth 2.5 m
CTGCGCAGCCGGGGCCCGGTCGTACAACAACGCGTTGCAAACCTTCAGCTAGGTGGCAGACCGAAACGCGCGCGGCGGCACGCTCGTCCTCGGGGGCGGGTTCGCGGGCTCGTACGTCGCGCGACTGCTCGCGAAGCGGGGCGCGACGATCGTCAGCCTCGAGAACTTCATGCTCTACACGCCGATGCTTCCCGAGGCCGCCTCGGGGACGCTCGAGCCGCGCCACGTCGTCGTCCCGCTGCGAATGATGTGCCCGCACGCCGACCTCGTCATCGGGCGCGCAGTGGCGCACGACGCGGAGCGGCGGCGCGTTCAGGTCGAGACCGGCGAGGGACTCCTCAACCTGCGCTACGCGAACCTCGTCGTCGCGCTTGGCGCCGTGTCGCGGACGCTGCCGATCCCGGGTCTCGCCGACCATGGCCGCGGCTTCAAGTCGCTCGCCGACGCGATCGACCTCCGCAACCACGTCCTGCGCCGGCTCGAGGCCGCGTCCGCCGCGCCGACCGACGCCCATCGCGAGCTCGAGCTCACCTTCGTCTTCGTCGGTGCCGGCTACGCGGGGGTCGAGGCGCTCGCCGAGCTCTCCGACCTCGTGCGCGACGCGCTCCGCTACTACCCGTCGCTCCGCACGACGCGCCAGCACTGGGTGCTCGTCGACGCCGCGCCGAAAATCTTGCCGGAGATCCCGCGGCGGCTCGGCGAGTACGCGGCGCGCCAGCTCGACGGCCGCGGCGTCGACATCCGCGTCGGCACGACACTCCAGGAGGTCGGCCCGCACCACGCTCTCCTGTCGGACGGCGACCGCATCCGGACGAACACGCTCGTCTGGACGGCCGGCGTGCGCGCGAACCCGCACCTGAGCCAGCTCGGGCTTCCGCTGGACGATCGCGGACGCGTCGTCGTCGACGGGACGCTGCGCGTAGAGGGCATGGCGAACGTGTGGGCGCTCGGCGACGGCGCGCGCGTCCCGAACCTCGCGACGCCCGGCGAGTTCGACCCGCCGACCTGCCAGCATGCGCTCCGCCAGGCCCGCCGGCTGGCGAAGAACCTACGCGGCGAGCCGCGCCCGTACCGCTACCGGATGCTCGGCCAGGTGGCGACGCTCGGCCGCTACAAGGGGATCGCCGACGTGCTCGGTCTGCACCTGCGCGGCTTCCCCGGCTGGTTCGTCACGCGGACGTACCACCTGTACCAGCTCCCCCTCTTTTCGCGGAAGCTGCGCGTCGTCACCGACTGGACGACCTCGCTCTTCTTCCGCCGCGACATCGCCGAGCTCGGGATGCTCGGCCACCCGCAGCGCCTTGGCGACGTCTGAGGCGCCGACTTGGCGGCGCCGACCATCAGGCCGTACGGGCTTCGCCCGTACGGCCGTCTGAAATGACCGGTCGGGAGAATGGGTCTCGTGCAGAGCGCTATGAGTGAGCTCGCCCGCGCGTACGAGTTCCTGACCCGAGCGGACATGGCCGGCGAGCGGACCGAGCCGACCCGCCTCGGCGTCGCCGTCTACGACGACCGCGTCCCGAAGCGCTACGACTCGAACTACCTCCTCGTCGCGACGGCGGCGCCTGGCACGACCGCCGAGGAGCTCGCCGCCGACGCGCGGGCGTACGGCCGGCCGATGATCTTCTTCCGCGACGAGCGAAGCGCCGAGCCACTCCTCCCCGGCTTCCGCGCCCTCGGCTGGCGGGTCGACCGCCACGTCTTCATGCTCCAGCGCGAGGCGCCGAGCCGCGACGCGCCTGTCGAGCTCGTCCGCGAACTGGACGCCGACGCTCTCCGTCCAGCACGCCGGCGACTGATCGAGGACTTCCCGTGGGCGCGGCCGGAGGTGCTGGAGCAGCTGCACCAGGCGAAGCGCCTGATGGCCGAGCGGGTCGACACGCGCTTCCTCGGCGTCGTCGTCGACGGCGAGGTCGTGGCCTACGCGGACCTGTACCTCGAGCCGCCGAATGCACAGATCGAGGACGTCGGCACGCTCGAAGCCCACCGCGGCCGCGGCTACGCGAGCGCGGTCGTTCTCTACGCGGCGCAGGAAGCCCGGCGAGCGGGAGCGGACTTCGTCTTCCTCGTCGCCGACGCCTACGACTGGCCGCAGCACTGGTACCGGCGGCTCGGCTTCGAGCCGATCGGCCACTACGTGAAGCTCATCGCGCCGGGCGTCTGATGCGCGTTGCACCCGTGCGAGGCGAAGAGTAGGGTCGGCCATCGCGGAAGCAGGCCGCGAACCCAGATAGGGGGTGTTCGATGGCGTCCATGGTCGGTGTGTTCAAGACCGACGACTACGAAGACTGGAAGCGCATGTTCGACTCCGACCCCGTCGGTCGCAAAGAGGCGGCGAAAGGCCACCGTGTCATGCGCAGCGTCGACGACCCGAACGAGGTGTTCCTCCGGGTCGACTTCGATTCGGTCGACGACGCGCAGGCATTCCGCGAGCGCGTGCTCGCGTCCGGCGTGCTCGACAGGATCACAGTCGTGAAGGAGCCGACAGTGGTCGACGTCGCCGACGAAGCGACGTACTAGCGCGACGACCCGGTCGACCAGCGTTCCCAGCGAACCATCTCCTCCTGCGCCCGACGGCGGCGGGTGAGCCGGCTCGACAGCGCGCTCGCCTCGTCGTCGTCGGCAGCGCGCCCGATCGTGATGCAGCACGCGATCTCGACGTCGTCGGGCAGCACGAGCTCCTCGCGGAAAGCCGGGAGCACCTCGACGGGCACGCCGAAGAGCCCGGCCGCGTACCCCTCGTCGATCGCCGCGAGCAGGATCAGCATCGCCGCCGCGCCGGCGTCGAAGTACCAGAACGGGATCGGCCACTCGATCTCGACGCCGCCCGTGACCGCGAGCTTGTCCGGCTGCCGGTAGCGGTCGTGGTAGTCGTTCTCGCGCACGCAGACGACGACGAGAACGGGCGCGTTCCCGACCCACGACTCCTCGCCGACGATCTCCCCGAGTCGCCGCCGCCGCTCGGGCTCCGTCACGACCACGAGCCGAAGGCCCTGGCTGAAGCCTGCGCTCGGCCCGCGGCGCACGCTCCGCACGATGCGCTCGATCGCCTCGCGCGGCACCGGCTCCGGCTCGTATGCCCGCACCATGCGCCGGCGACCGAGGAGCTCGCGGAAGTTCATCGCGCGAAGGCCGAGCCCCAGAGCCGGCCGTGGCCGCGGTAGACGAACGCCGCGTGCCGCGAGCGCGGGTCGAAGAGGTAGATCCCCCGGCGAAGGACGTGCCCGTGCACGTCGACGAGAACGGCGCCGGTCGCTGCTCGGGTGACGAGCCCCTGAGGCGGGAGCACCGCGACAGCCGCCGCGACCACGACGGCGAGCATCAGCGCAGGCTCTTCAGCGCGTCGTTCAGCCGCTGCTTCGTCGTCAGCACGCCCTCGAAGAGGTCGCCGTGCTGCTCCACGCGCCGCAGGACGACCTCCATCGTGTAGATCGACGGGTTCAGCTTCTCGTTCACCTCGTCCCAGCGGAGCGGTGTCGACACCGGCGCGCCCGGCTTCGGCCGCACCGAGTAGACGGAGGCGATCGTCTTCCCCTCGCCGTTCTGGTTCGAGTCGATGAGGACGCCGCGCCGCTTCGACTTCGACCATTCCGTCGTCGCGAGCCCGCGGTGGGCGCGCGCGATCGCGCCGGCGACGATCTCCGAGAACTCGCGCGTATCGTCGTAGGTGTGCCGCCGCTCGATCGGGACGAGCACGTGGATCCCGTCCGAGCCCGAGGTCTTCGGGAACGAGACGAGCCCGAGGGCGTCGAGCGCCTGCTTCACGTAGAGCGCGACCTCGATCGTCTCCGCGAAGCCGACGTCGGGCGACGGGTCGAGGTCGAAGAGCACGAAGTCGGGCCGGTCGATCTTGTCGACCCGCGAGTACCACGTGTTCATGTCGATGCAGCCCATGTTCACCATCCAGAGGAGGGCGTCCTCGTCGGAGACGATCGGCGCCTCGATCCACTTCCTCCGTCGCGGCGCCTCGCGCGTCGACACCTGCACGCGGTAGCGCGGGATCCAGTCGGGCATGTGCTTCGGCGCATCCTTCTGGAAGAACGCCTTGCCGAACGCGCCGTCCGGGTAGCGGCGCATCGTGAAAGGCCGGTCGCGAAGATGCGGCACGAGCACCGGCGCGACGGCGCGGTAGTAGTCGAGGAGGTCGCCCTTCGTGATGCCCTCCTCCGGCCAGAAGACCTTGTCGAGGTTCGAGAGCTTGACGCGTCCCGCGGGTGGCGCGACCGGCTCCTCGCGCCGGACCTCCCGGGCCGGCTTGTCCTCGCGCAGCCCGACGAACGAGGGAGCGCGCAGGTGCCCGTCGTGCGTCCACTCCGCGAACCGCACCTCGCAGACGAGCTTCGGCTCGACCCAGACGACGTCGCCCTTCCTGATCTTCGGCATCTTCGGCACGACTGCGAGCGGCGAGGTGTCGCGCCGCAGAGGCTCGAGCCTGGCGAGCAGCTCGTCGATCACCCGCTCGCTGAAGCCGGTGCCGCAGTTGCCGACCCAGCGCAGCTCGTCGCCCTCGTAGGCGGCGAGCACGAGCGAGCCGAAGCTCCCCGCCCGGCGCCCCTGACCCTTCGTCCAGCCGACGATCACGAACTCCTGCCGCCCGTGCGTCTTGATCTTCAGCCAGTCGCGCGACCGCCCGCGTTCGAGGTAGCGAGACGTGCGGCGCTTCGCCATCACGCCCTCGAGCTCCTGCTCGACCGCGGCGTCGTACAACGCCTCCCCGTCGTCGAAGAGGCCCGAGATCCGCACGGTCTTCTGGCGTTCGTCGAGCAGCGCCTCGAGCCGCTCGCGGCGCTCGACGAGGCTCAGGTCGAGGATCGGGATGCCGTCGATCTCGAGCGCGTCGAAGACCTCGTAGACGATCGGTGTGCCCGCCTTCCCCTGCTGCATCGCGGAGAAGCTCGGACGGCCGCGCTCGTCGAGTGCGCAGACCTCGCCGTCGACGACGCACTCGGGCGAGCGCGCCGCCTTCGCGAGCGCCTTCGCCACGTCGGGGAAGCGCTGCGTGAGGTCGTTGCCGTTGCGCGAGACGAGACGCGGCTCGCCGCCGCGCACGTAGCCGAGCGCCCGGTATCCGTCCCACTTGACCTCGTACACCCAGTCACCGCCCTTCGGCAGCTCGTCCGCGAGCGTCGCGAGCATCGGCCGGTAGTCGTTGCGGGCGGCGCGGGCCGAGGCGGCCTCGTCGCGCTTCCGCATCAGCAGCCAGTTCTTCTCGTTGCCGTCGAGCCGCGCCGGGACGAGTGTCCAGGTTCCTTCGAGACGGGTGCCGTGCAGGCGAACCGTCAGGCCGCCGTCGGCCTTTTCCTCCACCAGCTCGTAGGTGCCGCTGTCCCAGATCTCGACCGTGCCCGCGCCGTAGCTCCCCTGCGGGATCTCGCCCGCGAAGCCGGCGTAGTCGAGGGGATGATCCTCGACGTGGACGGCGAGCGCCCGCTGGCCGGGCTCGAGCGGCACGCCCTTCGGCACGGCCCACGAGGCGAGCGCACCGCCTCGCTCGAGCCGGAAGTCGTAATGGAGGCGCCGGGCGTCGTGGCGCTGCACGACGAAGATCGGCTGCTTCGTCCGCTTCCGGCTCGACGAGAAGGGCTCCGGCGTCCGCTTCGGGTCGCGCTTGCGCTTGTACTCGCCGAGCTCGCTCACGGCTCCCTGCTCGCCTCCGGGCGCGAGACGCACCGGGCGCGCGAGCGCGCGTTTCCGGGCTGCAAGTGGCACCGGGCTCCGTTGCGAGTCAGACCCATCGCCGGGGATAAGCCTGTGGACGGTGTGGACAGGGAGCCCTGAAAGCTTCGAAAATCGGCAACAAACTACTCAAAGCTACGCATAGACCCCGAGCGAGCGGAACTTCGCCCGGCGGCGGCGGCGCAGCTCGTCCCCGGGCACGTCGGCGAGCTCGTCCAGCGCCTCGCGCAGCGACTCGCCGAGCAGCAGGGCCGCCGCGTCGTGGTCCTCGTGCGCACCGCCTGCCGGCTCCTGGACGATCCCGTCGATCACCCCGAGCTCGAGGCAGTGGGCGGCGTCCGGCTTGAAGGCGGCGGCGGCCTTCTGGGCCTCGCCCGCGTCGCGCCAGAGGATCGCGGCGCACCCTTCCGGCGAGATGACCGAATAGATCGCGTTCTCCTGCATCAGCACCCGGTCGGCGAGCGCGATCGCGATCGCGCCGCCCGAGCCTCCCTCCCCGATCACGCAGGCGACGGTCGGCACCTTGAGCCGCGACATGGCCGCCTGCGAGAACGCGATCGCGCCGCCCTGGCCGTGCTGCTCCGCCGCGACCCCGGGATACGCGCCCGGCGTGTCGACGAGCGAGATCACCGGGAACGAGTGCAGGTCGGCAAGCTCGAGCACACGGATCGCCTTCCGGTAGCCCTCGGGGTACGGCATCCCGAACTGGCGCTTCGTGCGCTCCTGGATGTCGCGGCCCTTCTGCTGGCCGACGAGCGCCACCGTCCTGCCGCCGAGCTTGCCGATCCCCGTCACCATGGCGCCGTCGTCGGCGTGGTTTCGGTCGCCGTGCAGCTCGAACCAGTCGTCGAGGAGCCGCGACACGTAGTCGAGCGTGTACGGCCGGTCGGGATGGCGCGCGAGCTCGACCGACCGCCAGATCTCCGCGTCGGTCGGCTCCGCCTCGATCCGGTCGAGCTGCCGCTGCAGGCGCTCGAGCTCGCCCGAGAGCTTCGCGCCGCCGAGCAGCGGCATCGCGCGAAGCCGGCTCAGCCGCTCTCGAAGCCGCAGCTCGTGCTCAGACGGGGGCATGGAAGTGGGGGGCATCGAAGTGGGGGGCATCGAAGAGCCTCAGGAGCCTGGCGAGCGTCGGTCTGATCTCGGCGCGCGGCAGGACGGCGTCGAGATGCCCGAAGCGGAGATTCTGCTCGGCGAGCCCGAAGTCGTCGGGCAGCTTCTCGCGCGTCGTCTGCTGCACGACGCGCGGGCCCGTGAACGCGATCAGCGCGCCGGGCTCGGCCAGGAGCACGTCCCCGAGCGATGCGAAGCTCGCAAGCACGCCGGCCGTGGTGGGATGCGCCATCACGACGATCATCGGCTGGCCCGCGTCGTGCAGGTCCTCGACCGCGCAGACCGTCTTCGGCAGCTGCATCAGGGAGAGGATGCCCTCCTGCATCCGGGCGCCGCCGGAGCTCGTCACCGCGATCAGCGGGACGCCCCGCTCGGCCGCGGAGTCGCACGCGCGGGAGAGCTTCTCGCCGACCACGCTTCCCATCGAGCCGCCCATGAACGCGAAGTCCATGATCGCGAGCTCGCACTGTCGGCCGGCCAGCGCAGCCTGGCCGATCACCATCGCCTCGGCGAGCCCCGTGGACATCTCCGCCTCGGCGAGCCGCTCGGTATAGGGGCGCAGGTCGAAGAACCCGAGCGGGTCCTCCGAATGCAGGTCGGCCGCCTCCTCGACGAACGAGCCCTCGTCGGCGAGCGCCGCGACACGCGCCCGCGAGCGCATCGGGAAATGGTGGCCGCATTGCCCGCAGACCCAGAGCGACTGCTCGAGCTCGTCGTCGCGGTAGTGCGAATGGCAGCTCGGGCAGGTGTTCGGGTGCTTCGGGGGCGGGGCCGGCTTGTCGTCGGTTTCGACCGAAACGTCGATTTTGGCCACGGCGCTAGCTTAGACCGGCTGCCGCCGGGCGGAGTTGCGCCACGCGCCGGCGCTCTCGAGGCTCAGAGCCCGAGCGCCGTCGTGAGGCGCTCGAGCTTCTCGACGTTGCCGCGGTCGGGCGCGAGGCCGGTGATCCCGACGCCGACGACGGTGCGCGCAGCCCGGATCCGGCCGAAGAGACGCTCGATCTCGGCCACGGTCGGCCCGCCGGGCTCGGGCATGAAGACGGCGAGCTCGCTCGGCTCGAAGACGTCGCAGTCGAGCGCCACGTACACGCAGTCCACCGCGTCGAGCACGGGCTGCACGTCGTCGTGAATCCCGGCGGAGGCGATGAACTCGACCTCCGGCGGGTCGAGGTTCCGGGCCCCGATCAACGCCACGTCGTGCGGGTCGGCGGCGCCGCCGTCGACGATCATGCGCAGCGGCATGCCCCACGCGTTCCCGGAGGGCGACGTCTCGGGTGTGTTGAGGTCGCCGTGCGCGTCGAGCCAGATCACGCCGAGCCGGTCGTACCGTGCCGCAAGCCCCTCGACGGCGCCGATGTGCGAGCAGCAGCACCCGCCGAGGACGATCGGGCGCACCGGGAGGTCCGACGCGACCGCGAGCGTCTGCGCGACGAGCGTGTCCTCCTCGACGATCGACGCCTCCGGGTAGTCGAGCGGCAGGAGCGCCGACTCGACCATCTCCTCGCCGCCGTCCCCCCAGGCACGCGGCACGCGCACGAGGCCGGCGTCGAACGTCCGCCCGCAGGAATGGCACTCGTACCCCGCGTCGACCGCAACGGCGGTGTTCGCCTTGCACGTCGGGCATCGTGCGCGCAGGAGGCTCACGCGAACGCCCGCTCGAAGACGACCTGCTCGAGCTCAACCTGCATCCCGGCGCTCTCGTACAGCTTCGTGGCTCCGGTGGGGTTCTCGCTGTCGACGCCGAGCGAGATACGGGTGACCCCGCGTCGGTGGAACTCGCCGAACGTGTGCAGCAGGAGCGCTCGCCCGAGCCCGCGGCCGCGCCACGGCCTGCGCACGCCGAGCGCGGCGACCATGCCGCCGTCCCTGCGATTCGGCTCGTTGCGCACCGCCGCAGCGAGCTCGGTGCCCGCCCGGATCACGAACCAGAGCGACGGGTCGTAGTCGGGCGCGCTCCGCTTCTGCTCCCACCACACCTCGAAGGCGACGGAGTGGTGCTCCCAGTGATCCTGAAACGACTCGTCGAGAGCGCCGTGGAACTCGCGGGCCCGCGACTCGTCGAACGACTCGATCGTGAAGCCAGGCGGCAGCTCGGCTGCATCAGGCGGGCCGTCGAGCTCGATCGCCATCTCGTAGAACCGGCGCACCTCCCGGTAGCCGCGCGCAACGAACAACGCCGCGGCGCCGCGGTCGGCTGCGTACGAGAACTGATGCACGCGCTTCGCGCCCAACTCGCGTAGCCGCTGTTCGGAGCAGTCCAGCAGCTGCACGCCGAGCCCCTGTCGCTTCCAATCGGGATGCACGACGCCCGCCGCCCACCCCAGCTCGCCCTGCGTCTCCCCCCAGCCGAATGCGGCGAGCAAGCCGTTCTCCTCGAACAACCAGGTGTCGCCCTCGAGGTCAACGCGGCTCAGCCACTCCCGGAAGTCGGCGAGGCCGATGCGAGCGGGACGGCCGACGAGCTGCTCCTCGTCTGCCCGCAGGAGCTCGACGGCGCGCCCCAGGTCGTCCGGTGTCAAGGCCCGCCTGGTCATGCGGCCACGAGCGAGTGAAGCGCCCCGGCGAGCCCGGTGAGCGAATGGAGCTCGACGTCCGGGTGCGGCTCCGGCTCCTCGCCGAGCCGGTTGATCCACACGGTCGGAAGCCCGAGCTCGATCGCGGGGGCGATGTCGTGGTACAGGCTCGCGCCGACGTGGACGTGCGCCGTGGCGCCGCCGGCGCGCTCCTCGAAGACCCGCCAGTGCGCGGGCCCGGGCTTGTACGAGCCGATCTCCGAGGCGACGATCGAGAGCTCGAACGGGATGCCGATGCGCTCGAGCGACGCGTCGATGAAGTCGCGGTCGGTGTTCGAGAGGATCGCGAGCTTCCAGCCGCGCGCGCGCGCCTCCTCGAGCGCCGCCGGGACCTCGGGAAAAGGCCGCCAGTCCGGCAGGGAGCGGGCGAGCGCGTCCTGCTCGGCGGGCTCGAGGTCGAGGCCCTCCCGATCCGCCAGGCGCCCGAGTGCGTTCGTCAGCACCTCGCGGTAGCTCGCCGCCGGCTGCTCGCGCTCGAGCTCGCGCTCGAGCTCGTGATAGCCGTGCAGCAATCGCGCCGCCCGGTCGACGCCGAAGAGCCGCTCGAGCTCGCGCCCGATGCCCCCGTTCCAGTCGATGAGCGTGCCGTAGCAGTCGAAGGTCGCCCAGCGGTCCATAGACTCCCCATCATGGCCGATCGGGCGACGCATTACCGCTGGGACGACCTCCCCCGCGAAGAGCTCAACCCGCTGATCGGGCGCAGGATCGTGACCGGCGACGCGATGATGATCGCCCATATCTACTTCGTGGCGGGGGCAGTCGTCCCGAAGCACGTGCACGAGAACGAGCAGCTCACCTACGTGCTCGACGGACGGCTCCGCTTCGCGCTCGGGGACGACGGCGCCCAGGTCGTCGACGTGGCGGCCGGCGAGGTGCTGCACATCCCGGCGAACGTACCGCACTCGGCCGAAGCGCTCGAGGACACCCTCGACGTCGACGTCTTCCATCCGCCGCGCCAGGACTGGCTGGACGGCGACGACGCGTACCTGCGCGGCTAGACCGAAGGCCTGAACGCGAGCAGCTCGGGGCCGTGCTCGTGCAGCCAGTCGCGCTGGACGCGCCAGTCCGGCCGCCGCGACTCGAGGAGCTTCCAGAAGCGGCGAGAGTGGTTCGGGACGCGGAGGTGGCACAGCTCGTGCACGACGACGTAGTCGAGCACGTCGAGGGGCGCGAGCACGAGCCGCCAGTTGATCGAGAGCGTGCCCCGCGTCGAGCACGAGCCCCAGCGCGAGCGCTGGTCGCGGATCTGCACGCGCTGCACCTCCACGCCGAGCTCCGGTGCCTCCTCCTCGATCAGCATCGCGACGAGCTCGCGCACGGCCCGCCTTGCATCCGTCTCCGACACGGTGCGCGGATCGAGTCGGAGGCGCGGCCGCTGCTTGCGGCGCTCGGCGGTGATCCACTCGCGGTTCGCCTCGATCAGCGTCTCGATCTCGTCGTCGGGCATCCACGTGGGGACGGTGAGAATCGTGGGCGCACCCCACGGCACGTACAGCGTCCACCGCCGGGCGCGCCGCGAGCGGCGCACCTCGATGAGCTCGTCCACGCTGTAAACGCTAGTAACGGCGTCGGAAGGCGCGGACGCGCAGATCAGGCGGAAAACTTCTTGAACACGACGCACGCATTGTGACCGCCGAACCCGAAGGAGTTCGAGACGGCGACGTCGACGTTCGCGTCACGCGCCTCGTTCGGGACGTAGTCGAGATCGCACTCGGGATCTTCGATCTCGTAGTTGATCGTCGGCGGCAGCTTGCCGTCCCGGATCGCGAGCGTCGTGAAGGTCGCCTCGAGCGCGCCTGCGGCGCCGAGACAGTGCCCGGTCGCGCCCTTGGTGCCGGAGACGGGCGTGTTGCGGGCATTCGCGTCGCCGAGCGCGAGCTTCAACATCTTCGTCTCGGACGCGTCGCCCATCGGCGTCGAGGTGGCGTGCGCGTTGACGTAGTCGATCTCGTCCTTCCCGATGCCCGCTTCGTTGAGCGCCATCTCGAACGCGCGGACGGGGCCGGTCGGATCCGGCTCGGTGATGTGCTTCGCGTCGGACGAGAGCCCGTAACCCGCGACCTCCGCGTAGATCTTCGCGCCACGCGCCCGCGCATGCTCGAGCTCTTCGAGCACGAGCACAGCTCCCGCCTCCCCCATCACGAAGCCGTCGCGCGCGCCGTCGAACGGCCGCGACGCTCGGGCTGGATCGTCGTTCCGCAGCGACAGCGCGCGCATGGCGCCGAAGCCGGCCATCCCGACCTCGTTGATGGCCGCCTCCGTCCCGCCGCACAGCATGGCGTCCGCCCGACCGAGCCGGATCGCGTCGAGGCCGTCGCCGATCGCCATGTTCGACGCCGCGCACGCTGTGCACTGGGAGCTCAGGGGCCCCCGCGTCCCGAGCATGATCGACACCCAGCCGGCGCCGAGGTTCGGGATGATCGAGGGGATCGCGAACGGGCTGACGCGGTCCGGGCCGCGATGGATCAGGGTGTCGTAGCACTCCTGGAACGACCGGATCCCGCCGATGCCGGTGGCGATCGACGCGCCGATCCTGTCCGCCTCGGGCGCGATGTCGAGGCCCGAGTCGGCCTCTGCCTGTCTCGCGGCCGCGATCGCGAGGTGGGCGAAGCGGTCCATGCGCCGCGCCTCCTTGCGATCCATCCACTGCGTCGCATCGAAGCCCTTCACCTCGCAGGCGAAATGCACCCGATAGTCCGCGTGGTCGAACTGCGTGATCTCGCCCGCGCCGGATTCACCGGCGAGGAGAGCGCGCCACGACTCCTCGGCATCGTTGCCGAGCGGCGAGACCGCGCCCAGTCCCGTGATGACGACTCGGCGCCGTCCGTTGAGTGATCCGTCTTCCCTCATCTACATCCCCAGCCCGCCGTCGACGAGCACTACCTCGCCCGTGATGAACGCGGCCTCGTCGGAGCAGAGGAAGCGTACCGCCCCGGCCACGTCCGCCGGTTCCCCGAGCCGTCCGAGGGGCGTCGAATCGAGCATCGCACGGGTCGCCTCCTCCGGCAGGACGTCGGTGAGCTGCGTCTTCACGTAGCCGGGAGCGACGACGTTGGCGCGGATGTTGCGGCTGCCGAGCTCGCGGGCGAGAGACTTCGTGAAACCGATGATCCCGGCCTTCGAAGCGCCGTAGTTCGTCTGGCCCCAGTTGCCGTGCACGCCGACGATCGACGAGACGTTCACGATCGCGCCCGCGCGCTTCTTCATCATCGGCCGGCACACCGCTCGACACGTGTAGAAGACGGACGAGAGATTCGTCTCGATCACGACGCGCCAGTCGTCGTCCGGCATGCGCGCGAGCAGGCCGTCGCGTGTCAGGCCGGCATTGTTGACGAGGATGTCGAGATCGCCGGCCTCTGCGACAAGGCGCGCTGCGTCGTCGGCGTCCGAGACGTCCGCCTGGACTGCACGGCCGCCGAGCTCCGCTGCCAGCGACTCCGCCTCGTCCTTGCCCGTGCGATAACCGAGAACGACCGACGCACCCGCGGCGGCGAGCTCCTCCGCGATCGCACGCCCGATTCCTCGCGACGCTCCGGTGACGAGCGCCGTCTTGCCCGCGAGCGAGGCGAAGCTCACGTCTCGGCGAGCGTCTCGGGCAGCTTGTCGAGCGCGGCGAGATTGTTCACCGAGACCGCCTTCACGCTTCGGTCGATCCGCCTCACGAGTCCCGAGAGCACGTTGCCGGGGCCGACCTCGACGAAGGTCTTCACGCCCTCGCGCATCAGCTCCGACGCGGCCTGCGTGAAGCGCACCGGCGCCGTCAGCTGGTCGACGAGCAACGGGGCCATCCGCTGGGCCGACTCGAGCCGCGCGGTCACGGTCGACATGAACGGCGCCACCGGGTCCTCGAACTTGACGCGCTCGATCGCCGGGCGGAGGCGGTCGGCCGCACGCGCGACGAGCGGCGAGTGGAACGCGCCCGACACCTTGAGCTTCACGGTACGCCGGGCGCCCGCTTCCTGCGCGAGCTCGATGCACTCGTCGACGGCCGGGTTCTCGCCGGAGACGACGATCTGGCCGGGGCAGTTGTAGTTCGCGGGCCAGACTCCCAGGATGCGGCGGCAGAGATTCTCGACGACCTCGTCCTCGAGGCCGAGGATCGCCGCCATCGAGCCGGGATGCGCCGCGGCCGCCTCGGCCATCGCCATGCCGCGCTCGCGGACGAGCGCGATCGCGTCCTCGACCGAGAGCGACTCCGCCGCGGCAAGCGCCGCGAACTCGCCGACGGAGTGCCCGACCACGAAGTCGGGCTCGATGCCGCGGTCGCGGATCGCCGCGAGCATCGCGAGCGAGGTCGCGACGAGTGCCGGTTGCTGGACGGCGGTGTCGACGAGCTCCGAAGCCTCGGCGTGGAAGCACAGGCGCTCGAGGTCGAGCCCGGACGCCGCGCTGCCGCGCTCGAAGATGTCCATCGCCCCGCGGACCGCGTCGGCGATGTCGCGGCCCATGCCGGCCTCGATCGAGCCTTGCCCCGGGAAGCAGAACGCGATCTTGCTCATGCCGCATTCTCCTCGGTCCAGCGCAGCAATGCGGAGCCCCAAGTCAGCCCGGCGCCCATGCCCGTCATCAGCACGAGCTTGCCGGGCTGCAGCCGCCCCTCCGCGGCGGCGTCCGCGAGGGCGAGCGGAATCGAGCCGGACGAGGTGTTCCCGTAGCGGTCGACATTGATCACCACCCGATCCGACGGGACGCCCAGCTTCTTGGTTGCGTGGTCGATGATCCGCATGTTCGCCTGGTGCGGCACGTAGACGTCGACCTCCTCGATTCCGACGCCGCACCGCTCGAGCAGACTCCGGGCCGACTCGACGAGGATCCGGGTCGCGAACTTGAACACCTCGCGTCCGTTCATCTTGACGTACTTCGTCGGATCGTCGAAGATCCGCGACCCGCTGCCGGGAAGCCACAGGTTCGCGCCGCCGGCGCCGTCCGCGCCGAGCTCGAAGCCGAGGAAGCCACGCTCGGGGACCGCCTCGACAACCGCGGCGCCCGCGCCGTCGCCGAACAGCACCAGGGTCGACCGGTCCTCCCAGTCGAGGATCCGCGACAGGAGATCGCCGCCGACGACGAGCGCCCGCGCGGCGAGACCGCCGGCCACCATCCCGTACGCCTGCGCCAGGGCGTACATGAATCCGGTGCACCCCGCCGAGAGGTCGTACGCCGCGGCCGAGCTCGCGCCGAGCTTGTCGGCGAGGATCGCACCGGTGGACGGGAACGCCATATCGGGCGTGACCGTGGCGACGATCAGGAGGTCGATCTCTTTCCCTGCGACTCCCGCCTGCGCGAGCGCGTCACGGCAGGCGGGCAGCGCCACGTCGGAGAGCGCCTCTTCCTTCGAGGCCATGCGGCGCTCGCGGATTCCAGTGCGCTCGAGGATCCATTCGTCCGACGTGTCGACGTGCTGCGCGAGCTCCTCGTTGTCGACGACCCGGTCCGGGACCTTGGCGCCGATCCCCGTGATCGAGATCGCCGGGCCGTCTCCAGTCGTGCCGATCATTCGCCGACGAAGACCGTGAGCACCGCCTCGGCCGCGACCTCCTCGTCGACGAGCGCGCGACCCCGGCCCTTCGCGAGCGGCCCGCGCACGCGGGTGAACTCGCACTCCAGGGTCAGCACGTCTCCGGGCTCGACGACGCGCTTGAAACGGCAGTCGTCGATGCCGGCGAAGAACGGGATCTTGCCCGCGTTGGCGGCGTCGGCGAGCACCGCGACCGCGCCTGCCTGCGCGATCGCCTCGATCGTCAGGACGCCGGGCATCACGGGCCGCACCGGGAAATGACCTGCGAACCACCAGTCGTCGGCGCGGATCTCACGCCGGCCGACGACGCGCCGGCCCGGCTCGAGCTCGAGGATCTCGTCGACGAGCAGAAACGGAGGCCGGTGCGGGATCAGCTGCTCGATCACGTCCCGGCCGAACGGCGCCGCGACGTTCATGCCGCGTCGTCTTCGAGTCGCTCGCGCAGCCGCGCCCTGCCGCGATGCGCGTGGCACTTCGCGGTGCCGACGGGCATCCCCGCCGCCGCCGCGATCTCCTCGAACGAGTAGCCGAGAGCGTCTTTCAGCAGCACGACCTGCGCCTGCTGCGGCGAGACGCCGGCGAGCGAGTCGCAGAGCTCGCGGCGAAGCTCGGAGTTGCCGGCGACGCTGGCCGGGTCGTCGCCCCAGCCGGCCTCGAGGTCGTCGCCGAGCGGCTCGTGGCTGCGCGCCTTCCGCCGCTCGGCCGCGTCGCGGCACGTGTTGACGACGAGCCGGTGCAGCCAGGTCGAGAACTGGGACTCGCCGCGGAACTGCTTCAGGCGCACGCAGACCTTCGCGAGCGCCTCCTGCGCCGCGTCGGAGGCGTCCTCCGGGTTCCGCAGCAGGTGGCGGGCGAGGCGCTCGACCTTCGGCGCGTGCCGCCCGAGCAGCGCCTCCAGAGCCTGCCGGTCGCCGTCCTTCGCCCGCGTCACGAGGATCGGGTCGCTCAGCTTCTCGTAGGCGAGGCCGCTGTCGCGGCGCAGCTCGAGCCTGACCGGACGGGCTTTGCCGCGCAGCGCTGGCATCGGGCTAGTCTAGACCGGGTGTCCGGCCTCGACGCCCGAGCGGTTCTGCCGCTGCTGCGCGGCCGCCTCGGGACGCCGTACCGCCACGTCGAGTCGTGCCCTTCGACGCAGCGCCTCCTGGCCGAGGACGACCCCGAGGGAGCGACGGTGGCCGCCGAGCACCAGACCGCCGGCCGCGGCCGGCTCGGCCGCACGTGGGAAGACGCGCCGGGGAAGGCGATCCTCCTGTCGGTGCTGCTCCGACCGGACGCTCCGATGCCCCTGTGGCCGGAGCTGTCGCTCGTCGCCGGGAATGCGGTCGCGGCGGCGCTTCGCAGCGAGACCGGGCTCGACGTGTCGCTTCGCCATCCGAACGACGTCGTGATCGCGGGGCGCAAGCTCGCCGGCGTCTTGCCCGAGGCGAGCCGCGGCCGGGTGGTCCTCGGGATCGGCGTCAACGTGAACCAGCGTGCGGACGAGCTCCCGTGCGAGACCGTCAAGCCCGCGACGTCGGTTCGCCTCGAGCTCGGGCGGGAGCTCGAGCGGGCACCGCTCCTCGCCGCGATCCTCCACGAGCTGGAGCGCGGCTACGAGGAGTGGGTCGCCCCCTACCGGCGGCGGTAGCGGACGCTCGAGGCGTTTCCGGCCGCATCCGTCGCGGTGAGGACGTACGCGGCCGGCCTCGACTTGAGCCAGAACTGCGTCGTCGCGGGCGCCTTCAGGGTCCGCGTGAAGCGACGTGCGCCGACGGTGAGGGTGAGCGTCACCGGCTCTGAGACGCGGAAGCGGAGCTTCCGGTACGAGAGGACGGTGATGTGCGGCGCCGTCCTGTCGATGGTGACGCCGGCGGTGCGCGTGAACGTTCCCAGCTCGTCGGTCACGACAACGGCGAGCGTGTACGCGCCCTCCTGGGCAAGCGACCCGTCGGCGAGCGTCCCGTCCCAGGTCAGCGACTGCGGGCCGGCGAGGATCGTGACGAGCGGCGGCGCTGCGACGACCTGCTGACCGCGAAGCACCTGGAAGACGGCCGACGACGGCGCGCGGGCGAGTGTGAATCCGACCGTCGCCGTCCCGCGTGAGACGGACGACGTGAAGCCGGTGAGGATGTCGTCGACCGCGACCGGCACCGAGGCATCGGCCGTCTGCCCACCGGCGGCGGCGCTGATCTCCACGACGTACGCGCCGTTCGGCAGCCCCGGCGACGGCGTGAACGCGAGCGTCTGCGCGCCGGCGGGCTTCTGTGCGACGAGCAGCGTCGAGAGCAGCCGGCCGGCCGAATCGACGAGCGTCGCCGTGACGGTCGCCGCGACGGTGAGCGTGTACGAGAGGGTGGTCGTCTCACCGGGCGCGACGGTCGCCGGCGACGCCGCCGGCTTCTGGACGGCGAGCGCCGCAACCGAGCCGAGCGAGCCGGTCACCGACCGCGCGTCCGGTGTCGTGATCGCAAAGCGGTATCGGTCCGCCGGGGCAGTGGACTCGTCCCACGTCCAGTCGACGCCCGTGCCGGCCCCCGTCCCCTCGGCCACCTCGGCGCCGGTCGAGCTCGTGACGGTGACCGCCCACGGCTGTGCGACCGACAGCCGCGCCGTGAAACGAACCTGGCCTTCACCCGGACGGGAGACGACCGGCGCGTAGATCTTCGGCCCGCCCAGCGCTGCGACGTCCTGTGCGATCTGCGGCAGCTGCGCGTAAAGCCCGCCGCCCGGGCAATCCGTGAAGTTGACGTCGCGATGGCCGGAGATCACCCGCACGAGCACTGGGACGCCGCGCGGGAACTTCGGGCTGCCACCCGAGATCCGCGAGACAGTCGAGAGCGGATCGACGTGCGCGACGTCGAGCCGCCAGGAGAGCAGCTGCTCGAGCGACGCTCGGGCGGCCGCCGAGATCGGTGACGAGGCGTAGTCGCCGATCACCGCGACGCCGACCGCGCCGGTGTTGAAGCCGAGCGCGTGCGCGCCGATCACCGGGCGGTCGAGGCCGCCGTAGCGGCCCTCGAAGATCTGCCCGTACTTGTCGACGAGGAAGTTGTAGCCGATGTCGTCCCAGCCGTTGCCCTTTACGTGGTAGATCTGGATGCCGCGGACGATCGCGGCGGATTGCGCGCGCGTGTAACTATTCGACCCGGCCGTGTGATGCACGATCGCGAAGTGGACGGCGTCGGCGTAGCGCGGCGGCGCACGCCGGATCGACTCGTCTGCGCCCCAGGAGAGCCGCAGCAGGATCGGCGGCTCGCCGGCGATCTGCGCGCGCCGCGGAGCGACCGGTGGGGACGACTCGGCCGGGCTCCACACGTAGTACGCGCGCAGACGCGTCACATCGCCCTTGACACGGAAGCGAACCGCGTCGGACGCGGCCGTCCAATCGAGGTTGCCGATGTGCCAGGCACGCTCGACCTGATGGTCGTCGTCGGCCCTGCGCCACGGGCTCCAGCCGCCGGCCGTGCTCCGCGTCCGGAAGAAGACGCTCCCGGCCCCGCGCCAATGAAGGCCGAGCATGTTGAAGCGCGGCACCGCAGCCGCGGGTGCCCGGTCTGCGTGCAGCGGCACCTCGCGCGCCGTCAGCGTCGGGCCGACGGCGAGCGCCGAGGCAGGCGCGGCAAGCGCGGCGGCGGCGACGACGAGAAAAGCCTTCATCCGGAGCTCAAGCGTCACTCGAACCGGGTTCGGCGGCAAGGGCGGAACGCCCTTCGCAGATACAATCTTTACCGACTGTGCGTGCGTTACTCGCCGCGCTAGGAACAATGCTCGTGCTCGCGTCCGGCGCTGCCGCGGACACGGCGAAGCCGCGCGTGCTCGCGATCCGGTTCGGGCCCGACCTCGAGGTCAACCCCGTCACCCAGGACTACGTGACGCACCAGATCTCCCGCGCGGCGAAGGAGGGCTACGCGGCCGCGGTGATCCTGCTCGACACCCCGGGCGGGCTCTCGACGTCGATGAAGACGATCTACACCGCGGAGCTCAACGCGAAGCTGCCGGTGATCGTCTACGTCTCGCCGGACGGCGCGCGGGCTGCATCGGCGGGCGTCTGGATCTCCGAGGCGGCCGACGTGCTGGCGATGGCGCCGACGACGAACATCGGCTCGTCGACGCCGATCGACTCGAGCGGCCAGAACCTCGGCTCCGACCTGCGTCGCAAGGTGATCAACGACGCCGCGGCGTCACTCACCGCGCTCGCGGCGGCGCACCATCGCAACACGACGTGGCCTGCACTCGCGGTTCGCAAGGCGTCGAACCTGACTGCGGCGGAGGCGCTGCGCATGCATGTGGTCGACCTCGTCGCGCCGAGCCTCCCGGCGCTGCTCGACAAGCTCGACGGCTATCGGACGAAAGACGCGGAGCGCCCGTACGTCCTGCACCTCGCGGGTGCGCAGATCGACCACGTCAAGCCGGGCTTCTTCACGCGGCTGCTGAACGCGCTGATCGACCCGAACATCATCAGCCTGCTGTTCCTCGCAGGCATCGCCGGGCTCGGGTTCGAGATCTTCCATCCGGGGATCGTGCTGCCCGGCGCGCTCGGCGCCGTCTCGCTTCTCACCGCGCTCTTCGGGTTCTCGGTCCTGCCGATCTCCTGGTCCGGCCTGGCGCTGATCCTGCTCGGCGTCGCGCTCCTCGTGATCGACGCCCACGTGGTGAGCCACGGCGCGCTCACCGTCTCCGGCCTGATCAGCCTCGCCGTCGGGATGCTGATGCTGTTCCACAATGCCCCTGCCCCCTACCACACCTCGCTGCCGCTCGTCCTCTCGTTCACGATCGCGCTCGGTGCGTTCTGGGCGTTCGCCCTCACGAAGGCGGTGCAGGTGCGGCGCCGGCCGGTGAGCGTCGGGCCGCTGCGAGTCGTGGGCTCCGAGGCGGTCGTTCGGGCGCCGGGCCAGGTATTCGTGGAAGGCGAGCTCTGGCGGGCCCGGCGCGAGGACGGCCGCGACCTCGTGCCCGGGGAGCACGTCCAGGTCGAGTCGGTCGACGGCCTCGAGCTGACGGTGCGATAGTTCCGCCATGGCCGTCGGTCTCGTCGTCCTCGTCGTCGTCCTCTTCTTCGTCGTCCTCTTCCTGATCTCGGCGATCAAGGTGGCGCGCGAGTACGAGCGCGGGATCGTGTTCCGGCTCGGCCGCCTCTTCCCGGAGCCGAAGGGGCCTGGGCTCTTTCTGCTGATCCCGGTCGTCGACCGCATGGTCAAGGTCGACCTCCGGACGATCACGCTCAACATCCCGCCTCAGGAAGTCATCACGAAGGACAACGTCCCGGTGCGGGTCAACGCAGTCGCGTACTTCCGGATCGTGGCGCCGAAAGAGGCGATCGTGCAGGTCGAGAACTTCATGGTCGCGACGTCGCAGAAGGCGCAGACCACCTTGCGGTCCGTGCTCGGCCAGCACGTGCTCGACGAGCTGCTCTCCGAGCGCGAGAAGATCAACGCGATCCTCCAGGAGATCATCGACGAGGCAACCGGACCGTGGGGGATCAAGGTCTCGGCGGTCGAGGTGAAGGACGTCGAGATCCCCGCGGGCATGCAGCGGGCGATGGCCCGACAAGCCGAAGCCGAGCGCGAGCGGCGCGCCAAGGTGATCAACGCCGAGGGCGAGTTCCAGGCGTCGGAGCGGCTGAAGGACGCGGCGCTCGTGATCGAGCAGCACCCGATCGCGCTGCAGCTTCGGTACCTGCAGACCCTGCTCGAGATCGGCGGCGGCCCCAACGCCTCGACGATCATCTTCCCGGCGCCGATCGACCTGATCAGCACCTTCCTCGAGCGGGGCGGCAACAAGGACTCTGGATCTTCGGACTGACCCGCTCTCCGGACGCCTCGTCGTCGTGGCGCCCAACCGGCGCCGGCGGCCCGGCTCGGAGGGGGACTTCGCGGAGGAAGGCCTCGCGGGGGAGCCGGCCGAGGCGGAGCTCGACGACTGCCCGTTCTGCGCGGGACGTGAGGACCGCACCCCGCCGGAGACGCTCCGGGTCGGCGGGCCGCCGGGCTGGCTCGTGCGCGTCGTGCCGAACCTCTATCCGGCCTTCGAACGGCAGGAGGTCGCGGTCCACTCGCCCCGCCACGTCCGCACCTTCGCGGACCTGACGGACGAGGAGGTCGCGGCGGTCGCGGCGGCGTGGCGCGGGCGGCGCCGGGAGGCGGCAGCGGCGGGCTTCCCCTACGTGCACGCGCTCGTCAACGAGGGCCGCGCCGCCGGCTCGAGCCTGCCGCACTCCCACTCGCAGCTCGTCTGGCTACGCGAGCCGCCGCCCGCCGTCGCGGCGGAGCGGCCCGACGCGCTCCCGCGGCTACTCGCCGAAGACGACCTGCGGATCGCCGAGCTCGACGGCATCGTCGCGGTCGCCCACCGGGCCGGCGGGCTGCCCTACGAGACGCTGATCGGAGGCGAGCCTTTCGACCTCGCCACGGCGCTCGTGCTCCTACGCACCGTCGTACGCCGCCTCCGCGCCGCCGAGGGGCCGGTGCCGTGGAACGCGTGGCTCCACGGCGGCGCGCAACCGCATCTCGAGCTCGTGCCGCGGCTCGCGATCCAGGCAGGCGTCGAGCTCGGCGCCGGCATCGCGGTCAACACGGTCGCCCCGGAAGACGCGGCGGCTGCGCTTCGCGACGTGGACTTCTAGCGCTTCGCGCGGTGGACTTCTAGCCGACCGCGTCTTGCTCGCGGAAGCGGCGGGCCGCCTCGATCGCGGCGCCGAGATTGAGGCCCTTGTCCTTCGCCTGCTTGATCAGCATCACGGTCTCGAGCGCGTCCATGTCGTAGATCCGCTGCTTCTTGCCCTTGGTCGGGATCTGGGCCTTGTTCGTCCAGTAGTCGAGCTGCATCTTCGAGATCCCGGCGATCTGACAGACCTGCCCGAGATAGAGCTCCACCTTGTCGAGGTGCTCGGCCAGATTGATGGGCTCTAGAAGGTCTACCTGCCTGCTGATCGCCATGTGGGTCCCCGTTTGGACTCGAAGCCTCGACCCCTCACTTGAGAGTTATAGAGGGCGGATTTGCATTTGGGAAGAGATATTTTCCGAAGTCTCCCTCGCTCGAGGGAGCACCGCCCTACTCCGCGGCCGGGGCTTCCTGGGCCGCGCCGGGCTCCTCCTCGGAGTCGACGACCGGCGCGAGCGCCGAGACGCGCTCGTCGCCGCGGAGCCTCATCACGATCACGCCCTGCGTCGAGCGGCCGAGACGCTTCACGTCCTCGACCGGCATCCGGATCACGGTGCCGCCGGTCGAGATCAGCATCACCTGGTAGCCGTCGCGCACGACGCGGGCGCCGGCGAGCGTGCCCTTCGACTCCGTGAGCTGCACGGTCTTGACGCCGATACCGCCTCGGCCCTTCACCGGATAGTCGGCGATGCGCGTCCGCTTGCCGTAGCCGTTCTCGGTCACGACG
>OEMB01000493.1_pt5 | contig 21599 bp, 25 predicted proteins | sample 1503471 | NCBI WGS metagenome assembly OEMB01 (sample SAMEA104379601, study PRJEB20068) | metagenome | biome: 1000743; feature: 77; material: 1998 | place: USA | collected 2012 | depth 2.5 m
GCGGTCGCCAGCGGGTGTCGACCACGAGCCGTGGCCGACGGCCTGGAGGCGGCCGCCGCTTTCGTGGACGATGCCGTACCCGCAATTCGCCGTCCCGGGGTCGATGCCCAATACCTTCACGCCGACACGTTAGGCGCGAGGTCGGACAACTCCTCCCCGGCGGCTCCCTAGCCCGCGACCGCCTCGAGCACCCGCTCGGGGATGTCGAAGTTCGCGTACACGTCCTGGACGTCGTCGTTGTCCTCGAGCTGGTCGATGAGGCGGAGGACCTTCTTCGCGTCGCTCTCGTCCGCGACCTCGACGGTGGTCTTCGGGACCATCGTCAGCTCGGCCGAGTCGACGGTGTAGCCCGCCGCCTCGATCGCCTCGCGGACGGACGAGAGCAGCTCGGGAGCGACCGTCACCTGGTAGGAAGAGCCGTCGCGCTCGACGTCGTCCGCCCCGCCCTCCGCGGCAGCGAGCGTCAGCTCGTCCTCGTCGACCCCGTCGGCCGCGACGAGCACGAGGCCCCGCCGCTCGAACAGCCACGAGACCGCACCGGAGCCGCCGAGATTGCCGTCGTTCTTCGTGAAGGTGTGCCGCACGTCGCTCGCCGTGCGGTTCCGGTTGTCGGTCAGCGCCTCGACGATCACCGCGACGCCGCTCGGGCCGTACCCCTCGTACACGACGGTCTCGAACTGGCTGGCGTCGGCGTCGGCGCCCGAGCCCTTCGCGATCGCGCGGTCGATGTTGTCCTTCGGCATGGAGTACGAGCGCGCCTTCTCGACCGCGTTCTGCAGCGCGAGGTTCGCGGCCGGGTCGCCGCCGCCCTCCTTCGCGGCGACGATGATCGCGCGCGTCAGCTTCGAGAACAGCTTGCCCCGCTTCGCGTCGGCGGCGCCCTTCTTGTGCTTGATCGTCGACCACTTGCTATGCCCGGACACTCGTCTCCTCCCGTACCTGACGCAGGAACAGCTCGTGAATTCGCGTGTCGTCCGTGAGCTCCGGGTGGAAGGCGGCGACGAGGATCCGCCCCTGTCGGGCCAGCACCGGGTGGCCGTCGACCTCGGCGAGCACCTCGACGTCCGGGCCGGCGAGCTCGATCCACGGGGCCCGGATGAAGACCCCGCGCACGGGCTCGTCGCCGTGGCCGATGTCGAGATCGGTCTCGAAGCTCTTCACCTGCCGGCCGAACGCGTTCCGCTGCACGCGGATGTCGACGAGGCCGAGATGGTCCCGGTCGAGGACGATCATGCCGGCGCAGGTGCCGAAGATCGGCGCGCCGAAGCCGCGAAGCGCCTCGTCGAGCCCGTAGAGCGCCATCAGCCGCGTGATCGCGGTCGACTCGCCCCCCGGGACGATCAGCCCGTCGAGCCCCTCGAGCTGCTCGGGCAGGCGCACCTCGACCGGCTCGGCGCCGAGCCGCCGCAGCACTGCCGCGTGCTCGCGGAAGTTCCCCTGCACGGCGAGGACGCCGATCCGAAGCGACTGCTCCACGACGCGAAGTGTAGAGGCGCTATTCGGGCTGGAGCCGGCCGCGCCGGTTGGCGGTGACGAGCCCGAGCGCCACGAGCAGGAAGCCGACGAAGGCGAAGACGAGCGAGGGCACGTAGCCTCGCGGCCCGCTCGAGGGGCTCGCGCCGGAGAAGAGGAACGGGATGCCCACCCTCGTCCACTCGATCGCGAAGTGCCCGCCCGCGAGCACGAGGCCGACGGCGCCGAGCACCGCCCAGCTCGACCGCCCGGTTCGGTGCGCGACGGCGACGTAGACGACGGCGGCGATCGCGACGAGCGACCACTCGAGGTCGCCCGAATGCCACCAGTAGAGAAGGCTGCCGCCGATCAGCGCGCCCGCCGCGAGCTGCAGCCAGAACGCGGACGGACGGTTGCTCGCGCTGCCGGCCGCGAGGTACGCGAGCCCGACGAGGAGCGTCACGACCGCCGACCAGCTGCCGCCGCCGGAGACGAGATCCGTGAGGAAGAGCCAGCCGAAGACGACGCCGATCGCCGCGATGAACGGGAAGCGGAACCGGCGCAGGTCGTCGAAGACCGACGCGAGCACGAGCAGCTCGAGCGACAGCCGCGCGACCGAGAAGCCGTGGAAGGGGAACCGTGTGCCGTCACTCGGGGAGAGCCAGCCGAACCACACCCAGAGCGCTCCGACGAAGACGGCCCAGGCGACGACGGAGGCGAAGGCGAAGATGCCCGCCGCGAGCCAGCTGCCGCGACGCTTCAGGATGTGCGCGATCGCGTACAGCACGGCGAGCACGAGCAGCGCCCAGCCGGCGAACGCACCCTTGCCGTACGGGCTCGCGAGGTACCCGAGCGCGCCGACCGCCGCTCCGAGCACGATGAGGCCGCCCGCGTAGATCAGGAACGACGACGTCGTCCACGACGGCTTGCGCACGTCCATGCCGCAGAGGCTAGGGGCGGTATCGGCTGTTACCAGCCGCGACTCTCGAGCAGCTCGCTCGGATCGAGCGTCGCCGTCGAGATGCCGACCATCGCTTCGCCGAGGCCGCCGGAGACCCGCGCCAGGATCTCGGGGTCGTTGAAGTGCGTCGTCGCCTCGACGATCGCCTTCGCGCGCTCGATCGGGTTCCCCGACTTGAAGATGCCCGAGCCGACGAAGACACCGTCGGCGCCGAGCTGCATGCAGAGGGCGGCGTCGGCGGGCGTCGCGATTCCGCCCGCGGTGAACGTGACGACCGGCAGCCGCCCGTGCTCGGCCACCCAGCGGACGAGCTCGTACGGCGCCTGCACGTTCTTCGCCTCGGAGTAGAGCTCCTCGGGGGCGAGCGAGCTCAGCTTGCGGATGTGCCCGAAGACCGCCCGCATGTGGGTGACGGCGTTGACGATGTCGCCGGTCCCCGCCTCGCCCTTCGTGCGGATCATCGCGGCCCCCTCGCCGATGCGGCGCAGCGCCTCACCGAGATTCGTCGCACCGCACACGAACGGGACGGTGAACGTCCACTTGTCGACGTGGTGCTCGAGATCGGCAGGAGTCAGGACCTCTGACTCGTCGATGTAGTCGATCTCGAGGGACTGGAGGATCTGCGCCTCGACGAAATGCCCGATGCGGCATTTCGCCATCACCGGGATCGTCACCGACTCCTGGATCTCGCGGATCATCTCCGGATCGGACATCCGCGCGACGCCGCCCTCGACCCTGATGTCGGCCGGGACGCGCTCGAGCGCCATCACCGCGACCGCGCCCGCCGACTCCGCGATCTTCGCGTGCTCGGCGTTGACGACGTCCATGATCACGCCGCCCTTGAGCATCTCGGCGAGGCCGCTCTTCACCCGCATCGTCCCGTACTCGGCCATCTCCGAAAGTGTATCTACGGCCTGAGGCACCGGTCCGCGGTATCGAGCTCGCCGGGATCCGGCGTGATCGTCCAGACGAGGACCGCGTTCCGGTTGGCCGACATGATGTCCGACATGTGCGACCGCAGGCTCTTCGGCGCGTGCGAGCGGAAGGCCTCCTCGGTCGAGGCGACGGCGTCCGGGCTCTCGGTGAACGCGATCGTGAGGATGTTCCCGGAGGGCGAGGCCGCGCGGAGGCCGCCGTGGTCGGCGAAGCCGGCGATGAAACCCACGGCGCCCGGATTCGTCGTGACGCGGGTGAAGCCGTGGGAGCTCAGGCACGACGCCGAGCCCTTGGCCGTGAAGGGCTTCGAGCTCCGCACGCCGCAGCCGGCCGCGAGCGCGCAGACGGCGACCAGCACTCCCAGCTTCGCGGCCACGAGGCGACTGTAACTCCGGCGCGCGACGCCCCCGCGGTGGAAGAATCGCCGCCGTGCGGCCGTGGTCACGCGAATACGCGGGCAGCTTCGACGAGCACGAGCTCGAGAGCGCCGCCCTCCGGGGCAACCGGCTCGGCGACCCGCACGTCCGCCCGCTCTGGGTCTACACGCCGCCCGCCTATGCCTCCGAGCAGGACCGGCATTTCCCGTCGATCTACCTGATCCAGGGGCTCACCGGCCAGCTCGACATGTGGCGGAACCGTTCCGCGTTCCGGCCGAACGTGCTCGAGCTCGTCGACGCGCTCTTCGCCGACGAGGGGTGCCCGCCGGCGGTGGTCGCATTCGTCGACGCCTGGACGTCCTACGGAGGCTCGCAGTTCCTCGACTCGCCCGGTGTCGGCAACTACCACACGTATCTCTGCGACGAGATCGTCCCGTTCGTCGACTCGCGCTACCGGACGCTCGCGAGCGCCGCGCACCGGGGCATTGCCGGCAAGTCGAGCGGCGGCTACGGCGCGATGGTGACGCCGATGCTCCGGCCCGACCTCTTCGGCGGCCTCGCCACCCACGCCGGCGACGCGCTCTTCGAGCACTGCTATCTGCCCGATTTCCGCGACACGGTGCGCGCGCTGCGCGACGACTACGAGGGCTCGTTCGACCGCTTCTGGCACGACTTCCACTCGCGGCCCGCGTTCGCGAAGAGCAGCGACGCAACTCTCCTCAACACCTGGGCGATGGCGGCGTGCTACTCGGCGAACGAGGACGGCTCGATCGACCTGCCGTTCGATATCGAGACCGGTCGGCTGCGAGACGACGTGTGGGCGCGCTGGCTCGCCTGGGACCCGGTGCGCATGGTCGACGGGCACGCCGATGCGCTACGCGGACTGAGCGCGATCTACATCGACTCGGGTACGCGCGACCAGTTCTTCCTCGACATCGGAGCAACGGCGTTCAAGCGGGCTCTCGAGAGGATCGGGGTCACGGACGTCTACTTCGAGCTCTTCGACGGGACGCACAGCAGCATCGAGTACCGCTATCCGCTCGCGTTGCGCTATCTCGCAGAGCGGCTCCAGCCGAGATAGGTGGCATTCGGCAGCCGCGATGGCAGGTCGCCGCCGGCGAGCCGGCCTTCGACCTGTGCGAGCACCTGGCCGCGGAACTCGCGCGTCGTCGTCCAGGCACAGCGCTGCGGCTGTGGCAGGAAGCTCAGCGCCTCGATCGTCCACATGTCGGAGCGCAGCGAGCCGGCGGCCGCGACGGCGAGCTCGAGGAGCCGGCGGAGCGCCCGGAACCGGACCGTGCCTTCGCTGCGAGCGGGCTGCAGCCGGAGCTTGTAGGCGTAGATCTCCCACTCCCTGCCGTCGGGAGCCGTCACCCGCACGGCGGGTCGGAAAACGCTCACGGTTAGATTGTCGCCTCATGAAGGGCCTCGAGGGCAAGCGGGTCGTCGTGACCGGCGGCACGAGTGGGATCGGCGAGGCGACGAGCCGGCGCTTCCTCGACGAGGGCGCGCGTGTGGTCGCGATCGCGTTCGGCGAGGAGGAGGTTGCGACGGCTCCGGAGCGGCTCCCGGGGCTCGCGGCGGCGCTCCGCTGCGACGTCGCCGACGACTCCGAGGTCGTCGCGGCGTTCGCGAAGGTGGACGAGCTGCTCGGCGGCGTCGACGTGCTCGTCGCGAACGCGGGTATCTCGGTCCGCAAGCCCTTCCTCGAGATCGAGGAGGCGGACTGGCGCCGCGTGCTCGACGTGAACCTCACCGGCGTCTTCCACTGCGCGCAGCAGGCGGCACGGCGGATGGCGGCCGGCGACGGCGGTGTGATCCTGATGACCGCGTCCACGAACGGCCTGACGGGGCACGAGTACTACGCCGACTACAACGCCTCGAAGGCAGGAGTGATCCTGCTCGCGCGGACGATGGCGCTCGAGCTCGCGCCGACGGTGCGCGTGAACGCCGTGTGCCCCGGCTACGTGCTGACGCCGATGCAGAAGGCGGAGTACACGCCGGAGATGCTCGAGCGCGTCAACGAGTCGATCCCGCTCGGTCGCCACGCGAAGCCGGAGGAGCTCGCGGCGCTGTACGCGTTCCTCGCGAGCGACGAAGGCGCCTACTTCACGGGCGCGGTGATCTCGATGGACGGCGGCGAGACCGCGTAACGCCGGTCGAATCAGGAGGAGCAGCGCCTGCCGCCCGCGGGCGGGCCTCTCCACGGCCGTCGTGATCCGGCCGCGGAGAGACGCGTTGCGATCCCCTACTCCGGGGAGGAGACGAGGCCGACGGGGCAGGCGACGCCCGTCCCGCCGAGCCCGCAGTAGCCCCTCGGATTCTTCGCGAGGTACTGCTGGTGGTACGGCTCTGCGTAGTAGAACGGCCCGGCCGCCGCGAGCTCGGTCGTGATCTCGCCGTAGCCGGCGCTTGCGAGCTCGCTCTGGAACAACGCCCGGGAGGCCTCGGCGGCGGCATGCTGCGCGTCGTCCGCCGTGTAGATCGCCGAGCGGTACTGCGTCCCCTGGTCGTTGCCCTGGCGCATGCCCTGCGTCGGGTCGTGGTTCTCCCAGAAGAGCCGCAGGATCTCCTCGTAGCTCGTCTGCTTCGGGTCGAAGACGACGAGCACGGCCTCGGTGTGGCCGGTGCGCCCCGAGCAGACCTCCTCGTAGGTCGGGTTCTTCGTGAAGCCGCCGGCGTAGCCGACCGCGGTCGTGTAGACGCCCGGCGCCTGCCAGAAGACCCGCTCGGCGCCCCAGAAGCAGCCCATCCCGACGACCGCCTGCTCGAGCCCGTCCGGGAAGGGCGGGGCGAGCGGCGTGCCGAGTACCTCGTGCCGGTCGGGCACGGGCATCGGCTCGTCGCGGCCGGGCAGCGCCTCGGCAGCGGTGACCATCGTGCTTGGTTTCGTGAAGAGGAACATGCCCTTCAGTCTGCCGGAGGGCGCAAACGTTACGCCTCCTTTTGTCCAGTCGCGGCCAGGCCGGAGAGGTGGTCCTTCGTGCTTTCGGTTGTGAAATAAAGGAATACGATGTAGCGTGGGCCGGCCGGCGATGGTCGAGACGCCTCTCTCTCGGGCCGGCACGAGTCCATCCGACGACCCACTTTCGCGGGACGCGGACCAAACGTCTAGGAAGGAACGAAACGCATGCGGAAATTGCTCCTCGGCGTGACAGCGATCGGCGCGCTCACGCTCGCGGTCGGCGCCATCTCGGCGTCGGCCTCCACCAACTACAGCCTGTTCGGCGACGCCCACCTCGTGACGCCGGGCGAGGCATCATCCGCTCACGCCGTGGCGGCGACCTCCACGGGCACGCAGGGCTACGGCGGAGTCGACCTCGGCGTGCCGGCCGGGATCGACACCGTCGGCGACCTCTCGACCCTCTCGACGGACTACATGTTCACTGCGGGATCGTGCGGCCTCGGCTCACCGAGATTCGCCGTCGAGGTCAACGGCAACCCCGACACGAACCTCTTCTTCTACCTGGGCCCGCCGCCGAGCTACACCGGCTGCGCGTCGGACACGTGGACTCCCAGCGGCAACCTGGCCGACCCGAGCAACCTCGTCGACGCGACGCAGCTCGGCGGAGGCTTCTACGAGTCGTACGCCGATGTCGTGGCTGCGTTTGGATCCGACACGGTGAGCGACATCGCGCTCGTCGTCGACGGCCCCGCCCAGACGGTCCAGTTCGACAACAGCCTGGTCGACACCACCGCGTATTCGTACGACCCGACGTGCACGCCGACCGGCTTCGTCAGCGACGGGATCAACCTGACGGCGGCTCAGATCGGCGGCGACGTCACGGGCATGCTCGACGCCACCGGCTGCAACATCGGCGTCTACTACGACGGCACGCACACGGGCAACGTCACGGGCGCCGACGTCTACGGAGCGAACTACTTCGGCGTCCTCGCGAACGGCGTTGCGGCGAACGTCACGGACAGCTCCGTCCACGACATCGGCGAGAACCCCCTCAACGGCACCCAGCACGGCAACGCCGTCGCCTATCTCGGCGGAGCCACCGGCACGATCAGCGGCAACACGATCGCCGGCTACCAGAAGAACGGCATCAAGGTGGTCGACGCAGGAACCTCGGCCTCGATCCTGGACAACACCGTGACGGGCGAAGGTCCGGTCACGTACATCGCCCAGAACGGCATCGAGGTCGGGCTCGGCGCCGCTGCGGACGTGTCGGGCAACACCGTGAGTGGGAACGCGTACCACGGGACGAACAACGCCTCGTCCGGAGGGATCCTCGTCTTCGGCGGCGCCTGCTACGGCGGGCCGTATACGACGGGGATCTCGATCACGAAGAACACGCTGACGAATAACGACGTGGGCGTCTTCCTCTCGAACGTCGCCGCGGGCTGCACCGCAACCTCGCCGACGCCCACGAAGAACTCCGTGATCAACAACACCATCACCAACGACCAGGCGACGAACGTCTCCGGCAACGGCTTTCCGAACGGGTACCAGGCCGGCGTGTCGGACTTCGGGAATCACGACAACATCGTGAACAACCGGATCAGCGGCGACGGGTACGACTCGTCGCTCGAGCCCCCCGGCTCTCTGTTCGCGACGGTCGACGCAAGCGGCTCGACGAAACCGCACGTCAACAACAACGGGTAGCTCGCGACGTCAAGCTACGCACAAGCGGTGGCGGCGAAAGCCGCCACCGCTTCTTCAAACTTGCCCCAACTAGAGCCGTGCTGAGCCGCTGCCGCTCGTCCCGCCGGCGATGTCGATCCCGACCCACCGGGCGACGTTTGTGTTCGGCGGAATGGTGCTGCAGAGACCCGCATTGATCGTCGCCAGGGTTGCGACGGAGACGCCGGGGTTGCAGTCCGGAATGATGAAAAGCGGCGTCGTGCTATCGATCGTCAGCTGACCGGTTCCGGTCGGCCCGAGCGCGAACACATCGCCGCCCAGTCCACTCAACTGGTCGTGGCTCCAGACGAAGTACTCGCCGTTGTGGTCGGAGTCGAACCAGAGATTCATCGCGAAATGGGCCGACCCGCTGAGGACGAGGGTTCGTGGACTGACCGACACTCCGTTCAGGCTCCCCGGTCCGGCATTAACGGTCCCGATGTCGTACGAGCTGAAGCCGGAGCTCGTCTCGTTCGGATCCATGTTCGCCGAGGCGGAGAAATCCACCTGGGAGTCCTTCGCCTTCGCGTCGACCGAGGCCGTGGCGCTGTCGAGCTGGAGCGAGCCGGTCGACCTGTAGAAGTTGAAGCCGCTGCCGTTGGGCGGCCCGAAGTTCGCGTTCAGATATGTGACGGGCGCCGGAGCCGCCGAGGCGGGAATCGCGCACACCGTCAGGGCCAGGACAGCAAACACGCACCCGAGGACGAGTCGCCGCGTGCCCATGAGCCGAACCTCCTTTTGACCCCTGAGGACACCCGACTCCCTACCCCGTAAATCGGGAACTCCTAACTCGCAAGAGATAAACCGTCCCGACTCGAAGCCTCCGACGAGCTCGCCTCACTCGCCGAGGACGCGCTGGAACACGTGGAACGCGCTGTTCGCCGCCGGGACGCCGCAGTAGATCGTCGTCTGCAGCAGCACCTCCTCGATCTCGGCGTTGGAGAGCCCGTTCCGCTGCGCGCCCCGGATGTGCAGCTCGAGCTCGTCGAAGCGCCCCAGCGCCACGAGCGCCGTCATCGTGACGCAGCTCCGCATCCGCCGGTCGAGGCCCGGGCGCGCCCAGATCTCGCCCCAGGCGTACTTCGTGATCAGCTCCTGGAACCCGAGGGTGTGCTCCCCCGCCCGCTCCAGAGACCGGTCGACGTGCTCGTCTCCGAGCACCTCCCGGCGGATCGTGATACCACGTTCGTACGCGTCGTCGGTCATGCGGCGATCCTCTCGTCGAGATGGGTCAGGACTGCGGCCGTGAACGTCTCGGGCTGCTCGACGTTCGCGAGGTGCGAGGCGTTCGCGATGCCCAGCCGCCGCGCCCGCGGGATCCCGCGCACGAGCTCGTCGACGACCGCCGGCGGCGTGACCGCGTCCTCCTCGCCGTAGACGACGAGCGTCGGCTGCGCGATGCGACCGAGCTCGCTGCGGAAGTCGAAGCCGGCGACGGCCTCGCAGCACGCCGCGTAGCCTTCGGGCGCGATCGCGAGGAGCCCGTCGAGGATCCGCCGGGCGGCGGGAGAGTCGCGGAACGCCGGCGTGAACCACCGCTCGCGCGCGCCCTCGAGCAGGCCCGCGGTGCCCTCGGCGCGGACGCGCGCCGCGCGCTCCCGATAGACCTCAGGGGCGCCGAGCGAGGCCCCGGTGCAGGCGAGCACGAGCCGGTCGATGCGCTCCGGCGCGTTCGCCCCGAGCCACATCCCGACCATGCCGCCGAGCGAGATCCCGCAGAAGGACGCGCGCTCGACGCCGAGCTCGTCGAGCACTCCGACCACCGCGGCGCCGATCGCGGCGACGCTCACCGGGGCGTCCGGGACCGGCGACTCGCCGTGGCCGGGATGATCGTGACGGATCACGCGCCGGGCGGCGGCGAGCGCCCCGACCTGCGGGTCCCAGAGGGACGTCGTGGTGCCGAGCGACGGCGAGAGCACGACGGCGGGCGCGCCGGCGGGCCCGTCGACCCGGTAGGCGAGCCTCACGCCGGCTTCCCGCGGCCGGTCAATGTGCGAAGAAGACGGTCGCCCGCGGGCCCTGCAGCCGGATGTCGAACCGGAAGGCGCCGCCCTCGTCCACGGCGAGCAGGGTCGCCCGGTCGGCGGGCGGCAGCGCCGCCAGATCGGCCTCCGCGGCCTTGCCGTCCAGGTAGATCCGCGTCAGCTGGTGCCGGAGCAGCCCGCGGGCGAAGACGAGGGCCTCCAGGTGGCGGACAGCCGGAACGCGGAAGCCGAACCGGCCCTCCCGCTCGGTCCCGGAGCGCCCGAAGCGGCCGCCGGCGGCGTCCCAGAGCTCGATCAGCCCGTCCCGGACCGGCTCGCCGGCCCCGTCGTACAGGACTCCGTGGAGCTCGACCCCCGCCGGGTCGAGCTCCGTGAGCGGCCGCCGGCAGAGGCCGATCGAGTAGAACGGCCCGACGGTCTGCGAGGGCGTGCGGGCGAGCGTCATCCGCCCGCCTCGCCGGGGGTGGCCCGCGGGCCGCCGCGGCCGAGCACGATGTCCCACGTGTAGCCGAGCGCCCACTCCTCCTCTGTCGTCCCGACGTCGAAGCGGGCGACGAGCAGCTCTCGCGACCGGGGGTCGCGAACGGCGTTGAAGATCGGGTCGTAGGCGAAGAGCGGGTCGCCCGGGAAGTACATCTGCGTCACGAGCCTCTGCGTGAGCAGCCGGCCGAAGACGGAGAAGTGGATGTGCGCCGGCCGCCACGCGTTCTCGTGGTTGCCCCACGGATACGACCCCGGCTTGACGGTCACGAAGCGATAGCGGCCCTCGTCGTCGGTCAGGCACCGACCCGCGCCGGAGAAGTTCGGATCGAGCGGCGCGGGATGCCGGTCGACGTCGTGCCGGTAGCGGCCTGCCGCGTTCGCCTGCCACACCTCGACGAGCGCGCGGCGGATCGGCCGTCCGTCCTCGTCGAGCACCCGCCCGGTGACGATGATCCGCTCGCCGAGCGGCTCGCCGGCGTGCCGGCGCGTCAGGTCGCCGTCGAGCTCGTTGACGGCGTCGTCGCCGAACACCGGGCCGGCGAGGTCGTGCAGCTCCTCGGGCAGCGTCACGAGCGGTCGATCCGGCGCGCGCAGGCGCGTCGACCGGTACCCCGGGTAGTCGACCTGGACCTCAGGCCCGGCCGTGGGATCGTCGGGCAGCACGATCGGCGACTGTTCCCCGAGCGCCGTCACTCCCGTCCCTGCGTCTTCAGCGAGCGGAGGGCCCGCAGCTCGTCGTCCGACGGCGCCTCGGTCTCGTGCACGTCGTCGGCGACGCGGAGCTTCCAGCCGGTTGCCGCGCGCGCGTCGTCGACGGCGACGCCCGGATGCACCCGTGTCAGCTCGAGCTCGCCGCTCCGCGGCTCGAGGATGCCGAGGTCGGTGACGACGACTCGCACCTTGTCGCCGACGCTCGTCGTGAAGTCGAGCTTCTCCACGAACGTCCGCGCCGTCTGCCGGAGCATCACGAACACGTCACGCACCCCGGTCGCGATCTCCGGTGCACCACCGCCGCCGGGGAGGCGCACGGCCGGCCGGTCGTAGTCGCCGATCACCGTGCTGTTCAGGTTGCCGTGCCGGTCGATCTGAGCAGCGCCGAGAAACCCGACGTCGACCCGGCCGCCCTGCAGCCAGTAGGCGAACATCTCCGGCACGGAGACCACCGAGTCGGCGGTGTCGGCCAGCTCGCCGTCGCCGATCGAGAGCGGCAGCCGGTCGGGCTTCGCCCCGATCGCGCCGCTCTCGTAGACCAGCACGGAACGCGGGGCGTGCGTTCTCCGGGCGAGGTTCGCGGCGAGACTCGGCAGCCCGATGCCGACGAAGCAGACTGTGCCGTCGGCGAGACGGCGTGCAGCCTCGACCGCCATCATCTCGTCGGGCGCATACGTGCTCATGCTGCGACGCCGGTCTCGTCGAGGCTGCGCCTGTAGCCGACGACGTCGGCGGTGTCGAGCACGTGACGCTTCATCCACTTCTCGAACGTGTCGCGGTCGCGACTGATGGCATCCCAGGCGACGTAGAACTCGTTGTCGCGGTCGTAGTACCCGTGCGCGTAGGACGGGTGGGCGCCGCCCGGGGCAACCGAGACCGCGTCGATCGTCCAGTGCGGAAGGACGATCGCCCCCGGATGAGGCACGAGCTCGTCGACCACCTCTTCGACGGTCGCGATCGCGCGCGCCGACGCGAGCACAGTCTCCTTCTGCACCCCGAGGATCCCCCAGAGCTGGACGTTGCCCCGCCGGTCCGCCCGCTGCGCGTGGACGATCCCGACGTCGGGCCGGACGGCAGGGACGGCTGCCAGGTCCTCACCCGTGAACGGACAGGTGACCCGCTCGACGCGTGTGTGCGCGGGCAGGTCGCCGCCGGCGTAGCCGCGCAGCAGGCCGAACGGCAGGTTCGCCGCGCCCGCCGCATAGGCGGCCGCCAGGCCCGCATGGGAGTGCTCTTCGAGCTCGAGCGGCAGGGGCACGCCGTTCTCCACCGCGTCGCGCAGGCGATGCAGCGAGCCCACGCCCGGGTTTCCGCCCCACGAGAAGACGAGCTTTCGCGCGCACCCCATCCCGATCAGCTGGTCGTAGACGACGTCCGGCGTCATCCGCACGAGCTCGAGGTCGTGCCTGCGCTGCCGGATCACCTCGTGGCCCGCCGCGTGCGGGATGAGATGCGTGAAGCCCTCGAGCGCGACGGTGTCGCCGTCGCGAACGAGGTCGCGAATCGCATCTGCGAGTGGAACGATCACGCCGGCTCCCCGAGAACGGGTACGAGGCCCCCTCCACCCATGCCCCGTCTATTAGAACAGTCGCCGCGCACCCCCTGCTCGGATCACCCGCGCGAGGGACGCGGGAAAACGGGCCTCGATGTTGAATGGAGCAGCGGGTCCGGTGGCTCGGCGGCCATTGCCCCACCCGTTCACCCTGCGGATCGGAGGTTTGTCGGTGGCTTTGAACGTTGGCAGGTTCCCGGACGAGGAGCTCGACGACGGCCGGCCGGCACCCGGCGCCCCGCGTCAGCTGCGGCAGGCCGATCTCGAGACCGTCCGCCGCCGCCTCATGCGGCTCGCGTTCGACATCCACGACGGGCCGCTCCAGAGCCTCGCCGCGGCGGGCTTCGGCCTCAGGGACCTGCACGGCCGCGTCGCCGCCCTGCCGCTCGACACCGACGACCGCGACACGGCCTGCGAGCTCGTCCTCGATCTCGTCAACGAGCTGAGCGAGACCGAACGGGCCCTCCGGAGCCTCGTCAGCACGCTCGAGGACAGCCACCCGGAGATCGCGAACGCCAAGGATCTGCTCGACGCGGAGCTGAAGCGATTCCAGCACCGGTCGGCCGCCGACGTCGTCGTCGAAGGGGACTGGCTCTTCCACCCCGACAGCCACTCGCAGGCGCTCGCGCTCGAGGCGCTCATCCGCGAGGCGCTCACGAACGTCGCGAAGCACGCCCGGGCGAGCACGGTGACGATCCGGCTGCAGACGAGCGACACCCGCGTGCTCCTCGAGGTCGCGGACGACGGGCGGGGCTTCGACGCAGAGCGTCAGGCCGAATCGAGCATGGGTCTGACGAGCATGCGCGAGCGCGTCAAGCTGCTCGGCGGCGAGTTCGAGATCCTGAGCAGACCCGGCGGCCCCACGCTCGTCACCGCGACGCTCCGCCGCTGGCGCCGGAAGGCACCGGCAGCGGAGGCGTACACGTCACCTGCCGTCGCGGCGAAGATCGGTATCGGCGTCTAGGCCTCAGGTGAGCCATTTCTCGGCGGGCTCCTGCTCGGCGAACGTCGTCGCGATGTCGATCCGGCGCGCGAACCAGACGTCGCCGAGCGACCGGCCGTAGTCGATGAACCGCGCGAGCGCGTCCGAGCGGGCCGGGTTGCCGCTGATGCGCGGGTGGAGCCCGACGGACATCATGCGCGGCACGTCGTCGCCGTCGGCGCGGAGCCTGTCGAGGTGCGCTTTCGCCGTCTCGAAGAAGTGCTCCGGGCTGCCGAAGCCCTGCGCCACGACGTAGCGCGCGTCGTTGACGACGAGGCCGTACGGGACGACGAGGTGCGACCTGCCGAGCACGCGTGTCCAGTACGGCAGGTCGTCGTTGTAGACGTCGGAGTCGTAGACGAACCCGCCGTGCTCGACAACGAGCTCTCGGGTGTTGACGCTCATCTCGCGGCAGTACCAGCCGAGCGGGCGCGTCCCGGTCGTGTGCTCGATCGACTCGACCGCACGCCGGATCGCCTCCCGCTCCTCGTCACGCGTCATCTCGAAGTGGTTGCTCCAGCGGTACCCGTGACCTGCGGGCTCGTCTCCGCGGCGCGCGAGCTTCTCGGCGACGGCCGGGTTGCGCTCGAGCGCGACGGCGGCAGCGAAGAACGTCACGGGAATGCCGGCCGCGTCGAAGATCCGAAAGAGCCGCCAGATCCCGGCTCGCGTCCCGTACTCGTACATCGTCTCGACGGCGAGATCGCGCTGGTCGATCGTGAACGGCAGCTCGTAGAAGATGTCGTTCTCGCCGTCGCCCATCGCGAAGGTCTTCTCCGAGCCCTCCTCGTAGTTGACGACGATCTGGACCGCGACCTTCGCGTCGTTCTCCCAGCGAACGCGCGGGGGATGCTCCCCGTACCCGACGATCTCCCGGGGCGGCCCTTCGACCGGGAAGTCGCTCTGCTGGAAGAACCTCGACCTGAGCTCCATTGTCGTCCCTTCGTTCGGATTGACGCTGTCCGCCGCCCCGGACGATCTCATCCGCCGAGGGAGAGGTCGAGCCAGACGCGATCTCGCAGCTCGATCCCGTCGACGCTCGTGCCGGGCGCGTAGCCCGACGCGGCGGTGAAGGCGTCGCGCTCGATCGAGCGCATCCGGAACCCGGCGCGCTGATAGAAGCGAAGGTTGCCGAGATCCGCAGCCCCGGTCGCCACCGACACGGTGCGGCACGACTCGACTCGGGCCAGCTCGATCGCCGCCGCGATCAACTGCCGGCCGATCCCGAGGCGGCGGTGCGTCTCGAGGACGGCCATGTTCTTGATCTCGATCTCGTCCGCCGCGCCGGTCGCGGTCAGCTGCAGGTGGCCGACGATCTGCTCGCCCTGGACGGCGACGAGGACCCGGCCGGCGTCCAGATAGGAGTCGAGTTGCGCCGCGGAGTCCTCGGCGAGCTCGAAGAGCGGCCGCAGGTCCGCCCTCGAGCCTGTGTGCGGCTCGACGCGGACCGGCGCCTCGGGCTCGGCCGGCTCGAGGCTCTTGCGGAAGAGCTGCAGCTGCTCGGTGGGCTCGAACCCGAGCCGCCGGTGGGCGCGCAGGCCGACCGGGTTGTCGAGGCGCGCGTCCGAGCCGAGCTCGGCGAAGCCCGCCTTCCTCGCCCAGTCCTCTGCCGCCTGCACGAGCGCGCGGCCGATCCCCTGCAGGCGCAGGCCCTCGGCGACATACCAGCCCTCGAGGTACGGCACGGGCGCCTCCTCGCAGCCGTCGGCCCACGGCCGCACCGAGACGGACGCGAAACCGCCGAGCGCCCCCGTCTCCGACTCCCAGACGAAGACCGTCTCGTCCACCTCGTCGACGCCGTCGTCACCCCAGAGCGTCCGTTTCCACTCGGCCACCTGTGCCGAATCCGCCGCCTCGATTCGGCGCACGCCCACGCGCCAACTCTGCCAGAAGCCCGCGGGCGCGAAGCTCGTCTCGCGCCGGCGCCCGAGGCTCGGCGGCGCCGACTCAGCCGGAGGTCGTCGCGTCCGCGAAGCAGCGCGCGACGAGCACCCGCACGAGCTGCTCCTTGTACGCCGCCGTCCCGTTCGCGTCGTCGACCGCTCCGGATGCCTCGGCCGCGAGAGCGGCCGCCTCCGCGACGGCCGGTGCATCGTCGACCGCGCAGCCCGTGAGCGCACGTTCGGCGGCCGTCGCCCTCACCGCCCTCGCTCCGACCGAACCGACCGCGATCCGCGCCTCGGCGACGGCGCCGCCGTCGACGCGAACGGCGCAGGCGACCGTCGCCGCCGGCCGCTCGTGGAACGCGAGCTTGCGATGCGCGATCGCCGTCCCTGGCGCGGGCACGGGGATCCGGACGGCGGCGAGCAGCTCTCCGTGCCGGAGCGCCGTCTCGTACGGCCCGACCAGGAACTCCGACAGCGGCATCCGGCGCCCCTCGAGCTCCGCCTCCGCGTCGAGCGCGAGCAGGAACGTCGCCGGGTCGGAGTGAGGGTCCGAGAAGCAGAGGTTCCCGCCGAGGGTGCCGACGTTCCGGACGCGGATGTTCGCCACCCGGCGCTCCATAGCCGCCAGCGACGGCAGCAGCTCGAGCACGAGCGGTGACCGCTCGATCTCTCGATGCGTCGCCGTCGACCCGACCACGATGGCGCCGTTCTCGGCGCGGATGCCCCCGAGCTCGCCGATGCGCTTGATGTCGACGAGGTGCCCGTATGCCGCGAAGCCGAGCTTCAGCAACAGCAGGAGCTCGGTACCGCCGCAGATCACGGCGGCGTCCTCGCCGTAGCGCTCGAGCAGCTCCCTCGCCTCGTCCACCGACTGCGCACGGTGCAGGTCGAAGGGCGGCAGCGTCACCGCGCCACCGGCGCCGTCGCCCGCTCGTCCCCGAAGAAGAGCAGGCGGCCGTTCAGGCTGAGGACGCGCTCGACGCCCGCCGGCGGCAGCCCGCTCAGCTCCACCTTCTTGATCTCGACGACGGGATGGTGGAACGGGACGTCCGTGCCGAACAGGACGCGCGTCTCGCCCACTCGCTCGTACGCCTCACGGATCTTCGTGTGCATCGGCATGCCCGACGTCTCGAGATAGACGTTCGGGTTCCGCAGCGCAACCTCGATCGCGCCGTTGATGTAGACCACGTTGCCGTGGCCCATGTGGCCCAGCACGATCTTCGCGGCCGGGAAGCCGACCGCCAGCTCCTCGATGCTCCACGGCAGCGTGAAGATCGGATGCCCGCAGTGGATCAAGACCGGCAGATCGCGTTCGAGGAGCAGCTCGACCAGCGGATGCACCGACGGGTCGTTCGGATGGAAGCCGTCGAGCAGCGGGTGCATCTTCATGCCGAGGAACTTCGGGTGGTCGAGGAACCGCGCCGCCTCGTCGAGGTAGCCGGGGACGCGCGGGTTCGCCCAGACGAGGCCGTAGAGGCCCGGAATCGACTCGACCACCTCGGCCACGTAGGCATTGTCGGGATGGAACACGACGCCGTTCTCGATCTCGTGCTCCCGCATCAGGTCGACCATGCCGTCGCGGTCGAGGGAGACGCGGAACATCGACTCGAACGAGCCGACGTGCATGTGCGAGTCGAAGATCGCGCCGGAGCTCACGCGACGGCGCGCTTCGCGTGCGCGAGCTCGGCGAGCGCCGCCTCGACGCCGGCTCCGATGTCCACCTGCGCGCCGAGATCCGCCAGCGTCTGGCCGACGGCCGCGAGGCCCACCACCGGGTACAGCGAGCGTGCGGACGGGCCCATGTGGCCGATGCGGACGAGGTTCCCTGCACCCTGGCCGGCCGAGATCATGACGCCGTAGCGCTCGCGACAGTGCGCGCGCACCTGGACGTCCGTCAGCGGCTCCGGCACCGCGATCGCCGTCACGCACGCCGCCGTGATCTCCTCGGTCCGCGGCCAGAGCTCGAGCCCCATCGCCCGTGCGCCGGCACGACAGGCGGCCGCCGAGCGCTCGTGCCGCTCGATCGACGCCTCGAGCCCTTCCTCGAGCAGCTCGTCGACGGCCGCCTCGACGCCGTGGAGGTCGGACACCGACGGCGTGAACGGGAACTTGTCGCCGTCGAGCCACTGCTCCTTCCAGTCGAGCATCGAGAGGTACGAGGCACGCGGCGCGTGGGGGTTCGCGCGCATGCGCTCCCACGCGGCGCCGCTCACCGTCATCAGCGACATCCCGGGCGGGCCGCCGAGGCACTTCTGCGCACCGGCCACGCAGACGTCCAGGTGCCACTCGTCCGTCCTCAGAGGGATCCCGCCGAGCGACGAGACGCAGTCGATCAGCGTCATGGCCCCGCGCGCCTGCGCGATCGGCCCGATCGCCGACACGTCGCAGAGCGTGCCGGAGGGTGTCTCGGAGTGGACGACGGTGACGAGCTCGATCTCGGGGTGCTCGTCGAGGTAGCGGTCCACGTCGGCGGGATCGACGGCGTCGTTGTACGGCACCTCGAGCTCGTGCAGCTCGGCACCGAAGTCCTTCAGCCAGTAGCCCATGCCCTTGCCGAAGACGCCCTGGACGAGGTTCAGCACGGGAGTCCCCGGCTGCACCAGTCCGCGTGCCGCGGCCTCGAGCCCCAGCACCGCCTCGCCCTGCATCAGCAGCACGTCGTTCGTCGTCAGGAAGATCTGCGCGAGCTTCCGTTCCGTGCGGCGGAAGGCCTCCAGGAAGGCGGGGTCGTAGTGGTAGACGAGCGGCGAGCCGAGTGCGGCGAGCACGCGCGGCGAGGCCATCACCGGGCCGGCGGAGAGAGTGAAGTCGGGATCGCGCATCGAGTTCTCCTTTCAGCGGGCGCCGCGCACGTACGGCAGGGCGAGCGCCGGCGGCAGGTACGCCCGGCGCGCGAACAGCATCAGCGCGACGATGATCGCCGCGAACGGCAGCATGTGGACGACTTCGGGCGACAGGTTGATCCCCGCGATCTGCAGCAGGCCCGAGAGCGAGAGCGCGATCCCGAACATGAGCGAGAAGACGACGACGGCGATCGGGCGCCCGCGCGCGAGCATCGCGATCACGATCGCCATGTAGCCCTGTCCCTGCGTGAGGAAGTCCTGAAAGCCGCCCGTGCCGGCGATCGCGAGGTACGCGCCGCCGAGCCCCGCCAGCGCGCCGGTCGTGAGCGCGGCGTAGCTGCGGGTGGCGACGACGCTGATGCCCGCCGCATCGAGTGCCTCCGGCCTCTCGCCCGCCGCCCGCAGGTTCAGGCCGACGTTCGTCGAGCGGAACACCCAGGCGAGCAGGACGGCGAACGCGAGGCCCAGGTAGACGAGGAGCGGCTGGCTGAAGAGGGGGAACTCGCCGTTGATCGTCTTGCCGAGCACCGGGATCCGGTCGAGCATCGGAATCGGAGCCGTGTGGATGCCGCCGAGCCGCGGCTGCGTCTCGCTGAACTGCGACTGGTAGAGGACGCTCGTGATCCCCTCGCCGGCGAGCGTGATCGCGATCCCGACCACGATCTGGTCGAGGCCGAGCCAGACGCAGAGCACGACCATGAAGCACGACGCGAGCATCCCGGCGCCCATGCCGGCGAGGTAGCCGAGCCACATCGAGTGACCGTAGTACGCGCCGAGAAAGCCGGCGTAGGCGCCCACCAGCATCATCCCCTCGAGGCCGATGTTCAGCACGCCGGCGCGCTCGGAGATCGCCTCGCCGAGCGCCGTGAACATCAGCGGCACGCCGGCGAGCAGCCCGCCCGCCAAGACGCTCGTCCAGAACACCTGCGTCCAGACCTGGCTCGCGAGGATCACGACGAGCGCCTCCGGACGAGCGGGGCCCGAAGCGCCTGCCGGAGGCCCGGCGTCAAGTAGCTGGCACCGAGCTCGCGGCGGCGGCCGAGATACTCGATCACGGTCATGAAGAGCAGGATCAGCCCGACGAGCACGAGCAGGAAGTTCGTCGACAGGCTCGCGTCGGCAGCGGCGATGTCGCCGCCGGTGGAGACGACCGAGAAGAAGGCGATGAACGGGACGACCGCGAGCGCGTTCAGCCGCGCGAGGAAGACGAACGGGATGATCGTGTCGCCGTAGGCGGGGTTCCAGCCGGTGCGGATGTAGCCCTGGAGGCCGAGGATGTCGGCCGCGGCGGCGAGGCCGACCATGAAGCCCGAGACGAGGAAGGCGACTACGATCAGGCGCGGCAGGTCGATGCCGAAATGGCGCGCGGCACGGGGGTTCGCGCCCATGATCTGGAGCCGCAGCCCCCACGAGGTCCTCGTCAGCACGTAATGCACGACGAGGACGGCCGCGAACGCGACGAGCAGGCCGACGTGGATCCGCGTGCCGGGGATGCTCGGGAGCATCTTGGTGAGGACGGCCGTCTGCGGCAGCGGGGTCGTCGAGTCGTGGAACGGCCCCTTGATCAGGATGCTCGCGAGATCGATCCCGATGAACGACATCATCAGCGTCGTGATGATCTCGTTCGTCCCGTAGCGCGCCTTCAGGACGGCCGGGACCAGCGTCCAGAGTGCACCGACCGCTCCGGCGAGCAGGAAGAGGACGACCATCGCCGCCCAGAGCGGGACGTCGTTCACGAGCCCCGGCCCGTAGCCCGAGACGAGGGCGGCGCCGAGCAGGAACTGGCCGTTGTAGCCCAGGTTCCAGATGTTCGCGCGGAAGATCACCGTGAGGCCGGCCGCGATCAGGAGGAACGGCGCCATCCGGGTCGCGCTGTCCTGCCACGCGCCGTTCTCGACCCCGTTCGTCCAGATGTCCCCGTAGAACGCGAGCGGGTGCCGGCCGAGCGCGAGGAGCAGGATCGCGCCGGCGCCGAGCGCGAGCACCACCGGCACGACGGAGCGGATCAGGCCGTCGAGCAGGCGGCCGGCGCGGACGGTGCGCGCCGGGCGCGGGCGCCGCTGCGCGAGCTGCGTCCCGCCGGTGACGGTCTCGGTGCTCACGCCGCCTCGAGACCGGCTCCCCCGCCGACCATCAGCTCGCCGACCTGCTCGGCTGCGCCCGGCCCGTTCGGGACGACGCCGACGAGCCGGCCGCGTGAGAGCACCGCGATCCGGTCGCAGATCTCGAGCAGCTCGTCGAGGTCGGTCGAGATGACGAGCCCCGCGCCGCCGTCGTCGGCGAGCTTCCGGATCAGGTCGCGCACGGTCGCGGTCGTCCTCACGTCGAGGCCGTACGTCGGCTTGTGGAAGACGACGACCTTCGGTTGGAAGCTCAGCTCCCGCGCGAGCAGGACCTTCTGGATGTTGCCCCCCGAGAGCGTCGCCGCGCGTGTCGTCACGAACGGCGTTCGCACGTCGAACTCGCGGACGAGCTCGGCCGCACGCCCTTCGACCACCGCGCGCTGGATCCGGCCGTGTCGCCAGTACGGGCGCTCGCCGACGCGCTTCAGGAACAGGTTGAGGCCCACCGGGAGCGTGCCGACGATGCCCTCTCCGAGGCGGTCGTCGGTCACGTAGCGCAGGCCGAGCTTCTGGCGGGCGGCGACGTTCAGCCGCGTGACCGGGCCGCCGTAGAGCAGGATCCGGCCCGCGCTGACGCGCCGCTGGCCTGCGATCACCTCGGCGAGGGCGCGCTGGCCGTTGCCGTCGACGCCCGCGACGCCGAGGATCTCGCCCTCCCTCAGGCCGAGCGACACGTCC
>OEMB01000572.1_pt3 | contig 19783 bp, 21 predicted proteins | sample 1503471 | NCBI WGS metagenome assembly OEMB01 (sample SAMEA104379601, study PRJEB20068) | metagenome | biome: 1000743; feature: 77; material: 1998 | place: USA | collected 2012 | depth 2.5 m
CGTGTGCGGGGTGGTCGAGCCGCCGACAGGCTTCCCGTTTGCGAGCTCGAGCGGCCCGAGCGACGAGACGCCGTGGGTGCAGTGATCGGCATGGTCAGGCCTCCCGGCGCCGCGCGCCCCGACGAGCACGAGTACGAGGAGCACCGCGACGACGGTCGAGAGAGCCAGGACCGAGATCCGCATACACGGTCAACGGTGCAGCGCCAACGCGGGTTTCGTGGGACGGGAAGCCGCCCGTAGACTCGAGGCTCGGGAAATCGACGAGGGGAGCCACGATGGCGGTCACGGTCCGGACGCTCGACAATTTCGTCGGCGGCACCTGGGTGCCGCCGACCTCCGACGTCGTCCGGAAGATCGTCTCTCCGGTCACGGGCGAGACGATCGCCGAGTCCGCCGACGCGAGCTCCGTCGACATCGACCGCGCGGTTGCGGCCGCGCGGGCAGCGCAGCCGAGCTGGGCCGCCGCGTCGGCGTGGGAACGGGCCGCGGTCTGCCACGCGATCGCCGATCTGATCGACGAGCGGCGAGAGGAGTTCGCCCACGCGCTCTCGCTCGAGCAGGGGAAGCCGTATGCCGGAGAGGCGCTGCCGGACATCGACGAGACGGCCGAGAACTTCCGGATCGCCGCGGAGGACGTGAAGCGGCTGGAGACCGCCGTGATCCCGTCCCGCGACCCGAACAAGCGGATCCTCACGTTCCGGAAGCCGAACGGCGTCTACGCCTGCGTCACGCCGTGGAACTTTCCGACGCTGATCCCCGTCGAGCTGATCGCCCCCGGCATCGCGGCCGGGAACACGATCGTCATCAAGCCGTCGGAGTGGACGCCGCTCGCGATGGCGAACTTCATGCAGATCATGGCCGACGCCGGGCTGCCCGACGGCGTCGTGAACGTCGTCTACGGCGCCGGCGCGGTCGGCGAGCTGCTCGTCACGCACCCCGGCGTCGACTGCATCGGCTTCGTCGGCTCGCACGGGACGGCGGAGAAGATCGTGCGCGCGGCGGGGCTCAAGCGCTCGCTGATCGAGGCAAGTGGGAACGGCCCCGTGATCGTGTGCGAGGACGCCGATCTGGCGCGGGCCGCCCAGGGTGCCGTCTTCGGCGGGTTCTTCTGCGCGGGCCAGGTGTGCTGCGCGACCGAGCGCGTGCTCGTTCATCAGAGCGTGCACGACGCGTTTCTCGACGAGGTCGTGAAGGCGTCGGCGGAGTGGACGCTCGGCGACCCGTTCGACCCGTCCGTCAAGGTCGGGCCGATGAACAACGAGCCCACCGCGTGCAAGATGGATGCGCATCTCGAGGACGCGGTGGCCAAGGGGGCGACGGTCGTTCTCGGCGGCTCGCGCGAGAGCGGACGCCCGACCGACCTGTACTACGAGCCGACGGTGCTGACGGACGTCGGCCTCGACACGCTCGTCAATCGCGAAGAGACGTTCGGCCCGATCGTGCCGCTGATTCGCGTCTCGTCCGACGACGAGGCGCTGGCGGTCGCGAACAGCTCGCACCTCGGGCTTCAGGCTGCGGTCTACACCTCGAGCCTGAAGAGGGCGTTCCGCTATCTCGACGACCTGCGGGTCGGCAACGTCGTCGTGAACGACTCGACCGACTACTGGGAGGCGCACGAGCCCTTCGGCGGCGCCTCGGGCACGAGGAGCGGGTGGGGGCGGATCGGCGGGCGCTACACGATGCTCGACATGACCGACCTGAAGACGATCGTGCTCGACGTCGGAGGCCTCGACTGACGCTCAGTTCTCGACGGTGACGAGCGTGCCGATCGGCGTGTAGGGCCACACCTTCGCCGCGGCGTCGAGCGGCAGCTCGACGCAGCCGAGGCTTTGGGGAGTCCCGAACGAGGAGCGGTTGAAGGCGTGGATGGCGTCGCCGCCGTTGAAGTAGCTGATGTAGCGGACGCCGGGATCGTGGTAGCGCGTCCCGTCGGGGTTGCGTCCGCTCATCACGCCGACCGGGATGTGCTCGAAGACCGGGAACGTGCCGAGCTGCGTCGGGGCGGCCGGGACGCCGGTGTTGCCCGGCGAGGTCAGGACGATCCGCCCGTTGTGCCACAGGTTCAGCGACTGCGGGACGTTCCGGTGCACGTACACGTAGCTGTAGCCGTCGGTGCGCCTCTTGCCGGCGATCGCGTCGGCGAGCAGGGTGCGCCAGACGTGCGGCCCCGCGACGCCGTCGACCGCGAGCTCGTGATCGTGCTGGAACATCATCACGGCGCCACGCGTGATCTGGTTCGGACGGCCGGCGCTCCAGAGGCGGACGAGCTCGGGCGGCACATTCGGGTAGCGCCAGCTGAAGCGGCCGGCGGGCGGGTCGATCGCGGCGAGCTCCTCCGTCTGCGGCGCGCGCGCCACCGGCTCGCCCGAGGGTTGCCAGTCGAGCGGCAGGTAGCCGGCATCGGCGAGCAGCTGCTGCAGGCGAAGCGTCGAGCCCGGCGGCACCGTCCACTCGATCGTGCGTGTCGTGTGCAGGCCGCGACCCGAGCGCGCGACGGTCGCGACCGCATGCGGCAACGTCACTTTCAGCTCGCTCGCGAGCGGGGCGCCGAGCCCCGAGGGCAGGAAGAGGAGCGTGTGCCCGTCGATCCGGTGCCAGCGGCCCGGCGTGCGCGGCAGGAGCTTCGGCTGCGCGGAGCCGAGCACTTCCTCGACCGGCCGGGAGAAGGTGAGCCTGAGCGGCGTGACGGGTGTGATGTGCGCGCCGGGCGCCGGGCTGCCGATCACGACGGGCGAGCGGCTCGCCGGGAACCAGCTCACGAGCTCGGGTGGGCCGAGCCGCTCCCACGACCGCGCCGCCGCGGCGACCTCGAGCGTGCCGGCCGGAGCACGGCGGCCGACCGAGATCGAGCGGCGCGCGTCGCGCAGGTCGCGGCGCGGCGGGACCCCGCGGGACGCGTAGGCGACGGCGGCGACCGGCTGCTCGAACTCGACGCGAACCGCCGCTCCCTGCGGAACGGTCAGCCAGCGTCCGGCCACCTGCGCGACCGGGAGACGCAGCGTGAGCCGCTCGCGGCGCTCGCTCCCGAGCAGCCAGGCGAGCCAGCCGGGCCGCCGGATCACGACCTCGACCGAAACGCGCTCGCCGGGGGTCAGCATCGCCCGGGGCGTGAGGCGCCCGCCCTGCCGCGAGAGGGGAATCGGCCGGCCGTCCGGGCCGAACGCGCGTGCGCTCTCGAGCGTGCCGCCGAACGGCTGCACCTCGACGCGCGCGAGCGCCGCCGCGTCGGCGCCGAGCGTGGCGCCCGACCAGAGCAGCGCTGCCGCGGCGAGGCCGAGCACCGCCGACACGAGGAGCGCGCCGAGGCCCCACAGCACGCGACGCCGCACCCCGCGGCGAGGTGCCGATCCAACGGTCATCCGATCGAGGATACGCACGGTCCGGGAGGAGTCGGGGCCTCGCCGCCAAACCGAGACGGGTGGAGATCACCGAGGTCACTCAGGTGGGCTCGAGCCGCCGGCGCAGCGTCCGGCGCTGGCTCGCGGGCGCGGGCGCGCCGCCGTCGCTGCAGGCGCAGCTCGTCCTGATGATCTCGGCGCTCCTGCTCGGCGGCGTGCTGACCTCGCTGCTCTTCGTGGGAATCTGGCGCCACACGGCGGCCGACGGAGCGCGCGCGAAAGAGGCGCAGCTCGCCGGCAGGCAGCATCTGCAGGTCGCGCAGCGGAAGCTCGCCGCCGCCGAGGCGGAGCTTGCGGGCACCCAGGCGGCGCTCGTGAAGGCGCGCGCCGGCGCGGCTGCGGCCGCGGCCGAGCTGGCGCAGCTGCGCCGGCTCGAGCGCTCGGTCGGGAGCGCGCTCGCGCCGCCGCTGCGGGGGCTGACTGGCACCGCCGGGACGCTCGCCCACGACACCGCGACGCTCAGGTCCGAGCTCGCGGCCTTGAGCGCCTATCTGAGGAGCGCGGCGCCGCCCGGCGACAGCGGCTTCCTCGACGCGCAGATCCGATACCTCGATGCGTCGATCGGCAGCGCGAACGGCGCCGTGTCGAGGCTCGAGCAGCAAGTGCAGGAGGCGCAGGCCGCAGCCGCGAGGCTGAGCAAGCCGGCGCACAAGTAACTCGAAAGGGGTCGTGATGCAGCAACACGTACATCGGTATGTCGGCGGCGCGGCGGGTGCCGGCTTCGTCCTCGTCTGGACGACGCTCGGGGTGAAGACGGCCGTCCTGGCGGCCGTCGGCGCCCTCGTGGCGGCCAACTGGCAGCGTCTCGCCGGGATCGCGCAGTACCGGCGTCCGCGTCCGGCGGCCCGCCGGCCGCGTCCGGCGATCCGCGTCCGGCCGCTTCGCGAGGAAGGCGACTACGAGCTGCCGCTCGTCCCCGACGAGCCGTCGCTCGTGATCAGCACGAACGGCTACTAGTTCAACGACGCCGTAAAGGCGCGGCGCGTGTCCGCCGCGAGCTCGGCGGCGAGGCGGCGAACGACCGCCCGGAAGATTGCGCTCCGAGCGCCTCTCGCCGCGAGGTCCCCGAGTGCGTCGGCCGCGTCCGCGAGACCTGACCGTGCCTTCCGTTCAACGGCTTCCCGCACGGTGTCGCCGAGCCCCTCCGCCCACAGGTCCGGCGCCACCATCGTGATCCGACCCGCCACGGTACGGCCGTCGCCTCTGTCGACGGCGATCGCGACGAGGCCGAGACACGCCGGGCAGACGCCCCGCGAGCCGAGTCCCACGTCAAGAGAGGCGGCAAGTGCTTCCGCTCGCATCGGTGTCACACCTGAAGTGAGCCAGACCCCGTGTTACGAGTCCGTCATGGGTTGCGGGAGAATGGCTTACGGGATGACGGCGAACGGGTCGCTGTAGTCGGAGCGCCGTCGAGGATCGACGATCCGGTCCTTCGTCAGCCCGAGGCCGAGCACGTAGTTGCCCGACCCGAAGCTGCCCGTGTAGCCGGTGCCGCCGAGCTCGTGCAGGTCGTACGCCGAGGGGCCGAGCACGCTTCCGCCGCCCCGTGCGTCGTCGATGCTCCGGACGGGCGCGCAGTGGCGGCCGCGCAGCGTCCAGCACACGCGGATCGAGTAGCGGCCGGCTGTCGGATAGTCGGCGTGCGAGCCGCGCGCCACGTAGACGCCGGGGCTGTGCGAGGTGGAGCCCGCCGCCCACGGCGCCCACTTGCGGCCCTGGTGCTGCGAGTAGCTCACGCCGAGCGGCGTGTCGCCGTCGAGGAAGACGGTGATGCCTTCCCAGTCGGCCTCGTGCTTGTCGTAGAAGTCGTTGTAGAGGTAGAAGAGCCAGTACTCGAGCGCGATCCGTCCGGTCGACGGCTGCCGCGCGAGATGCCAGTAGACCAGCGGTCGGGCGCTCCTGCTCTCGAGTTGCTGCTCGATCCCGGGATACAGGGCGGCGCCGGCGTTCGGCTGCGCGTCGCGCACGTCGAGATACGTCGTGACGGGCGTCGTCGGAAGCGAGAAGAGCGTCGGCTTGGCCTGGCTGATCGCTCCGTTCGGCGGCGAGCCGGTCCGCAGCACGGTCCGCGTCAGGTAGTCCTCGAGGCGGAGTGGCCGGTAGCGCTCGCCGCTCGCGAGGTGAAGCGTCGGCGCATAGCGTCGCGCCAGCCGGAGGGCGGCCGCGGCCGGGCGGGGCCCGAGGGCGCGGTGCGTGAAGGTGCACGTGACCGTCTCACCCGCGCCGAGGGCGACCGCGGCCGCGCTACCGCCCAGGTCGACCCTCGTGTCCTTCGAGGGGTCGCTGCAGGCGATGCCGGTCAGCGTGCGGGGAGCTCCCGCGTCGACGGGCGCCTCGACGAGGCGGTACGTGCCTGCATCGAGGCCCGACACGATCCGCTTCGATCCGCCGACACCGAGCCGGAACGGCGCCCCGGCGCCGGAGTACGACCAGCTGACGCCGGGCGGCGAGGGCTCGGTGACGAGCTGCACGACGATCGATCCCGTCTCTCGTCCCGCTGCTCCTGCCGCCGACGCGGCAGCCGCCGCCAGCGCCAGCGCCGGCGCAGCCTGTACGAGGCGTTTCATCCTCGGCGTGTACCACGGGTTTGCCGAAACCACTCATCGGAGCCCAAAACCAGGCGATTTGGGTTATCGTCGCATTCGTGGAGCAGACGAAGTTCCTGCTCGATGAGTCGCAGATTCCCCGGCGCTGGTACAACGTCGCAGCCGACATGCCGACGCCGCCGCAGCCCGTGCTCCATCCGGGCACCGGCGAGCCGGTCGGGCCGGACGACCTCGCGCCGCTCTTCCCGATGGCGCTGATCCTCCAGGAGGTCAGCGAGGACGCCGAGATCGCGATCCCCGAGGAGATCCTCGACATCTACAGCATGTGGCGACCGACGCCGCTGTACCGCGCGCGCCGCCTCGAGCAGGCCGCCGGGACGAGGTCGCGCATCTTCTACAAGTACGAGGGCGTCAGCCCGCCGGGCAGCCACAAGCCCAACACCGCCGTCGCGCAGGCGTACTACAACAAGCAGGAGGGCCGCACGCGCCTCTCGACCGAGACGGGCGCCGGCCAGTGGGGAAGCGCGCTCGCGTTCGCGTGCAAGCTGCTCGGGCTCGAGTGCAAGGTGTACATGGTTCGCATCTCGTACGAGCAGAAGCCTTTCCGGCGCTCGATGATCCAGATGTGGGGCGCGGAGATCGTCGCGAGCCCGTCCCGCGACACGCAGAGCGGCCGCGCGATCCTCGAGGAGCACCCCGACACGCCCGGCAGCCTCGGGATCGCGATCTCGGAGGCAGTCGAGGACGCGGCGCAGCGCGACGACACCTCGTACTCGCTCGGCAGCGTGCTGAACCACGTGCTCCTCCATCAAACCGTGATCGGGCAGGAGGCGATCGCGCAGATGGAGCTGGCGGGGGCCTTCCCGGACGTCGTCGTCGGCTGCGTCGGCGGCGGCTCGAACTTCGCCGGGCTGGCGTTCCCGTTCATCCGCGAGAAGATCGCCGGCCGTGAGATCGACGTGCTCGCCTGCGAGCCCGCGGCCTGCCCGACGCTGACGCGTGGGGTGTTCGCGTACGACTTCGGCGACACGAGCAAGCTGACGCCGCTCGTCCCGATGCACACGCTCGGGCACGACTTCGTGCCGGCGCCGATTCACGCGGGAGGCCTGCGCTACCACGGCGTCGCGCCCCTGATCTCACAGCTCGTGCAGGACGACCTGATCCGGGCCGAGGCCTATCTCCAGACCGACGTGTTCGCGTCGGCGATCCTCTTTGCGAACACGGAGGGGATCATCCCGGCGCCCGAGTCGTCGCACGCGATCCACGGCGCGCTCGAGGCCGCGCGGCAGGCCGACGAGGCGGGCGTTGAGCGGACGATCCTCTTCAACCTCTCCGGCCACGGTCACTTCGACATGGCCGCCTACGACAACTATTTCGCCGGCAAGCTCGAGGACGTCGCACTCGACGAGGACGAGATCGAGCGCGCGCTGCGCGCCATCGAGGGCCTGCCGGTTCCCGCCTAGTAGTACTAGGGCCCGGGCCCGCCCGACACCGAGATCGTCACGCCGGCCCCGCGGGCGACTCTGACGCCGGCCGCCGGCTCTTGCGCGACGACGGTCCCCGCCACTTCGAGCGAGTGGACGGAGACGACCTGCGGCGTCAGCCCGAGCGCGCGCAGCCGCGCAGCCGCCTCGTCGCTCGAGAGGCCGACGAGGTCGGGCACGGTGACCGCGACCGGGACCGCGACGCTCAGCCGCACGAGTGCGCCGCGGCGGACGATCGAGCGAGCCCGCGGACGCTGTGCCACCACGGTCCCCTTCGGCCGGTCGACGTGCACGGTCGAGATCGAGACGCGGAGCCCGACGGCCCGGAGTCTGCGCTCGGCCGCCTGCCATCGCAGGCCGACGACACGCGGCACAGCGACGTCCCCGCTTACCGAGCTCGCGCCGCCCGCGGCGTGTGCAGGCGTGATCGCCAGCACGAGTAGCAGCAGCGACAGCCGGATCGCGGGGCCGGCGCGAACCATCTCGAGGAAGCGTACAAAGCGGGGCCGGCGTCCGCGGGCCCGCCCGCTCCCCTCCTAGACCGCACCGACCGTGTCGTCCGCCGGTGCGAGCTCGCGCCGCACGGCGGGCGCGACCTCCGTTCCGAAGAGCTCGATCGAGCGCATGATCTTCTGGTGCGGCATCGTCCCGACGCTGAACTGCACGAGGAAGCGGTCGTGGTCGAAGAGCTCGTGCTGGAAGAGGATCTTCTCGACGATCTGCTCAGGGTTGCCGACGAAGTTCGCGCCGCGCCGCGTCGCGGCGGCGTCGTAGTCGGTACGCGTGTGCGGCCGCCAGCCGCGCTCGCGGCCGATCTTGTCCATCATCGCCGCCACGTACGGATACGAGTCGTCGAGTGCTTCCTGCGAGCTCCCGGCGATGTAGCCGTGCGAGTTGATGCTGAGCGGCAGGCGGCCGTGCCCCGATTCCTCGCCGGCGGCGCGGTGGAGCTCGACGAACGGGACGAACCGCTCCGGCAGGCCGCCGATGATCGCGAGCGCCATCGGCAGGCCGAGGGCGCCGGCGCGATGCGCTGACTCGGGCGAGCCGCCGACCGCCACCCACACCGGCAGCGGGTCCTGCAGCGGCCTCGGGTAGACGCCGCGATCGTCGATCGCCGGCCGGTGCCCGCCCGCCCAGGTGATCCGCTCCGACTCGCGCAGCGCGAGCAGCAGCCGGAGCTTCTCGTCGAAGAGGGCGTCGTAGTCGCGCAGGTCGTAGCCGAAGAGCGGGAACGACTCGACGAAGGAGCCGCGGCCGGCCATGATCTCGGCGCGCCCGCCGGAGAGCAGGTCGATCGTCGAGAAGTCCTGGAAGACGCGCACGGGATCGTCGGAGCTCAGCACCGAGACGGCGCTCGTGAGCCGGATCGTCTTCGTGCGCGCGGCGGCGGCCGCGAGCACCACCGCGGGCGAGGAGACCGCGAAGTCGGGGCGATGGTGCTCGCCGACGCCGAAGACGTCGAGCCCGACCTGGTCGGCGAGCTCGATCTCCTCGAGGAGATCTCGCAGCCGCTCCTGCGGGCCGACCTCGTCGGAGGTCAGCTCCGCGAAGGTGTAGATGCCGAGGTCCACGGCTCGAGCCTAGCAGTTGCTTGTGGAGTCAAGCTTCAGCAAGCGCCTGTACGACCCCGGACGCGAGGAGCTCGTCGACCTCCGCATCGCTCTTGCCGAGCTCGCGGAGGACGTCGCGGGTGTGCTCGCCGAGGAGCGGCGGCGGCAGCGGCGGCGCCGTCGAGCCGCCGTCGATTCGCACCGCGCTTCGCACGAGCTCGAGCGCTCCGAGCGTCGAGTGCTCGACCGTCAGCGTCGCCGGGTCGCCGGCCTTCGCGGCCGCTGCGAGCGCTTCCGGCACGTTGCGGATCTTGCCGCTCGGGACACCGGCGCGGTCGAGCGCCTCGAGCAGATCGCCCGCCTCGCGCACGGCGACCCGCTCGGCGAGCAGCGGCACGAGCGAGTCGCGGTTCTCGACCCGCGCCCGGTTCGTCGCGAATCGTCCGTCCGCCGCGAGCTCAGCGCGGCCGAGCACCTCGCAGAGCCGCTCGAACTGCCCGTCGTTCGCGGCTGCGATCGCGACGATCGCATCGCGCGCGTGGAACGTCTCGTACGGGACGATGCTCGGATGCGCGTTCCCGAGCCGCGCCGGCGCGCGGCCGGTGACGAGCGCGCTCTGCGCCTGGTTCACGAGCGCCGAGAGGGCGCTGTCGAGGAGCGACGCCTCGACGTGCGCGCCCTCGCCGGTCGCGTGACGGCGCTCGACGGCGGCGAGGATCCCGACCGCGGCGTTCAGGCCGGCGAGCACGTCGACGAGAGCCACTCCGACCTTCGCCGGCTCGCCGTCCGGCTCGCCGGTGATCGACATCAGGCCGCTCTCCGCCTGCACCACGAAGTCGTAGCCCGCGCGTGCGGCCGGCGCGCGTGCCGAGCCGAAGCCCGTGATCGAGCAGTAGACGAGCCGCGGGCTCCGCGCGCGGAGCTCTGCCGGACCGATCCCGAGCCGGTCGGCGCCGCCCGGCCGGAAGTTCTCGACGACGACGTCGGCACCGGCGCAGAGCTCCTGCACGAGCAGCCGCCCGGCTTCGACCGAGAGGTCGATCGCGCAGCTTCGCTTGCCCCGGTTCACGGCGAGGAAGTACGCCGTCTCGCCGCCCGCGAACGGCGGGCCCCAGCTGCGCGTCTCGTCGCCGGCGCCCGGGCGCTCGATCTTCACGACGTCGGCGCCGAGATCGGCGAGGAGCATCGTGCAGTACGGGCCCGCCAGCACGCGCGACAGGTCGACGACCCGGAGACCGCGAAGCGGCGACACAACGCGGCACCGTACAGGCCGCCGCTCAGGCGCCGGCAGCCGCCGGCGTCCAGCTGAAGCGGCGGAGGGCGACGCCGAGCCCCGCGACGGCCCAGACCGCGAGGACGGCGAGATCGCCCCAGACGATCCCGGTTCCGTGGACGCCCGGGTCGTACGCATGGTGGAGCCCGTCGGCGAGGTGCTGCACCGGGAAGAACTCCGCGACGTGCCGGAGCCAGCCCGGCAGGTTGACGTTCGGGATGAAGACGCCCGAGATGAAATAGAGCGGCAGCATGATCGCCTGCACCATCGGCTGCGCGGCGTCCTCCGACTTGACGGCGCCCGCGAGCGCGTAGCCGAGGATGCAGAAGCAGCTCGATCCGACTACTGCGGTGATCGCGACGGCGGGAATCGTCGAGGTCGGCAGGTGGACGCCGTAGGCGAAGCGGCCGACGAGCAGCAGAACCGTCATCACGACGAGCGAGACGGTCAGCGCGGTCAGAGTGCGGCCCGCGATCAGCACCCACGCGGGCACCGGCGTCGCGCGGCGGCGCTTCAGGACACCGGACTCGCGCTGAGCGGTGATCGTGATCACCAGGTTGACGAACGAGGCGGCGATGATCGCGAGCGCCGAGATGCCGGGCACGTAGTACGTCGACGCCTTGACGTTCGAAGGGCCGACGGTGTTGTTCCCGAAGACGCTCACGAAGATCACGAGGAAGAGCAGCGGCAGGACGAGCGTGAAGAACCTGGCCTGGCGGTTGCGAAGGAAGCCGAGCAGGTCGTAGCGCGCCTGGTGGAGCACGAGCCGGAGCGTGCCGTTCCCGCGGGCGCGCCGTCCGGCCGGCGGTGTCGAGCCCGGCTGCCTTGCCGCGCGCCTCGCGCGCAGGCGCCGGTAGAGCCAGAGGAGGATCATCGAGCTTCCTTTCGGTCGGCGGTCAGAGAGAGGTAGACGTCTTCGAGCGTCGGGCGGCGCACGTCGAGGTCGGGCAGGTCGAGGCCGCGTGCCAGCGCCCAGTCGGCGAGGGCCCGTACGCGCTCGAGCGGTGTGTCCGTCAGGATCGTGACGCGCCCGTCGCCGTCGAGCTCGGCACCCAGTGCGGCAGGGAGCTCGCCGACGCCGGCCGGCAGCGTGAAGCGGATCCCGGCCTCGAGCCGGTCACGCCCGCCGAGCGTCCGAGGCGTTCCTTCGGCGACGATCCGGCCGTTCGCGATCACCGCGATCCGGTCGGCGAGCTGCTCCGCCTCCTCCATGTAGTGCGTCGTGAGAAAGACGGTCTTGCCGAGCTCGCGCAGCCCTTCGATCACGCTCCAGGCGGCACGCCGCGCGGACGGGTCGAAGCCGGTGGTCGGCTCGTCGAGGAAGATCAGCTCGGGATCGCCGATCAGGGCGAGCGCGACGTCGAGCCGCCGCCGCTGGCCGCCGGAGAGCTGCTCGCCGAGCGAGTCCGCTTTCCCGGCGAGGCCCACGAGAGCGATCGTCTCGTCGATGTCGCGTGGCGCGGAGTAGTAGCCGGCGTACAACTGGAGGCACTCGCGCACGGTCAAGCCGGGCTCGGGCTGCGACTCCTGCAGGACGACGCCGACCCGGTCGCGCCAGCCCGCGGGGGCCTCTCCCGGATCGACGCCCAGCACGCTCACCTCGCCGGCGTTGCGGTGGCGAAAGCCCTCGAGGATCTCGACCGTCGTCGTCTTGCCGGCTCCGTTCGGCCCGAGAAACGCGAAGATCTCGCCGCGGTTCACCTCGAGATCGATGCCGCGCACCGCCTCGAGGTCGCCGTAGCGCTTCTCCAGGCCCCGGACGCTGATCACCGGCGGAAAGTCGTTGGCGTTCATGTCGCCCAAGGCTAGGGAGCCGGTTGCTCGTTGTCGTCGGCTCGCGGATTGAACTTCCGGGGGCGCGCTACTGCCGCCCCGGGTTGAGGTCTTTCCACCCGAGGGTGGAGAGACGGACACGCCGATCTCCGACCGAGGGGCGATGACCGCGGCGGCTCGCCCGCTTACCCTTCACGGTGTGAGCGTCGAAGGCGCGACACCGACTCTCGCGTCGCTCGAGCACGCGCGGCGGCGTCAACAGGCGACGCTCCGGCTGATGCGCCCGCTCGGCGCCCTGATGGTGGTGCTGGTCGAGGTGGCGGGCTCGCAGACGGAACCTCGGCCGGGCCTCGGCGGGCAGCGCCTGGCGATCCTGCTCGCGCTGGTCGGGGTCGCGGTCGGAGTGACCGGCGTAATCCGCGCCCGCGGCAAGCGCCCGGCACTCGAGGGGCTCGCCTTCGGCGTGCTCGTCTCGAGCTCTGCGGTGCTCGTCTGGCTCCAGCCCCACGGCCCCGGGTTCCTCGGCGTGTTCGTCGCGGTCAGCGCGGCGGCATTGCGGATTCGAGGCTGGATCGGTGCGTCGGTGGCCGGGCTCGCACTCGTGGCTCTCGCCGTTGCGGGCTCGCTCGCCGACGGGCGGTCTGTGTCCTCGGTCGCGTTGAACGAGCTCGGGATCGTTGCGTTCTACGTAATCGCGCTCCTGGCCCGCCGGCTCGGCGACGGGCAGGAGCAGGCCGAGCGGCTGCTGGCGGAGCTCGAGGAGAGCCGCGACGCGCAGGCCCGGGGCGCGGCGCTCGCCGAGCGGCAGCGGCTCGCGCGCGAGATGCACGACGTGCTCGCCCATTCGCTTTCGGGGCTCGTGCTACAGCTCGAGGGGGCGCGGCTGCTCGCGGCCCGGAATCGAGCCGATCCCGGCGTGGCGGACGCGGTCGAACGTGCCCATCATCTTGCGAAGGCGGGTCTCGAGGAGGCGCGGCGGGCGATCGGCATGCTTCGCGACGACGAGCTTCCCGGGCCCGAGCGGCTCGAGTCGCTCGCACACGAGTTCGAATGCGACGCAGCGATCCCCTGTGCGCTGCAGATCAGCGGCGCCGAGCGCGCGTTGAGCTCCGAGGCCCGCCTGACCCTCTACCGGGTTGCGCAGGAGGCACTCACCAACGTCCGGAAGCACGCGAGCCCGGAGCGCGTCGAGCTCAGGCTCGCGTACGAGCGCGACGGCACGCGGCTGACGGTCGAGGACTTCGGGACCAACGGCCGCGGCGCGCTCGCCGAGGCCGGCGGCGGCTACGGCCTGACCGGGATGCGCGAACGCGCGAACCTGCTCGGCGGTGAGCTCGCCGCGTCCGCAACCCGGTCGGGCTTCCGCGTCGAGCTTTGGGTGCCGGTATGAGCTCGACGGTGCGCGTGCTGGTTGCCGACGACCAGCGGGTCGTCCGCGAGGGCCTCGCCATGCTGCTCGGCCTGCTGCCGGGAATCGACGTCGTGGGCGCAGCGTCCGACGGCGAGGCCGTGCTGACGCTCGCCGCCGAGCTCGAGCCGGACCTCGTTCTCATGGACTTGCGGATGCCGCGCTGCGACGGCGTCGAGGCGACGAGACGCCTGCGCGAGACGCACCCCGAGATCAAGGTGATCGTGCTGACGACCTACGCCGACGACCGCTCGGTGGTAGAAGCCCTTCGCGCCGGGGCGCGCGGCTTCCTGACGAAGGACGCGGGCGCCGAGGAGATCCAGCAGGCACTCGCCGCCGTCCAGCGCGGTGAGGCCGCGATCGACCCGGCGGTCCAGCACCACCTCGTCGCCGCCGTCGCCGGGGGAGCCGAGCCGCCCCTCGAGCCGGCGCTCCCGGACGCCCTGACGCCCCGCGAGGCCGAGGTGCTTTCGCTGATCGCCGAGGGCCTCTCGAACGCAGAGATCGCCGGCCGTCTCGTCGTCACCGAGGCGACGGTGAAGAGCCACATCAACCATCTGTTCACGAAGACCGGTGTCCGCGACCGGGCGCAGGCGGTCACGTATGCCTACCGTCACGGCCTCGCGCCGGGCGACTAGTCCGGGAGGAGCGGCATCGTCCAGCCCGGGTCGCGGCCGAGCAGCACGGCACGGGTGACCGCGGCCGATCCGAACCGCGCGCGCACCTCGTCGAGCGCGGCGTCGAGCGCGTCGCTCCGGTCGAGCGGGAAAGGCAGCTCGAGCTGGAGCGAGCGCTCGTCGTCGAAGTTCGCGACCGCGACTCCGACGAGCGTCAGCCCCTGACGCTCGATCAGCGGCATCGCGGTCGCGAGCAGCGCCCGCGCCGTGTCGAGGATCGTCTCCGTCCGCGCGGTATGGCGGGGCAGGGTGTGCGAGCGCGTGGCACGGGAGAAATCGTCGAAACGCAGGCGCAGCACGACGGTGCGTCCCGCCCGCCCGGCGCCGCGCATCCGCCGCGTCACGCGGTCGACGAGGGCGACGAGCGACGCGTCGATCGCCTCGAACGACTTCGGCGAGCGGCCGAGCGCCCGCTGCGCGCCCATCGAGCGCCGGCGGCGTCCGACGCGCACCCGGCGCGGGTCGCGGTTGTGCGCGAGGGCGTGGAGCTGACGGCCCGACGCGGCGCCGAGCAGCGAGACGAGCGATGCCTCTGCGAGCTCGGCAACCTGGCCGACGGTCGTGATGCCGCGCGCCTCGAGCTTGCGGGCCGTCACGGGCCCGACGCCCCAGAGGCGCCCGACCGGAAGCGGATGGAGAAAGGCCAGCTCGCGGTGTGGCGGCACGACGAGCAGCCCGTCCGGCTTCGCGACGGCGCTCGCCACCTTCGCCAGGAACTTCGTCCTCGCGACTCCGACGCTGACGGGCAGCCCGACGCGCTCGAGCACGTCGCGGCGCAGCCGCACCGCGATCTCGGTGGGGGAGCCGGCGAGGCGGCGCATCCCGCGCACGTCGAGGAACGCCTCGTCGATCGAGAGGCCCTCGACGAGCGGTGTCGTGTCGTCGAACACGCGGAACATCGCCCGGCTCGCCTCCGCGTAGGCCGACATGCGCGGCGGCACGACGATCGCGTGCGGGCAAAGGCGGTGGGCCTGCCTGCCGCTCATCGCCGTGCGAATCCCGAACGCCTTGGCCTCGTAGCTCGCCGCCAGCACGACGCCGCCGCCGACGATCACGGGGCGCCCGCGCAGACGAGGATCGTCGCGCTGCTCGACCGACGCGAAGAATGCGTCGACGTCTGCGTGCAAGACCGTCGCCTCGTCCATGCGAACGTATGTTCGCAGAGCCGCCGGTTCAGCGGCAAACACGCTAAGCTGACGTTGACGTAAGAATGAGGTTTCTCCGCACACGCCGGCACAGCGAGCACTACAAGTGGTGGGTGCTGACGTGCACGAGCCTCGGGATGCTGCTCGCGACGGTGAACTCCGGAACGCTGATTATCGCGCTGCCGGATCTCGAGCGAAGCCTGCATACGACGCTCCTCCAGCTCGTGTGGGTGATCCTCGTCTACATGATCGTCTCGACCGTGCTCGTGCTCACGGCGGGCCGGCTCTCCGATCTCTTCGGCCGCAAGAACGCCTACGTGCTCGGGTTCCTGATCTTCTCGGCCGCCTCCCTCGGCGCCGGCTTCTCGGGCAGCGGCACGCAGCTGATCCTCTGGCGCGTGCTGCAGGGCGTCGGCGGCGCGTTCCTCTTCGCGAATGCGGCGGCCCTCGTCACCGATGCCTTCCCGAAAGAGGAGCTCGGCCTCGCGATGGGGACGAACACGATGGTCGCCGCCGTCGGGCTCGTGATCGGGCCGGTGCTCGGCGGGGCGCTCGTCGCGATCTCGTGGCCGTGGGTCTTCTGGTTCAACGTGCCGTTCGGGATCGCGGGCTCCCTCTGGGCGTACCTCGTCCTGCACGAGCTGTCGCGCCGCGACGAGCAGCGGGGGCTCGACCTGCGCGGCACCGCTGCCTACGTCGTGGGCCTCACCGGGCTCGTGCTGGCGCTCTCGAAAGGCGGCCTCACGGGCTGGAGCAACGGGCTCGTGGTCGGAGGCTTCGTCGCCGCCGTGATCCTGCTGCCGCTCTTCGTCCTGATCGAGCGACGGGGTCGCGCGCCGATGCTCGATCTCTCGCTCTTCCAGGACCGGCTGTTCAGCGCCGCCTCCGCCGCCGCGTTCATCAACGGGCTCTCACGCTTCGCGCTCATGTTCCTCTTCGTCTTCTACTTCCAGGGGCCGCAGGGGCAGTCGCCGATCATGGCGGGCGTCGAGCTCGCTCCGCTCGCGATCGGGATGCTCGTCGCCTCGCCGCTCGCAGGCGTGATCGCCGACCGTCGCGGCTCGCGCGGTCTCGCGGCGCTCGGCATGGTCGTCAGCGCTGCCGGTCTCGCCGGCATGACGATGCTGCAGGCGCACACGTCCTACGTGTGGAGCGCCCTCTGGCTCAGCGTCGTCGGGATCGGCTCCGGCATGTTCTCGAGCCCCAACACCGCTGCGATGATGGGCTCGGTACCCGGCAACCGGCGCGGCGTCGCGGCCGGTGCGCGCGTGATGCTCCAGAACACCGGTGCCGTGATCTCGATTGCGTTCGTGATGGCGATCGTCACGGCGGCGGTTCCCACGGATGTGCTCTTCAAGATCTTCTCGGGGGTCACGTCCGGCCTCTCGACCGCGCAGCTCGATCCCTTCATCTCGAACCTTCACCTCGCCCTGTGGGTGCTCGCCTCGATCTCGCTGGTCGGCGCCGCGGTGTCGATGCTGCGTCCCGCGCACGTGCGGGCGGCCGAGCACGAACCGGTCATCGAGGCCGTCGCGTGATCCGGATCGGCGAGCTCGCCGAGCGGACCGGCGTGACGCCTCGGACGATCCGTTACTACGAGGAGATCGGCCTGCTCCGCGGCACCGACCGTCCGAAGGGATCGCACCGTCTCTACGCCGACGCCGACGTCGAGCGCATCAGCGAGCTGACGCGGCTTCGCGACCTCCTCAACCTGTCGCTCGACGAGCTCAAGCAGCTGCTCGAGGCGGAAGAGGCGCGCAGCGCACTTCGGAAGCGGTTCCACGCCTCACAGTCGAACTCGGAGCGGCTCGAGATCGTCGAGGCGGCGCTCCCGCATGTCGACACGCAGCTCGAGCTCGTCCGTCGGCGCAAGCAGGAGCTCGAGCGGCTCGAGACCGAGCTCGTCGACAAGCGGAAGCGCATCCTCGCACGACGGCGCGAGCTCGCCCGCTGAGGGGTCAGCTCAGCGGGGCTGCGGCACGATGCGGATGTACGGCTTCGGCGCCTTGAACTCGCCGAAGATCTGCTTCGCATCGTCGTCGGAGACCGATCCGGCGATGATCACGTCCTCGCCTTCCCGCCAGTTCACCGGCGTCGACACCTTGTGGTTCGCCGTCAGCTGCAGCGAGTCGATCACGCGCAGCACCTCGTCGAAGTTGCGGCCCGTCGTCATCGGGTAGACGAGGATCAGCTTGACCTTCTTGTCCGGGCCGACGACGAAGACGTTCCGCACCGTCTGGTTGTCGGCCGGCGTGCGCTCGGCGGGATCGCCCGACGTGCTCGCCGGGAGCATCCCGTAGAGCTTCGACACGTTGAAGTCGGAGTCGCCGATCATCGGGTAGTTCGGGGCATGCCCCTGGGTCTCCTGGATGTCGGCCGCCCACTGCTCGTGCTTGTCCGTCGGGTCGACGGAGAGCCCGATGATCTTCACATTCCGGCGGTCGAACTCGGGCTTGATCTTCGCCATGTAGCCGAGCTCCGTCGTGCAGACCGGCGTGAAGTCCTTCGGGTGCGAGAAGAGCACACCCCACGAGTCGCCGAGCCAGTCGTGGAAGCGGATCCGACCCTCGGTCGTCTCCGCCTCGAAGTCCGGCGCCGTATCGCCTAGCTGCAGAGCCATCGTCTTCCTCCTCCTCTACGACCGAACCGTTTCGGTCATCTTGCCTGTTGAGGCAAGCCTCGCACACGGTCGAGCCGCAGCGCCAGCATCGGGCAGTCGGCGACCGCCCGTCGCGCGTGCGGCTCGAGGGGAGGCGGCACCGGGGTCTCGTCGACGATCGGAAAGCCCCACTCGTCGAGCTCGATCCGCTCGGGCACGAGCTCGGCGCAGAGGCCGTGGGCGTCGCAGAGGATCGGATTGACGCGAAGCACGAGCTCGCTCACGGGAGCTGGATCACCGTCCGCCCGTTTCCCGTGCAACGCCGGCGATGCAGGTGCCGGTCGAGCTCGGCGGAGAAGACACGGAGGCTGCTCGCGACGAGCGCCGCCGCGCCGTCGGGGTGGCGGCAGGCGCCGCGGTTTGCGGCCTGCGCGAGCCGCCGTCGCAGCAGGCCGGTGTCGGGCGTCCGCCGGCTCCTCAGCACCAGGTCCTCGAGGCTCTCGGCCACGGCCGCGAGGCCGTGCACGCACGGGCCGCACTGCCCGGCGCTCTGCTCGGCCAGGTAGCGCGCGATCCGCGCGGTCTCGGCGATGCCGCAAGCTCCTGCCGGCAGCGCGACGATCGCGCGGGCTCCGAGCGAAGCCCCGAAACGGGCGAGGTCGGCGTTCGAGAGCAGGGCGCTGCTCGCCTCTGCGGCTCCGATCCAGGTGCCGAAGAAGCCGCCGACGAGGTAGGCCTGCGCGCCGCCGTCGCCGCCCGCCTCCTGCAGCAGCCGTGCGAGCGGGCTGCCCAGCTCCACTTCGTACACGCCGGGATCGCGGACTGCGCCCGAGATCGTGACGAGCGCCGTGCCCGGCTCGTCGCGTGTGCCCGCCGAGCGGAACCACGCGGGCCCGAATCGCGCCACCAGCGCGAGCTGCGCCAGGGTCTCGACGTTCAGGACGACGGTCGGCGCGCCGCCCACTCCGCGTTCGTAGGGGCGCGGCGGCGTGAACGTCGGCAGCGCCGGGCCGCCGTTCAGAAATTGGACGAGGGCGGTCTCCTCGCCGGTCACGAAGCGGTCGGGGACGACGGCGCTCCGGACCGCCGGCCGCCCGGCCTCGCGGCCGCGCTCGGCGAGCGCGCGGGCGACGAAGGCATGCGTCGCGGCCGTGGTCGCGATCACGATCCTCTTCGCACCGACGGCACGGGCCGCGAGGAGCGCACCGTCGACCACGAGCTGCGGGGCGTAGGCGAGCAGCACCTTGTCCTTGCCCGACGCGGGCTCACCCTCGGCGCCGTTCGCGACGACGACCGGCCGTGTGTGCCGGCCGGTCACCGACTCGAGCTTCGCGGCGGTCGGAAAGGCGGCGCCGCCCCGACCGGTCAGCCCCGACTCGGCGATCCGGACGCGGAGCTCCTCCGGACGAAGCTCGAGCGGGAGCGGCCCGTACCGCTCGAGGTGCTCGACGAGCGAGACCGGCGCTCCGTCTGCACGCAGGCCGTCCAGCAGGCGCGAGGGCGCCGACTCGGCGACGGTCATCCGAGGCTCGCCGGGTTGCCCTGGACCGTCCCCGTCGCGACGCCGGACGAGTCGACGTTGAGGTCGAGGAGGAGCGAGAGCCTGTTCGTGCTGCCGTTCAGCGACAGCAGGATGCGTGTTCCCTGCAGGCCGACGATCTTGCCGACGTAGGCGTCGGGCGTGCTCGAGGGGCCGTAGCTCGCGCCGCTTGCCGTCATCGTGACGCCGCCGTCTTCGAGCGGCTCGCCTTGGAGCCTGATCCACAGCACACCGCGGCTGTCGCCGCTCGTCCGGCCGGAGATGTTCACGAGCACCCGGCCGTTCGCGTCGCGCGACGACTCCTCGACTCGGCCGGTGAACGTGCCGGTGAACGCGTTCGTCGGGAGCGCCGGTGCCGCCGCGGCGGGGAGCGTCACGGCGGGACGT
>OEMB01000277.1_pt2 | contig 19629 bp, 19 predicted proteins | sample 1503471 | NCBI WGS metagenome assembly OEMB01 (sample SAMEA104379601, study PRJEB20068) | metagenome | biome: 1000743; feature: 77; material: 1998 | place: USA | collected 2012 | depth 2.5 m
AGCCGCTCCGCCTCGAGCTTGGCGGCGCCGTACGCGGAGACGGGGCGCGGCTCGGCCGCCTCGTCGTAGGGCGCGCCGTGCTCGCCGTCGAAGACGAGATCGGTGGAGAGCTGGACGAGTCGCGCTCCGGAGCGCGCTGCCGCGAGCGCCACCGACCGGCTGCCTCTCACGACCGTGTCCGCGAGCTCCTCGGCCTCCTGCCGGTACGCCGTGTGGACGACGGCCTCCGGGCCGTGTCGCATGAGGACACGTGCGGTGGCGTGCTCGTCGCGGATCTCGAGCCGGACCGGCCGTCCGTAGGGCGGCGGCAGGCGATGGCGGCCCGCGAGCACCTCGAAGCCGCGCTCGACCGCCTGCCGGCAGACCTCCGAGCCGAGGTACCCGGCACCGCCCGTCACGAGGAGCTTCACGCGGACACTGGCCTTCCGTCTCTTCCTCGCATAGTGTCCGCTCGATGGCGAAGCACGACGATCAGGTCTCCGCGTACCCGTGCATGATGCCGCCCGCGCACCTGCGACGGGTGCACGACCCGAGCGAGGAGCGCCGGGTCACGGCACGCGGCCGCCTGCGCCGGGCGCTCGCGAGCCTCGCCGCGGGCCTTCGCCCGTAGCCCCCGCTCGACGACGGCCGTCACTCGAGAACGATCGTGACCGGGCCGTCGTTCACGAGCTCGACCTGCATCGGGGCGCCGAAGACGCCGGTCTCGACGTGCACGCCGAGCGCTCGCAGCGCGCCGCAGAAGCGCCCGTAGAGCGCTTCCGCCTCGCGAGGCTCCGCGGCCCGGCTGAAGCTGGGACGGGTCCCCTTCGAGGTGTCGGCGAGGAGCGTGAACTGCGAGACGACGAGGGCGGCCCCGCCGGTGTCGAGCAGGCTCCGCTCGAAGCGGTCCCGCTCGTCGGCGAAGATGCGCAGCCTCGCGATCTTGCCGGCCAGCCGGTCGGCCACCGTCTCGCCGTCGCCGCGCGCCACCCCGAGCAGGACGCAGAGTCCGGCGCCGATCTGCCCCACGACCTCGCCCTCGACCCGCACGCTCGCTCCGCCGACGCGCTGGCACACGGCTCTCATCCGCGGCCGGGGCTCTATTCGAATTCCCGGATCCGCGTCCGGTACTGGTTCGAGTCGGGGCGCAGCGAGCTCGCGAGCTTGTAGTGCCCGTTCGCCTCGCGGTCGCGACCCTGCTTCTCGAGGCAGCGGCCGAGCGCGTAGTGCGCGTAGTCGTTGACCGGCGAGAGCTCGAGGAGCTTGCGAAACTCGGCCTCCGCGGACTGCCAGCGCCCGATCCGGAAGTAGGCGATCCCGAGCGCCTCGCGGATCGACGCCTTGTCCGGCTCGCGGCGCTTCGCCTTCTCGAGGGCGACGGTCGCCTGCGCGGCCATGCCGCGCTCGAGGTGGGCGCGGCCTTGCTGGAAGAGGCTGTACGTGGACTCGCTCATCACCGCAAGTAGGGAAAGTTCTCCTGCACCAAGTCAACCGGATGCGTCAAATCGCGCGTCTTCCCGATCTCGATGCCGGCAATCTCGAGTCCGCCCCGAACGGCGCGCTCGACGGCGTCCGCGAGCTCGAACGGCGGCCCGGGCAGGCCCTCGAGCAGGGGGACGACCGCCCGCCCGAGCGCCCAGAGCGGCGCACCCGCGAGCGGGTTCGCCGGGTCGTCGTCGATCACCCGCGTCACGAGCCCCGCCGCGATGCGGACGGCCGGCCGGTGCGGCGGGTCGGGCGCCGGCTCGCGCCGCACCGCGAGCGCACCCGCAGCGCCCGAGGCCGCGTAGGCCTCGCAGAAGCGGCGGACGTCGCCCTGGGTGTAGACGGTGTCGGCGGCCGTGACGAGCAGCGGCGGCTCGGCCCCGGCCGCGAGTGCACGCCGGACGGCGTCGGCCGAGCCGAGCCCGCCCGGCTGGCGGACATAGCGCACGTCGAGCCCGAACCCCGCGCCGTCGCCGACGAGCTCCTCGACCCGCTCGGCGAGGTGCCCGGTCACGACGACGACGGAGGTGCAACCGGCGCCCGCGAGCTCACGGAGCAGGGTCGCGACGACGGGCCGGCCGTCGATCGGGAGGATCGGCTTCGGCCAGCGGTCCGAGAGCGGACGGAGACGAGAGCCCTCGCCGGCGGCCATCACGACGGCGGCGATCACGACGCGAATCCGAGCGAGCGGAGCGACAGGAGGCCGCGCAGCCTTTCGCGCCCGCTCAGGCGCCGGCGGATGCGGCGCACGAGCAGCCGCAGCTCGCGCCGCGCCTCGCCGGCAGCGCGTGTCGCCCCTTCGGGCGGCCCGAAACGCGCCGCGCTCGCCGCCGCCACGAAGTCGCCGGGATCGATCGAGAGCTCGTGCCGGACGAGTGCTCCGAGCTCGTGCAGGGTCGCGCTCCGCGCCGCCTCGATCGACTGGTCGAGCAGGAAGTCGGCAAGCTCCCGCCTGCAGGCAGCCGCGACGCGCCGCGGGTCGCGGGTTGTGTACCGCACCCGTCGCACGGCGGCCTTCGTCGCGACGAGGCCCGCGAGCGCCGCGGCGGCGAGAATCGCGAGCAGGAGGAGCAGGCTGCCGCCGCGGGCCGACCGCTCGACGACGGGCGCCGGCTGGATCGCAGGGTCGTTCGGCCCGATGCCGCGCGGCTCTCGATGCCGGTGCCCCGAGCGGCGCAGCTCGAGCGAGCCGGACGAGCCGCCGCCGGCCTCGAGCAGCCGCGCCGCCGCATACGGTGCGCTCAGCTGCCCGTGCTCGGGACGTCCGGCGGCCGGAGTCGGGTCGAAGGGCAGCCAGCCGTAGCCGCGAAACCACGCCTCCACCCAGGCGTGCGCGTCGTGGTCCGAGACCGTCCAGACGCCGCGTCTCGCGTCGTACCTGCCACTCGAGAAGCCGACCGCGACGCGTGCCGGAATGCCGAGGTAGCGGAGCATCAGCGCCATGGCGCCGGCGAAGTGCTGGCAATAGCCGGCGCGGCTCTGCGTGACGAACCCGACGAGCGGCGGCCCGGGCGTCCGGGGCGGCTGGTTCGCATAGACGAAGCCGCCGCGGACGCGGAACCACGCCTCGAGCGCGGCGGCGGCGCCGTACGGCGTCCGTGCGCCGCGGGTCACCGCGACCGCGAGCCTCGCAAGCGGCGCGTACGGCTCGAGGTCCGGATGCGCGGCGAGCGTCCGGGCGAGGACGCGCCCGCGGCCCTTCGACCGGAAGGTGGGAACAGTCACGTCGCTCCGGACGTCGAGGAATGCACCCGACTCGACGAGCTCCGCCGGGTAGATCGGCTGCGAGCGCGCGAGCTCGGCCGGCGAGGGCTGCGGCGCGTAGCTCCAGGCCGTGTATCGAAGCCCTCGCGTCAGACCGGACGGAAGTGTCGCAAAGCCGGGAACGTGGGTGACGACCGGCGCGTCGCCGGCGTCGTAGGCGACCGGCACGCTCGCGCCGACGAGCCGCGTGTCCGAGAGCGCCAGCACGCGGACCTCCTGTCGCACGAGCAGCGCCCGGTCACGCGCCGCGCGCGGCAGCAGTGCGTCGGCGCGAAACGGAGGCGCCACGACCCACCGGTCGCCCGCGAAGAGGTCGAGCACCGCTGCGCGCCAGTAGAGCGAGCGCGGCGGTGCCTTCACCTCGAGCACCTCGGTCCGCTTGCGCGGGAACCGGATGCCGCCGTATTGCCCGTCCCAGACGAACGCGACGCCGACCGGCGCCGGCGGCGCCGTGTAGAAGTCCCAACCCTGCCAGGAGACGAGCCCGCCCTTCGCCACCGCGGACGAGGTCGACGCCACGGCCGCGAGCACGGCCAGCGCGACCGCAGAAGGCAGCGCGGCCCGAGCCACCCGGCGCGTCGTCAGCCCCGCGAGGACGGCGAGCGTCGCAAGGAGGATCGCCGCCCCCGTCAGCAGCGAGCGGTCTCCGCGCAGCGTCACGGGCCAGCCGGCGCCGAGCACCAGCACGAGCACGGCCGCGATCGGACGCCTGCCTGCGACCGCGAGCGACACCGAGAGGACGAAGCCGAAGAGCGCCGTGAGCACGACTCCCCGCATGTCCGCGTGCACGCGAGGGTCGAACGGCGTCCTGACGTCGAGGAAGTCGACGACGCCGTTCGCAAAGCCGTTCCCGACCGACGCGGCCGAGCCGACCGGATGGAGCGGCGACACGTCGAATGCGAGACAGGACGCTGCGCCGAGGGCGACGAGCGCCGCGGCGAGCCGGGCCGCGAGCGGGCGGGCGAGCGCCGGGAGGAGCGCGAGCGCCGTCACGCCGAGCGCGTCCGGCAGCCGCCCGGCCGGGCTCTCGAGCCGCAGCCACGCGGCCGCGAGCACGAGCGCGGGAGCCAGCGAGACGGCGAGTGTTCTAGGCAACGAGCGCCTCCCGCCCGCCGAGCGCCTCGGCGAGGCCGCCGCCCGGCCGGACGACCGCGACGGGGATCCCGGCCGACTGGAGCCGGAGGAGCTGCGGCTCGGGGCCCGTCGTCGCCTCCACGTAGACGAGCGAGGTGCCCCGTCGCGAGAGGGCCCGCTGCACAAGACGGTCGGCGAGCGGCACGTCGACCTGCGAGGTGACGACGACGAGCTCGAGCGAGCGGGCGAGCACGCCCGCGTCGAACTGCAGGAGCGCGGCGACGCGGGTCGTCGCGTCCGGCTCGACTCCGGCGAGCACCTCGAGCGCCCGCTGCCACGCTCCCTGCGACGCGACGGCCTGGACCTCGCGCGCCGCCGAGTTCACGACGAGGGCGCATCGCCGCCCGCGCCGAGCATGCGCGCGCAGAATCGAGCCCGCGGCACGCACCGCGACCTCGAAGTGCTCGCCGTGCCCGCATTGCCCGTCGGCGTCGAGAAGGACGGCGACCTCGTCGCTCGGCGCGTCTTCGAGCTCCTTCACCATCAGGCGGCCGCGCCGCGCCGTCGAGCGCCAGTGCACGTTCCGGAGCGACTCGCCTTCCACGTGCTCGCGCACCCCGTGCAGCTCGTAGCCGGACGGACGCCGCAGCAGCAGCCGACGCCCGTCCGGCGCCTGCGCCGGGCGCTCCGAGAAGAGACGTGGAAGCTCGACGAGCCGCGGATAGACGACGAGCGCCTGCGGCTCACGGTGCACGATCACTGCGCGCGCCAGCGCGAACGGGTCCTCGACCGTCAAGCGAACGCTGTCGAAGGCGTAGCGGCCGCGAGGCACGGCGCGCAGCTCGAAGCCGCCCGCGAAACGACGCCGTCCGGCGCGATGAAGCTCGACTCTCCGCTCGGGGAGCCTTCCGGCTCGCTCGTGCGCGACGAGAGTCGGCGGCGCCACCGCGGAGGTCGCCTCGACGACGAGGTCGACGCGAACGTCGTCTCCCTCGAAGGCGTCGCGGATCGCGCCGTACCGGTGCACGTGCGGCGGCTTTGCCGACAGCCGCACCCAGCCGACCGCGAGCAGCACCGCGAGCACGAGGCCGGCCGCGACCGGGTAGAGCGCCCGCGAGCCGAACACCCACGCGGCGGCGTAGACGACGAGCCCGAGCACGAGCACCGCCCGGCCGCGCCGCGTCATACCGGGACGGGAGTCTTCTCGAGCGCCTCGGTGACGATCGCCGCACCGCCGAGGCCGCTCGACCGCGCCTCGGGGCCGAGGATCAGCCGGTGGGCGAGCACGGCGGCCGCGATCGCCTTCACGTCGTCGGGAACGAGGAAGTCGCGCCCGTCGGCGAGCGCGCGCGCCTTCGCGACGCGGAGCAGCGCGATTCCGGCCCGCGGGCTCGCGCCGAGGTAGAGGCGCGTGTCCGCCCGGGTCTGACGCAGCAACGCCACCACATAGCGGTTGAGGCTCTCCTCGACGTAGACGTCGCGGGCCCGCTCGGCGATCGCGACGACGTCGGCCGCGGTCGCGACCGGCTCGAGCGAGTCGAGGGGCGGCACATGCGTCTGCTCGTCGAGCATCTTCGCCTCGTCGCCGAGCGGCGGGTAGCCGAGCTCGAGGCGCATCGTGAAGCGGTCGAGCTGCGCCTCAGGCAGCGGATACGTGCCTTCGTACTCGATCGGGTTCTGCGTCGCGATCACCATGAACGGCCGCTCGAGCCCGTGCGTGGCGCCGTCGATCGTCACCTGGCTCTCCTGCATGCACTCGAGGAGCGCCGCCTGGGTCTTCGGCGAGGCGCGATTCACCTCGTCGACGAGCAACAGGTTCGCGAACACCGGGCCCGGCTTGAACTCGAACCGGTTCGTGCGCTGGTCGTACACGCTGACGCCCGTCACATCCGAGGGCAGCAGGTCGGGCGTGAACTGGAGCCGCGAGAACGAGCAGTCGAGCGAGCGCGCCAGCGCCTTCGCGAGCATCGTCTTCCCGACGCCGGGGAAGTCCTCGATGATCAGGTGCCCCTCCGCGACGAGGCAGAGGACGACGAGGCGCAGTGCCTCCTGCGACGTGTGCACGACGCGCCCGAGGTTGGCGACGATCGCGCCGACGAGGTCGGCGTGCGCCGCGGCGGCCGCGGGCTCAGCCAAGCAGCCGCTCCACCTCGTCGAGGACGCCGGCCGCAACCTCCTCCTTCGAGGTCTTCGCGATCGTGCGCTCGCCGGCCGCGCCGACGAGCGTCACCTCGTTGTCGGGAGAGTCGAAGCCGATGTCGCGGCGCGACACGTCGTTGAAGACGAACAGGTCGGCCTTCTTCGCCGTCAGCTTGCGGCGCGCGCGCTCGAGGCCGTCGGGGCCGTGGTCGGCGGCGAAGCCGACGAGGAGCTGACCGGGCCGGCGGCGCTCGCCGAGCGCGGCGAGCACGTCGGTCGTCGGCTCGAGCTCGACCGTCCATGCCGCGGCGTCCTTCGGGCGCTTCGTCGCGACTGCCGCCGCAGGACGGTAGTCGGAGACGGCGGCGGCCATGATCACGACGTCGGCCTCCGGCGCGCGGAGCAGCGCCTCGCGCTCGAGATCCGACGCGGTCGGCGTCTCGACGACCTCGACGCCGGGCGGACGGGGCACGGCGAGGTTCGCGCCGAGCAACGTGACGCGCGCCCCGCGGCGCCGCGCCTCGTCGGCGAGCGCCGCCCCCATGCGTCCCGACGAGCGGTTGCCGACGTAGCGCACAGCGTCGAGCGGCTCACGCGTCCCGCCCGCCGACACGAGGACGCGCTTCCCGCGCAACGGCCCTGTGCCGGCAAGCAGCTCCTCGGCCGCGTGCACGATCTCGCCGGGCTCGGACATCCGCCCCACTCCGAGCTCGCCCTCGGCCGTCTCGCCCTCGTCCGGCCCGACGAGGACGACGCCGCGCGCGAGCAGCGTCGCCGCGTTCGCGCGGGTCGCCGTATGCATCCACATGCGGGGGTTCATCGCGGGCGCGACGAGCGTCGGGCCGCGGTGCGCGAGCGCCGCCTCCGTCAGCACGTTGTCCGCGAGCCCGTGCGCGAGCTTCGCGAGCGTGTTCGCCGTGCAGGGCGCGACGAGCAGCAGGTCGGCGCGGGTCAGGTGAAGGTACGGATCGTCGCCGGCGGGGCGGCGCGCCAGGGCGCGGAGCAGCTCGGCGGTGACGAAGCGCTCCGCCCCGGACGTGACGAGCGGGACGACGTCGTGACCTGCCTTGACGAGCAGGCGGCAGACCTCGCAGGCCTTGTAGGCCGCGATGCCGCCGCTGACGCCGAGCAGGACGCGTGCCATGCCCAAATCATGCCTGGCCGCCGGGCATCCGTAACCCCGCCGGCCCGCGTTCAGAAGGCCCGGCGGCTACTTCGGGTAGTCGTAGGTCAGCATCCCCTCGGAGATCTCCTCCATCGCCATCGTGAGGTAGTTCTTCGAGCGGGACTCGACGAGCGGCGGCGGATTGTCGTCGAAGGTGCCCTCGCCGAGCTGGTGGTGGTAGTTGTTGATCTGCCGGGCCCGCTTCGCGGACACGATCACGAGCGCATAGCGCGAATCAACGTTTTGGAGCAGATCGTCGACGCGGGGATAGATCATGGTCGCGACATGGTACCCGCAGGAGCGAGCAGCCCGCGGACGAGGGCCGTCAGCTCCTGGACCGCCCGCTCGAGATCGTCGTTCTCGACCACGTAGTCGAATGCCTCTGCCTGCTGAAGCTGCTCCCGGGCCAGCGCGATCCGCTCGCCGATCTCGCCCGTGCTCTCGGTCGCGCGCTCCCTGAGCCGCCGCTCGAGCTCGTCGACGGAGGCCGAGATGAAGATCGTCACCGCCCGCGGGTCCTTCGCCTTCACCCGCAGAGCCCCCTCGGTCTCGAGCTCGAGCAGCGGGATCCCGCCCTTCGCGCGGATCCGCTCGAGCTCCGGGCGGAGGGTGCCGTACCGATGTCCGGACACGTAGACGACGTGCTCGAGGAACTCGTCGCCCTCGATCCGCGCCAGGAACTCGTCGGCGGTGAGAAACCAGTAGTCCCGCCCGTCCGCCTCGCCGGGCCTTCGGTCGCGAGTCGTCGCCGAGACGGTGACCTCCAGCTCGGGTACGCGCTTCAGCAACTCCCCGATCAGCGTTCCCTTGCCGGCGCCGGACGGGCCTGTCACGACGATGAGGGAAGGCCGAGCGCTACCGGTTGAAGAGGTCAATCAGCTCCGTGCGCTGCCGGTCGGACAATCCGCCGACGGTCTTCGACTGGCTGATTCGGCATGCGTTCAGGAAGCGCGCCGCCTTCACACGTCCGAACTTCGGGACCGCCATCAGGATGTCGATCACCTTCGCCGTCGACACGTACTCGGGCGGGTTGCCGAGGATCGTCTCGATCCGGACCCGTCCGTCCTTCAGATCCTTCTTCAGCTTCGCCCGCCTCACCCGCACGTCGTTCGCCCGCTTCAGCGCGTCCATGCGCTGGTCGAGTGACCTGAGAGGTGCGTGTGTCTGCGTCTTCGAGGCTGGCATGGCCGGGCGCCCGATACTACCAACGTGCCCGCCGCGATCAAGCGACGGCTTTTGCGGTGAACTCCAGCGCTTTTTCCGGCTCGTGCGCGGCGCCGTATCTGTCGTCGAGCGGGACTGCAGCGAGCTCGTCACGAATCCGTGCCGGCGCGTCCGGGTCTGCGAAGAGCACCGTGCCGAGCGCGACGTGCAGCGCGCCGCACCCGACGAACTCGACGACGTCCTGCGCAGTGACGACACCACCCATGCCGACGATCGGAAGGCGCGTCGCCGCGTAGCACGCGTGCACCGCCGCAAGCGCCACCGGCTTGAGCGACGGCCCCGAGAGCCCGCCGGTGCCGCGCGCGAGGATCGGCGCGAGTGTGTGCGGATCGAGAGCAAGCCCGCGCAGCGTGTTGATCAGCGAGAGACCGTCGGCGCCGGCGCCGGCGACCGCGCGCGCCACGGCCGTCACGTCGGGATGGGCGGCGGAGAGCTTCGCGTACAGCGGCAGCGACGTCGCGGCGCGACAGGCTGCGACGATCGCCGCCGCCGAGTCGGCTGCCTCGTCGACGTTCGGGCACGAGAGGTTGAGCTCGATCGCCTCGACGTCATCCAGGGCCTCGCAGGTGTCGGCGTAGTCCCGGGCGCAGAAGCCCCCGACCGAGACCCAGAGCGGGAGCCCGAGCTCCCGGAGCCTCGGCAGGTGGTCGGAGAGGAAGCGCTCCCGGCCCGGATTCGCGAGCCCGATCGCGTTCAGCATGCCGTGCGCCGTCTCGGCGATCCGCGGCGGCGCGTTTCCCTCGCGCGGGAGCGGCGTGACGGTCTTCGTCACGAAGCCGTCGAGGCTCCGCGCGATCTCGGGCGCGGCGAGCGCGTCGAGGCAGCCGGACGCGTTAAGCAGCAAGGAGCACCGGCCCCTCGACGCAGAGCCGCTTCAGCTCGCCCCCGATCTCGACCGCGCAGCCGTGGCAGGCTCCGTAGCCGCAGGCCATCGGCGCCTCCCAGGCGAGCTGCGCGCCGGGCCAGGCCCGCGCGATCGCGTCGAGCATCGGCTCGGGCCCGCAGGCGAGCACGTCGTGCCCGGGCGGGATCAGCTCCGTGACGAGCGTCGGCTCGATCGCGACCTCCGCGCCCGGGAGGAGCGCGGCGGCCTCGGCGTGCACGCCGCTCCGGAAGCCGAGCACGGCCGGCGGGAAGCGCAGCGCCTCGGAGAGATACGGGAGCGGCGCGATCCCGACGCCGCCGCCGACGAGGAGCGGCCGCTCGACGTCGAGCCGGAAGCCGTGCCCGAGAGGCCCGAAGACGTGGATCCGCTCGCCGCACCCGAGCGCGCAGAGCGACTCGGTTCCCGGGCCGACCGGATCGACGAGGAACGCGAGCTCGCCGGCCGGCGCGAGACAGAGCGAGAGCGCGCGCGGCAGCAGGCGTCCCGGCGCTTCGAGCATGAAGAACTGTCCGGGCCCACCGGGGTCGACGCCGCCCCGGTCGACGCGAAGCAGCGTGTACGGGCCGACCGGCTCCGCGCCGGCGACCCGCAGCCGCTCGCGCCGCGGGCTAGACACCGACGGCCTCCGCCTCGATCCGCTCTTGCAGCGAGAGCGCCTCCTCGTGCCGTGCGGCCGCGATCGCGTGCACCGCTGCTGCGGCTCCCGACGAGGTGGTGATGCACGGAATGCGCGCGGCGAGCGCGGTCTCGCGGATCGCGTAGCCGTCCGAGCGTGCGTTGCCCCCCTCCGGCGTGTTGACGACGAGGTCGCAGCGACCCTTGCGGATCAGGTCGACCACCGGCTTTCCCTTCTCGATCTCGTCCACGTCGAGGCCGGCGGCGCGAAGCGCCTGGGCGGTCCCGCCCGTCGACACGAGCGAGAAGCCGAGCCCGGCGAGCGCCGCCGCGACCGGGATCAGCGACGGCTTGTCCGCGTCGCGTACGGAGAGGAACGCCGTCCCGCGCGTCGGCAGCGGGCGTCCCGCCGCGCGCTCGGCCTTCGCGAACGCAGTCGGGAAGTCGCGCGCGCTCGCCATCACCTCGCCGGTCGAGCGCATCTCCGGCCCGAGCACCGGGTCGGCACCGGGGAAGCGCGCGAACGGCAGCACCGCCGCCTTGACGCTCACCTGCGCGGGCGGGCGCTCGGGCGGCAGCTCGAGGTCCGAGACCCGCAGGCCGACCGAGAGCCGGCACGCCGCCTCGACGAGGTTGATGCCCGTCGCCTTCGAGGCGAACGGGACCGTGCGCGAGGCGCGTGGGTTCGCCTCGAGCACGTAGAGCTCGCCGCCCGCGAGGGCGAGCTGCACGTTCAGCAGCCCGACGGCGCCGAGGCCGCGCGCGAGCCTGCGCACGACGTGGCAGACCTCGAAGTACGTCGCGTGGTCGAGCGACGGTGCGGGGAGCACGCACGCGGAGTCGCCGGAGTGGACGCCGGCTTCCTCGACGTGCTGCATGACGGCCGCCACGTAGCAGAGCGAGCCGTCGGCGAGCGCGTCGACGTCGATCTCGACGGCGTCCTCGAGGAAGCGGTCGACGAGCACGCGGCCGCGGATGTCGCGCATCGCCTCGTCCACCTGCGCGGCCGAGTAGCAGATGCGCATCGCGCGTCCGCCGAGCACGTACGAGGGCCGCACGAGCACCGGATAGCCGATGCGCTGCGCGACCGCGCGCGCCTCGGCGGCACCCTCGGCGATCCCCCACGGCGGCACGCGGATCGCCAGCTCGTCGGTGAGGCTGCCGAACCGCTCGCGGTCCTCGGCCAGGTCGATCGCCCCGAAGGGCGTGCCGAGAATCGGGACGCCCGCGGCCTCGAGCGAGGCGGCGAGCTTCAGCGGCGTCTGACCCCCGAACTGGATCACGACGCCTTTCGGCTGCTCGCGCTCGCACACCGCGAGCACCGCGGCCGCGTCGAGCGGCTCGAAGTAGAGCCGGTCGCTCGTGTCGTAGTCGGTCGAGACCGTCTCCGGGTTCGAGTTCACCATCACGGCCTCGTAGCCGAGCGCGCGGAACGCCTGTGCCGCGTGCACGCAGCAGTAGTCGAACTCGATTCCCTGCCCGATCCGGTTCGGCCCGCTGCCGAGGATCACGACGCGCGGCGCGCCGTGCTGCGGTGCGGCCTCGTCGGCCTCGTCCCACGTCGCGTAGTAATACGTCGACTCGGCCGCGACCTCGCCGGCGCACGAGTCGATCCGCCGGTAGACGGGCGTCGCCGACAGCTGGCGCTCGCGCTCGACGGCGATCGTCGCGAGCTCGCGCTCGAACCACGGGTGCAGGTTCTGCGGGTGCCAGTCGAGCTCGGCCTCGAGGCCGCGTTCCGCCTTCACGAACGCCTCGCGGAACGTTCGCCCGATCCCCATCGTCTCGCCGACCGACTTCATCTGCGTGCCGAGTCGCCGGTCGGCCCCGGGGAACTTCTCGAACGCGAAGCGGGGGATCTTCACGACGACGTAGTCGAGCGTCGGCTCGAAGCTCGCCGGCGTCGTCTTCGTCAGGTCGTTCGGGATCTCGTCGAGCGTGTAGCCGACCGCGAGCTTCGCTGCGACCTTGGCGATCGGGTAGCCGGTCGCCTTCGACGCGAGCGCAGACGAGCGCGAGACGCGTGGGTTCATCTCGATGACGCGGATCTCGCCCGTGACGCGGTCGCGCGCGAACTGGATGTTGGAGCCCCCGCACTCCACGCCGACGGCGCGGATCACGGCCGCCGCGGCGTCGCGGAGCTCCTGGTAGGCCTCGTCGGAGAGCGTCATCTGCGGCGCGACCGTGAGCGAGTCGCCCGTGTGCACCCCCATCGGGTCGAGGTTCTCGATCGAGCACACGATCACCACGTTGTCGACGCGGTCGCGGACGACCTCGAGCTCGAACTCGTCCCAGCCGCGCACCGACTCCTCGACGAGCACCTGGCCGATCGGGCTCTCGCGCAGGCCGCGCTCGACCTGCGCGTGCAGCTCGTCCACCGTCTCGGCGAAGCCGCCGCCGTGCCCCCCGAGGGTGAACGCGGGCCGCACGACGGCGGGAACGCCGATCCCGTGCAGCTCGTCGACGCTCGTCACCGTTCGCGATCTGGGGACGCGGAGCCCGGCCTGCTCGACGCACTCCTTGAAGAGCTGCCGGTCCTCGGCGCGGTCGATCACGTCGAGCGGCGCACCGATCAGCTCGACTCCGAGCTCGTCGAGGATGCCGGCCTGCGCGAGCTCCCGCGCGAGGTTCAGCGCCGTCTGGCCGCCCATCGTCGGCAGCAGCGCATCCGGTCGCTCGCGGTGCAGCACCGAGGCGACGCCTTCCAGGTCGAGCGGCTCGAGATAGGTCCGGTCGGCGAAACCCGGGTCGGTCATGATCGTGGCGGGATTCGAGTTGACGACGATCGTGCGGAACCCGTCGTCGCGCAGCACCTTCAGCGCCTGGCAGCCCGCGTAGTCGAACTCACACGCCTGCCCGATCACGATCGGCCCGGAGCCGATCAGGAGGATCGAGTCGAGGTCCGTCCTACGCGGCATCCGCCACCTCGTCCACGAAGGCCGCGAGCAGCGGCCGGGCGTCGTGCGGTCCCGGGCCCGCCTCGGGGTGGAACTGCAGCGAGTGAGCACGGAGCTCCGGGAACGCGAGCCCTTCGACGGTGCCGTCGTAGAGCGACACGTGCGTCACCTCCGCGGCGCTGCTCGCGTCGACGCAGAAACCGTGGTTCTGCGCCGTCACGAGCACGCGACCCGTTGCGCGGTCGACCACCGGATGGTTCGCGCCGCGATGCCCGAACGGCAGCTTCGACGTGGCGAAGCCGGCGGCGCGTCCGAGCAGCTGGTGCCCCAGGCAGATCCCGAGCACCGGGACTCGCCCGAGCAGGTCCGCGACGACGGCGACCTCGGCGGCGAGCGGCTCGGGATCGCCCGGGCCGTTCGAGAGCACGACCCCGTCGTAGGCGGCGAGCTCGCCCGCGTCGACGTCGTGCGGATACACGGTGACGGCCGCGCCCGCGTGTGCGAGCAGACGCAGGATCGAGCGCTTGCAGCCGTAGTCGACGACGGCGATCCGCACCCGGCCGGACTCGGTGTGCACGTACGGCGCCGGCGTCGAGACCTCGGCGACGAGCGCGCGGCCGTTCATCGGTGCGAGGCCCTGCGCAAGCGCGATCGCCTCGTCGCGGTCCTCGGCGCGCGTGACCGCGACCGCGCGCATCGCGCCCGCGTCGCGCAGCTTCAGCACGAGGCTGCGTGTGTCGACCGCCGTCAGTGCGACGACGCCGGCGTCGTGCAGCCAGTCCGTCCAGGAGGGCCCGCGCGCCTCGCGCATCAGGACGGCGCGCGCGTGCGGCCGGGACGATTCGGATCGAGCCGCGTCGACGCCGTAGTTGCCGACCATCGGAGCGGTGAAGCAGACGACCTGCTCGGCGAAGCTCGGGTCGGTGACGATCTCCTGGTAGCCCGTCATCGACGTCGTGAAGACCGCTTCGCCGCAGGCGAAGCCGGGCGCGCCGACGGACTCACCGGGAAAGACCGTGCCGTCCTCGAGCGCGAGCAGCCCGGCGGTGCTCACTCGTGCACCACGGCTCCGGCGGCGACCGTCATCGCGACGCGGCCCTTGAGAGTGCGCCCGAGGAGCCACGAGTTGGCCGAACGCGACCGGAAGCCGGCCGCCGTGACGCTCGTCACCGCGCCGAGGTCGAGCAGGACGAGGTTCGCCGGTGCGCCCGCGCCGATGCGCGGCCGCTCGAGGCCGAAGATCCGGGCAGGCCCCGCCGAGAGCCGCTCCAGGAGGGTCGTGAGCGGCAGCAGGCCCGGCTCGACCAGCTCGCCGTGGAGAACCGCGAATGCTGTCTCGAGCCCCGTGACGCCGAAGGGAGCGGCCTCGAACGGGACGTCCTTCTCGTGCTGCGCGTGCGGTGCGTGGTCGGTTGCGATCGCCTCGATCGTCCCGTCGCGCAGCGCGTCGAGGAGCGCCGCGCGGTCGCTGGCCGCCCGTAGAGGAGGGTTCATCTTCACGTTCGGGTCGAGCGACCGCACCGCCTCGTCGGTGAGCACGAGATGGTGCGGCGTGACCTCCCCGGTCGCCCGCACACCGCGCTCGCGGGCTCGGCGGAGCGCGGCGACGGACTCGGCTGCGGACAGATGCAGCAGATGCAGCGGCTGGTCCTCGTAGGCGGCGAGGGCGAGATCGCGCTCGACCATGACCGACTCCCCGATCGACGGGTACGCGGCGAAGCCCAGCTCCGCGGCGACGGCCCCCTCGTGCACGTGCCCGCCGCGCGAGAGACCCGTCTCCTCGCAGTGCAGCGCGAGCAGCCGGCCGGTCACCGACGCGTACTGGAGCGCGCGGCGCATCAGCCCGGCCGACGCGACGGGGACGCCGTCGTCGGAGAAGGCGACCGCGCCGGCGTCGGCGAGCTCGCCCATCTCGGTGAGCTCCTCACCGTGCTGGCCGCGGGTGATCGCGGCGAGGAAGCCGACCGGGATCTCCGCTTCGAGCTTCGCGGTCGCGGCGAGCGCGCCGAGCGTCGCCGCCGAGTCGACGACCGGGTCGGTGTTCGGCATCGCGAGGATCGCGCAGTAGCCGCCCGCCGCAGCGGCGGCGCTTCCGCTCGCGATCGTCTCTTCGTCCTCTCGTCCGGGTGTGCGGAGATGGACGTGCGGGTCGACGAACGCCGGCGCGAGCACGAGACCCGCGGCGTCGATCAGCCGGTGCCCGTTCGCGTCGACCTGCTCGGCGACCGCGACGATCACGCCGTCGTCGACACGCACGTCGAGGACCGCGTCGATTCCCTCCGCCGGGTCGACGACCCGCGCGCCGCGGAAGACGAGGTTCTCGCCCGGGCGCTCTCTCGTCCAGAGCATCACGCCACCTCCGCCGCCGCGAGGGCGCGCACGCCGCTCGGCCCGCCGGTGAGGACGTCGTAGAGCACGGCCATGCGGACGACGAGCCCGCTGCGCACCTGCGCCTCGATCAGCGAGTCCGCCGAGTCGGCGACGCGCGGGTCGATCTCGACGCCGCGGTTCATCGGGCCCGGGTGCATCACCTTCTGTCCGGGGCGCAGCCGCTGCGGCGTGATCCCCCAGCGCGCCGTGTACTCGCGCAGGCTCGGGACATAGTTCGCGCCGGCCTGCATCCGCTCGTTCTGCATGCGCAGGACGTAGACGACGTCCGCGTCGCGAATCGCCGTGATGTCGGAGCTCGCCTCGACTCCGAGCCCGCGCGGCAGCAGCGCCGGCGGGCCGACGAGCGTGCAGCGGACACCGACGAGTGCGAAGGCCTGCACGAGCGAGCGCGCGACGCGCGAGTGGAGGACGTCGCCGACGACGGCGACGTGCAGGCCCTCGAGGCGGCCGAGCTGCTGCCGGAGGGTGTAGAGGTCGAGCAGCGCCTGCGTCGGGTGCTGGTGCTTGCCGTCGCCCGCGTTGACGACGTGCGCGCGCGTCTCGCGCGCGACGAGCTGCGGCGCGCCGATCTGAGGATGCCGGATCACGATCACGTCCGGGTCGTAGGCGCCGAGCGTGAGCGCGGTGTCCTTCAGCGACTCGCCCTTGTCGACCGAGGAGCCGACGGACTTCACGGTCAGCGTGTCGGCCGAGAGGCGCTTCGCGGCGAGCTCGAAGCTCGACGACGTGCGCGTCGACGACTCGTAGAAGAGGTTCACGACCGTGCGGCCGCGGAGCGTCGGGAGCTTCTTCATCTCGCGCTCGAGGCTGCGCTCGAAGCTGCGCGCGGTCGCGAGCAGCCGCTCGACGTCGTCGCGCGAGAGGTCGCGGATCGAGATCAGGTGCCGCCGCGGCGGCGGGTCGGGCGGCACAGCGTCCGCCCGCATGACGCGTATCTCAGCCATCGGACTCCTCTTCGCTCGTCGAGACAAGGAGCACTTGGTCGACCTCGTCCACCTCGAGGAGCTGCACCTGGATGCGCTCCTCGCGCGAGGTCGGGAGGTTCTTGCCGACGTAGTCGGGGCGGATCGGCAGCTCCCGGTGCCCACGGTCGACGATCACCGCGAGCTGCACGCGTGCCGGGCGGCCGTAGTCGAAGAGCGCCTCGATCGCGGCGCGGATCGTGCGACCGGTGTAGAGGACGTCGTCGACGAGCACGACCGTCCTCCCTTCGAGGGGGAAGTCGAGCTGCGTCTCGCGGACGACCGGCTGCGCATGCAGCGGCGCCTCGCCGCCGCGGACGCGAACGTCGTCACGGTAGAAGGTGATGTCGACGGCGCCGAGCTCCGGCGCCGCGCCGGCGCGCTCCTCGATCAGCCGGGCGAGACGCTGCGCGAGCGGGACGCCGCGGGTCTGGATCCCGACGAGCGCAACCTCGTCGAGGTCCGGGTTCGCCTCGATGATCTCGTGCGCGATGCGCGAGAGCGTCCGCGCCAGCGCGTCACCGTCGAGGAGGATCTTTCCGGACGCCTCCACCGCGCTCACAGCGCAGCAGGGATCGCGGGGATTCGGGCGTGCGTCGTCATTCGACTCCTTCCCGGCCTCACTGGACCGGGTTAAAGGGGTTCGGGCGTCGGTGGGCAGAGTATCGTCCCCGCCGGATGGACGCGCAACTGCTCGCCCGCTACGCGGACCTGATCGTCTCCGTGGGGGCGAACGTGCAACCCGACCAGGTGCTCGCGGTCGAGGCGCTGCCCGAGGCGCAGCCGCTCGTGGCTGCGATCGCGCGGCGCGCGTACGAGAAGGGCGCGCGTTACGTCGACGTGCAGTACTTCGACGGCGACGTCAAGCGGATCCGCGCGGAGGGTGCGCCCGACGGCACGCTCGACTGGGTCCCCCCGTGGCTCGGCGAGCGGATCGTGAAGCTCGGAGAGCTCGACGCGGCGCGCTGCGTGCTCGTACCGATGATCCCGCCCGGCCTGCTCGACGGCGTCGACCCCGCCCGCGCGGGCCGGGATCGCCTGCCGACGCTCGAGGAGACGTTCAAGACGATCGACGACCGCTCGGTCGCGTGGACGCTCTCGCCCTACCCGACGCGCCGTTGGGCGGAGGTCGTCTTTCCCGATCTCGACCCCGACGACGCACTCGAGCGGCTCTGGCAGGACGTCATCCACGTCTGCCGCCTCGACGAGCCCGACCCGGCCGCGGCCTGGCACGAGCGGATCGAGCAGATCTTCGAGGTGGCGCGCCGCCTCGATGCGCTCGACCTCGACTCCCTCCGCTTCGAGGGGCCGGGGACCGACCTGACGGTCGGCTTCCTGCCGAGCTCGCGGTTCGCGAAGGAGGGCGGCTCGTCGCACACGCGCACCGGCGTCCGGCACGTGCCGAACATCCCGACCGAAGAGGTCTACACGACCCCGGACCCGGAGCGGACGGAGGGCGTCGTCACCGCGACGAAGCCGCTCGACGTGGCGGGCTCGCTCGTCACCGGGCTCCGGATCCGGTTCGAGGGAGGCCGCGCCGTCGAGATCGAAGCCGACGCGAACGCCGACGCACTGCGCTACCGGTGCGCGGCCGACGACGGCGCGTCACGGCTCGGCGAGGTGGCGCTCGTCGACCGCGAGAGCCGGATCGGCCGGCTCGGGCGCACGTTCTTCACGACGCTCCTCGACGAGAACGCGTCGAGTCACCTCGCGCTCGGCGACGCCTACGCGGCGCCGATCGCAGACCCGGCGGATCTGCCGCGCATCAACGAGAGCGCGGTGCACATCGACTTCATGGTCGGGTCGGACGACGTGACGGTCACCGGCACGACGAAGCGCGGCGCTCAGGTCACGATCCTGCACGGCGGCAGCTGGCAGATCTGAAATCCGAGCGGCGCTCAGGCGTCGGCGAGCGGGTCGTCGGGCTCGGTGAGCGCCTCGATCGCGTCCTGCGCCGCCTCGAGCGAGCTCTCCGGGACGAGGACCGTCAGCGGGTCGTCGTCCGTCTCGGCCGAGATCTCGGCGTCGATCCCCGCGTCGCGCAGCAGCTCCTGGAGCTCCTCGGCCTCAGTCGCGTCCCCCGCCAGCGCCACCTGCACCATTCGCGTCATCGCCGGCGGATGATACGGGGCGCGCTCCGGCCTTGACGAGCCGGGGTGCGCCGCGTTCCGGAAACGGCACCTCGATCACGTCGAAGTCGCGCGGCACCACCGTCTGCGGGAAGATCTCCCGGGCCTCGCCGGCGAGCTCGCCGCCGAAGTAGCGGGTCGAGACGTGGGTCAGCGCCAGCAGGCGGACGTCGGCGAGACGCGCCACCTCGGCCGCCTCGGGGGCGGTGGCGTGCAGGGTCTCGCGCGCCCGCTCGCCCTCGTCGCCCGCGAACGTCGCCTCGTGCACGAGCAGGTCGGCGCGATGCGCCGCCTGCACGACGGTCGGCGTCGGCGCGGTGTCGCCCGAGAGCACGAGCTTCCGCCCTGCACGCGCCGGGCCGAGCACCGCGTCCGGGGTGACGACCCGCCCGTCCGAGAGGGTCAGCGGCTCCCCGCCCTGCAGGACGCCCCGCTCGCGGCCGGGCGGGACGCCGAGCGCGTCGGCGGCCGCCACGTCGAACCGGCCCGGACGCTCGTGCTCGACGAGCGCGTAGCCGAGCGCGGCGACGCCGTGGTCGACCGCGAACGCCTCGACCACGTACTCCCCGCGCTCGAGCACCTCGCCCGGGGCGAGCTCGACCGTCGTCAACGGATACGGAAGACGGCCGAGGAAGGGCTTCAGCCGCGTGAAGAGCTCGCGCAGGCCCTTCGGGCCGTAGATCGTGAGCGGCAGCTCGTCCCGCCCGCGCAGCGCGAAGGTCTTCAGCATCCCTGGCAGTCCGAGCGTGTGGTCGGCGTGGAAGTGGGTGAGGAAGATCGTCTCGAGGTCAGGCAGGCCGACGGTCGAGCGCTGAAGCTGCCGCTGCGTCCCCTCCGCGCAGTCGACGAGCAGGCGCTCGCCCCCGCGGCGGACGAGGAACGCGGCCGGCGCGGGGGCGAGCGCCTGCTCGTCGACTGC
>OEMB01000081.1_pt1 | contig 17539 bp, 22 predicted proteins | sample 1503471 | NCBI WGS metagenome assembly OEMB01 (sample SAMEA104379601, study PRJEB20068) | metagenome | biome: 1000743; feature: 77; material: 1998 | place: USA | collected 2012 | depth 2.5 m
CAAACATGACAGAAGATGTCCTCTTTACCTGCAAGAGTCCCGGCATGGCCGACGACAACATCTGGAGCGACGACTGGGGCGAGCAGGACGCGGACTGGTCGGGGGGCGGCGGGCGCTCGAAGCGCCTACCGCGCGCCGCCGAGCGGCCGGGGCTCGGTGTGACCGTCTACGAGCTCGGGCCGGGGAACTTCGTCGTCTATCACTTCCACCACGCCTGGGAGGAGCTGCTCGTCGTGTTGCGCGGGCGGCCCACGCTCCGGACGCCGGCAGGCGAGCGGCAGCTCGACGAGGGCGAGGCCGTCTACTTCCCGCTCGGCGCTGACGGCGCGCACGGCCTGCGAAACGAAACAGATCGACCGGTCCGCTACCTGATGGCCTCGACCATCTCGTCGCCCGAGGTCTGCGAGTACCCCGACCTGAAGCAGATCACCGCCCAGGCGCGGACGGGCTCGACCACCGGCGAGCGGCTCTGGCTGATCCACGACCTCGAGGAGGACCATGAGCGAACGGGATGACCAGGGAACGGTCGTCGAGCTTCTGCTGCGGGAGCCGGAGATCGTCGCGTGGCTCGACGACCACCGCCGCCCGGAGCCGGAAGAGGCGCCCGAAGACGACGAGCCGCCGCAGGCTGCCTGATGGAGCCGCTCGAGAACGCCCTCGAGCCGGGCGAGTGGGACGACTACGGCCCCGGCCCGGCCGGGTGGTGCACGAAGCCACGGCGGCTCGTCCGCACCCCCGGACAGTCGCTCAGCATGAGCGTCTACGTCGTCGAGCCGGGCGAGAAGCACCTGCCCTACCACTTCCACCACGGCGCCGAGGAGCTGCTGCTCGTGCTCGAGGGGACGCCGACGCTGCGAACCCCGGCAGGCGAGCGCGAGCTGCGGCCGGGCGACGTCGCGCACTTCCCGCGCGGCGCCGACGGTGCGCACCAGCTGTGGAACGACGCGGGCGAGCCGGCACGATTCGTCGTCGCCGCAGCGGGCACGACGCCGGAGATCGTCGAGTACCCCGACACGGGCAAGATCGCCGCGATGGCGAAGACGCCGTCGCAGCGCGGGCCCACCCTCTGGAGCATGCACTTCCTCGAGAACGAGGTCGGCTACTGGGACGGCGTGTAGGCACACGACCCGGCCGAGAAGCACCTGCACAGGCCCGGCATTTGACGCCGCGACCCGAAGTGCCTATCGTTCAGCGGCCATGTTGCTGCCGAACGTGATGAACAGGAAGAGCCGCGGCCCGGGCGACCGCTAGGTCCGCCCGCCGCCTCGCGCGAGCTCTTTCCCCGTTCTCCGTTCCCCCTTTCGATTCACAAGGAGCAGCATGTCGACCCTCGCAGCACCCAGATCTCCAGACACGTCCGTCCCCGTCGAGACACCGGCCGTCGAGGTCCGCGACCTCCGCAAGGACTTCGTCCGCCGCAACCGCAAGGCGGGCCTCTTCGCGCGCAGGCGCTGGCCTGCGCTCGAAGGCGTCACGTTCACGATGGCGCGCGGCGAGTGCGTCGCGATCCTCGGCCAGAACGGCTCGGGGAAGTCGACGCTCGTCCGCCTGCTCTCGACGCTCCTGATCAACGACGGCGGCGAGGCGCGCATCTTCGGCCACGACGCGTTCCACGAGACGCGCGCGATCAGGAAGCTCGTGAACCGCGTGTCGGTCGAGGCGAGCTTCTTCAAGAAGATGTCCGCGGCCGAGAACCTGTCGTATGCGGCGCGCTTCTACGGGATGACCCCGCGGCAGACGCGCGACCGGATCCCCGAGATCCTGGCGCGGGTCGGCTTCCCGCCCGACCGGCGAAACGAGGCGATGGAGCACCTGTCGCGCGGGATGCAGCAGAAGGTCGCGCTCGCACGCGCTCTGCTCACCTCGCCGGTGCTGCTGCTGCTCGACGAGCCGACCACGGGCCTCGACCCGCGCTCGAAGCTCGAGGTGCAGGAGTTCGTCAAGGAGGTACGCAGCCTGCACGACGCGACGATCCTGCTCTGCACGCACGACATGAACGAGGCCGAGACGCTCGCCGATCGCATCGGCATCCTCGACCGCGGCAGGCTGCTCTTCCTCGAGCCCGTCGAGGACGTGAAACGGCGGTTCGCCGTCGACACGCTCGAGGAGGCGTTCTTCGCGGCGACAGGCCGAACGTTCGAGGAGGAGCACGAAGACGACGAAGAGCGGGAGGTGTTCGGCTGATGAGCGAGCTCGCCTTGACATTCCGGCAGACGCTCCGGCACGAGCTCGTCGGGCTCGGCGGCATCGTCGAGCGAAACATCTACCTGACGAAGCGCTACCTGCTCTGGGACGTCGCGTTTCTCGTCTGGACGATCGCGAACACGCTCACGATCGTCTTCATCGCGCGAGGCGTCGGCCTGTCAGCCGCGGCGCAGAACTCGCTCGAGACGAAGCTGCTCGTCGGCGGCGTCATCTGGGCGTTCCTCGGGATCATCTTCGAGATCGTCACGGAGACCGTGGCGTGGGAGCGTTGGGAAGGGACGATCGAGTACACGTTCATGGCCCCGGTCTCGCGGCCGGTGCACCTGATCGGGATGGGTGTGTACGCGGTGATCTACGGCCTGCTGCGGGCCGGGATCCTCTTCGTGGCCGTCGTCGCCTTCATCGGCATCCACCTGCCGCGCGCGGACTACGGTGCCGCTCTCGCGCTGCTCGCGATCGCGAGCGTGTCGTTCATCGGCATCGGGATGATGTGCGCCGTCCTCCCGCTCATCTCGCCCGAGAAGGGGACGCAGCTCGGCTTCATCGCGCAGGGGCTGATGCTCGTCGTGTCGGGCGTCTACTACCCCGTGTCGGTGCTGCCGCACTGGATGCAATGGATCGCGACGATCTCGCCCGCCACGTACGCGCTGCGCGGCGACCGAGCGTCGGTGCTGAACGGCGCGGGCATCGCGTGGGCGGACGTCTGGCCCCTGCTCGTGATCGGGGTGGTCGCGATCCCGCTCGGGCTCGTGATCTTCAGGGTCGGCGAGCGCTACGCGAAGAAGCACGGCAAGCTGAAGCGGTCCGGCTAGAGGCCCGACGCGAGCCGCTCGAGGCAGGCGCGCAGCCCTTCGCGCCAGTGCGGCAGCGCCGGCGCGCCGGGCCGCTCGCTGCGCAGCACCGAGTACGCGGGCCGCGGGGCGGGCCGGCCGAGCGCTTCGCTCGTGATCCGCCGCACCCGGCAGTCGAGGCCCGCCTCCTCGAAGATCGCCTCGGCGAAGTCCGCCCACGTGCAGTCGCCGTCCGCGGCCAGATGCCAGACGCCGCGCGGGCCGCGCACGAGCTCGCGCAACGCCGCGGCGAGGTGCCCGACGTAGGTCGGGCAGCCGCGCTGGTCGTCGACGACCGCGACCTCGTCGCGCTCTGCGCCGAGCCGGAGCATCGTGCGGACGAAGTTCGAGCCGGTCCAGCCGAAGAGCCACGACGAGCGGACGATCCACGCCTCCTCGCCGGCCGCGGCTTCGCCGTGCAGCTTCGTCCGCCCGTAGGCCGACAACGGGTTCGGCGGGTCCGACTCGACGTACGGCGTCCGTTTCGTCCCGTCGAAGACGTAGTCGGACGAGAAGTAGACGAGGGGCGCACCGAGCGCGGCCGCATTCTGCGTGCCGCCGACGTTCACGGCTGCGGCCGTCTGCGGGTCGCTCTCGGCGCCGTCGACGTCCGTGTACGCAGCGGCGTGCAGAACGAGGTCGACCGGGCCGAGGCCGGGCGGCGGCGGGAACGTGACGTCCCAGCCGGCCCGGGTCAGGCCGAGGGCGCCGGCGAAGGACTCGAGCAGCGCCGCGCCGAGCTGCCCGCCTGCACCGGTTACGAGGACGTGTCCCGGCTCGAGAGAATCGGAGATTTCGTGCTCCACAGGTGGCGGACGCGCTCGTCGTCCCAGGGAATGCCGTGCTCGTCGGGATCCGCCGCGTCGTACTCCTCCGTGACGAGGTACGCGAACAGGCAGTCCGACAACGCCTCGTAGCCGTGCGCGTGCACGCCGGGCACGTAGATCGCGACGGGGTTGTCGTCGCCGATGTCCTCCGTGAACGTCTCGCCGCTCTCGCGGTCGAGCACGACGACGCGCACCATCCCCTCGAGGCAGACGAAGAGGTCGTCCTGTCCGCGCTCGTGATAGTGCAGGCCGCGGATCACACCCTTGCGGGAACGCGACAGGTTGGCCTGCCGGATCGGCTTCGGCAGCGAGCTCGCGCGGATCAGCTCGGCGAACCAGCCGCGGTCGTCCTCGTGCCGCGTCAGAGGAAACTGCGTGACGATCATCCGCGCAGCCGGCGCACGAAGTCGTTGACCTCGTAGTAGGCGTCGATCGACTCGCCGGCGTCGCCCCAGAAGCCCTCGACGACGTCGGCCTCCATCTGCTTCCGCTCCACGTACCAGTTGTTGACGTCCGTGATCTCGAGCTCTCCGCGTCCGGACGGCTCCAGCGTCGGCAGGACCTCCCACACCTGGGCGTCGTAGAAGTAGACGCCGGTGACGGCGAAGCGCGATGGCGGCTCCTCGGGCTTCTCGACGATCTGCGTCACGCGGTCGCCGTCCATGACCGCCACGCCGAGGTGCCGGAGATGCTCGTCCTCCTGGAGGCGCGCGAGCACGATCCTCCCACCCGACTGCTGCCGCTCGAAGTTCCCGACGACCGGCTCGAGCGTCCGCTCGAACACGTTGTCGGCGAGCAGCACGCACACCTTGTCGCCGTCGACGAACCGCTCCGCGAGCCCGAGCGCCTCGGCGATCCCGCCCGTCTGCTCCTGGTAGGCGTAAAAGAGACGGTCGATGCCGTGCTCGTGGCCGTTGCCGAGCAGGCGGAAGAACTCGCCCGCGTGCGTGCCGCCGGTCACGAGCATCAACTCGTCGATGCCGGCCTGCACGAGCGCCTCGACGGCATATGTGACCATCGGCCGGTCGTACAGCGGCAGCAGGTGCTTGTTCGTGATCCGCGTGAGCGGGTGCAACCTCGTCCCCGAGCCGCCCGCGAGAATGACGCCTTTCATCGGGGCGATGCTAGTGGAGTACGGTTCGCCGCATGTCGGCCAGGCCCCGCCGCTCCTGCCTCGCCGTGCCGGCGTCGAGCGCCCGGATGGTCGGGAAGGCGGAGACGCTCGAGGCGGACGAGGTCGTCGTCGACCTCGAGGACGGCGTGGCCGCCGAGCACAAGGAGTCCGCCCGCGCGAGCCTCGCCGGCGCGAAGGCGCGCGGCACCCTCGCGGTTCGGATCAACGGCCTCGCGACCGCGTGGTGGCGCGACGACCTCGCAGCCGCGCTCGCCGCGCAAGCCGACGTGGTGGTCGTCCCGAAGGTCGACTCCGCCGACGCCGTCGCAACCGTCGCCGCGCTCCTGCCGGACGGGGTCGGCCTGGAGGTCCAGATCGAGACCGCGCGGGGGCTCGTCGAGGTCGAGCGCATCGCCGCGGCGGGCGGCCCCCTCGAGGCGCTCGTCTTCGGCCCGGGCGACTTCGCCGCGTCGCTCGGCGTCCCGGTGCTGACGATCGGTGCAGGCGCATCGGAGTACGCGCTCGCGCGGATCGCGGTCGCAGCGCGCGCCAACGGCCTCCAGGTCGTGGACGGGCCTCATGCGGCGATCCACGACGAGGATGCCCTGCGGCGCTCGGCCGAACGGGCCCTCGCGCTCGGATACGACGGCAAATGGGTGATCCATCCGGACCAGATCCCGGTGGTGAACGCCGTCTTCACCCCGACCCGCGAGGCGCTCGAGCGGGCCCGGAGCATCCTCGCCGCGGCCGACGGAGCGAGCGCGCTGGACGGCGAGATGGTGGATGCGGCGACTAAGCGGCTCGCCGAGAGCGTCGTCGCCCGCGCTGCCGCGCTCTGACGCGCGGCAGGCTCCGAACCGCCGCGAACCACGTGTAGACGAGGATCCCCAGGCCCGCAAGGACGATCCGAAGCAGTCGTGCCACGCTTTTCACGGTAGCCGCGAGTGGGTAGGGGTGCGGCATGACCGGCCGGAAGCGAACGATCGACGACCTCCAGGGCGAGATCCAGGAGCTCTTCGCCGATCTCTGGCAGGTGCCCGGCTTCGCCGGCATGCGGCGCGGCTTCCGGCCGCAATGCGACTGCTTCCGCACGGAGGACCCGCCGACGCTCCACGTGGTCGTCGAGCTGCCCGGAGTCGATCCCGAGTCCGTCGAGGTCGTCGCCGCGGGACGCGCGCTCGTCGTCGCCGGCCGTCGTGAGCGGCCCCGGATCGAGGGAGCCCGCTATCTCAAGATCGAGATCGAGTACGGCGCGTTCGAGCGGCGGATCGAGCTCGGCGAGGAGATCGACACCGGCACCGCGAGCGCCCGCTTCGACCGCGGGCTGCTGAAGGTCGAGCTCCCGGTCGCGCGGGGCTCGACCCGACCGGTGACCGTGCCCCTCGAGGGTCGAAGGCCCGGGACGAGCCGGTGAGCGAGCCCGAGTACCAGGTCGCGGTCAGCGCCGAGGAGCAGCAGCGCGCCGAGGAGCTCGGCCAGGAGCTGCCCGCGACCCTGCCGGTCCTGCCCTTGAAGGAGACGGTCGTCTTTCCGGAGTCGATGACGCCGCTCGCAATCGGCCAGGAGCGGTCGATCAAGCTGATCGACGACGTGGTCGGGGGCGACCGGCTGCTCGCGCTCGTCACGGTGCGAAACGAGGAGGCCGACGTCCCCGGCTTCGACGACCTCTACGAGACCGGCACGGCGGCGGTCGTCCACAAGATGGTCCGTGTGCCCGACGGGACGCTGCGCATCCTCGTGCAGGGGCTTCGCCGCGTCCGGCTCGAGCGACGGATCCACGAGGACCCGTACCTGCTCGGCGAGTTCGTCGAGGTGCCCGACCGGCTCGAGGAGACGAAGGAGGTCGAGGCGCTGACGCGTAACGTCCAGGGCCTCTTCGCCCAGATCGTCGGGCTCGCGCCGTATCTGCCGGAAGAGCTGCAGGTCGCGGCGGCGAACGTCGACGACCCGAGCGCTCTCTGCCACCTCGTCGCCTCGACGATCCGGCTCAAGACCGAGGAGAAGCAGCGCCTCCTCGAGCTCGTCGACGTCGATGCCCGGCTGCGCGAGGTGCTCCTGATCCTGAACCGGGAGAAAGAGGTGTTCGAGCTCGGGACGCGGATCCAGTCGCAGGTGCAGTCCGAGCTCGACAAGGGTCAGCGCGAATTCTTCCTGCGCCAGCAGCTGAAGGCGATTCAGGAGGAGCTCGGCGAGGCCGACCCCGAGCAGGCCGAGACGGCCGAGCTTCGCAGCCGTCTCGAGGCGCTCGACCTGCCCGGCGACGTCGAGAAGGCGGCGCTGCGCGAGCTCGGCCGACTCGAGCGCCTGCCGCCCGCGGCCGCGGAGTACGGCGTGATCCGAACGTACCTCGACTGGATCGTGACGCTGCCGTGGAGCGCCACGACGACCGACAACCTCGACCTCGCACGGGCGCGCGAGGTGCTCGACGCCGACCACTACGACCTCGAGAAGGTGAAGGACCGGATCGTCGAGCATCTCGCCGTGTCGAAGCTGCGCCACGATCCTTCAGGGCAGATCCTCTGTTTCGTCGGCCCGCCGGGCGTCGGCAAGACGTCACTCGGACAGTCGATCGCACGCACGCTCGAGCGAAAATTCGCGCGACTGTCCGTCGGCGGCGTTCGAGACGAGTCCGAGATCCGCGGCCATCGGCGCACCTACATCGGCGCGATGCCCGGGTCGATCATCCGTGCGCTCCGCGACGCGGAGTCGAAGAACCCCGTGCTGCTGATCGACGAGGTCGACAAGGTCGGCGCCGACGTGCGCGGCGATCCGGCGTCGGCGCTGCTCGAAGTGCTCGACCCGGAGCAGAACAGGACGTTTCGCGACCATTACCTCGACCTCCCCTTCGACCTCTCGAAGGTGCTCTTCATCTGCACGGCAAACACCGTCGACACCATTCCGGCCGCGCTGCTCGATCGCATGGACGTCATCCCGCTCTCCGGTTACACCGAGGAGGAGAAGCTCGGGATCGCGAAGCGCTACCTCGTGCCGAAGCAAGTCGAGGCGCACGGCCTGACGCCGGAGCGAATCTCGATCTCGGACAGCGCGCTGCGCCTCGTGATCCGCGAGTACACCCGCGAGGCAGGCGTGCGCGGGCTCGAGCGGCGGATCGCCGACCTGTGCCGGAAGGCGGCCCGCAAGGTGGCGGAGGGCTTCGAGGGCAAGATCAGGGTCGACGAGCGCCGCGTGCGGTCCTCGCTCGGGCCGCGGCGCCATTCAGGCGAGGTCAAGGGACGGGCCGCGACCCCCGGAGTCGCGACCGGCCTCGCGTACACGCCCGCCGGGGGCGACGTTCTCTTCGTCGAAGCCCAGGCGTATCCGGGCAAGGGGCGGCTGCTGATCACGGGGCAGCTCGGCGAGGTGATGCAGGAGTCGGCCCAGGCGGCGCTCTCGTGGGTGCGCGCCCACGCCGGAGAGCTCGGAGTCCCGGAGGACTGGTTCGCGAACCAGGACGTGCACGTCCACGTGCCGGCCGGTGCAGTCCCGAAAGACGGCCCCTCGGCCGGGATCACGATGGCGACCGCGATCGCGTCGCTCGTCCGCGACACGCCGGTGGCGGAAGGCGTCGCGATGACAGGCGAGCTCACCCTCACCGGTCACGTGCTCCCGATCGGCGGGCTGCGAGAGAAGGTGCTCGCCGCCCAACGCGCCGGCTTGCAGCGTGTGATCCTGCCGAGCGAGAACGAGCCCGAGCTCGCCGAGCTGCCGGCCGAGACGCGACGCGAGCTCGACTTCGTGCTCGTCGACTCGATCGGACAAGTCTTCGAGGTCGCGTTCGACGGCGCCGGCGCGACCACGGCGCGGCCGAGGCTCGCGGGCGAGCGCCAGGCCGCCAGATCTTCCTAGGTCGCGAACGACGCGAAGAGGAGCGCGCACGCGCCGTCCGGATCGGGCTTCCCGGCAGGGCGCTCGCAGAGCAGCTGATACTCGCGCCTGCCGACCAGCACGAAGCCGATCCTCGTCCGCACCGTGTCGTTCGCGAATCCGTAGACGCGCACCTTCCGGCCGTCCACGGTCGTGGTCGCACGCTCGTCCAGCGTGGCCCCGCCCTGCGCGGCGAGCTTCGTGGCGACCCCGTCCAGCTCCCTCGCGGCCCGGCCGAAGAGTGAGGGAGAGTACGGCTTCACGAGCCGGAAGACCGTCACCGAGACGAGTGCCCCGTCTTTTCGCGCGGAGACCGCCGCCCCGCCCCGGCGCACGGCCCACCCGGGCGGCGCCGAGAAGCGCGAACCGGGCCCGTGCACCTCTTTCGCCGCAGACGCCTCGGGCCTCGCAGACCCCCCGCAGGCTGAGAGAATGAAAAGGAGGATGAGGGGTAGAACGGCTTTCGCCAGCAACCGAAAGGAACCCCCGACAATGGCCAAGACGAAGGACAAGGTCTCGGACGCGGCCGGCAATGTCAAACCGTACGTGGAGCGCGCGATCCGCGACGAAGAGCTTCGCGAGAACGTGCGGAACGCGTTCGAATCCGCCCGCTCGATCTACAACGAGCTCGTCGGCAACCGCGGCGTCACGGGCATGGCGACGCGCGTCGCGACGGACAAGGACATCCAGGACGAGCTGAGAGCGACGATCACCGAGCTTCGCAAGGCCGCGGACCGCGTCCAGGGCAAGGAGGAGCACAAGGGTCGGGCGGGCGGCCTCCTCCTCGTCGGGATCGCCCTCGGCGTGCTCTTCAACCCGTTGACCGGCGCCGCGACGCGCAAGTGGCTCTCCGACCGTCTCTTCGGCGGCGGCGACGACTTCACCTACCAGGACAGCGCCGGGAACGGCTCGACCGGCTAAGGGCGTGGGGGAACCCGTGGTTCCCGCACCCTGGTTGCGGGACTAGGCTCAGCCGCCTGGAGCGGCCGGCGGCTTCGAGGCGGGTTGCTGCTGGGAGAGCAGCCCGCCTTCTCCGGTGTGCGCGGATGGCGCAAGGGCGCGCTCGATCGAGGCCGGGTCGAGCCCGCTCGCGGACGAGATGTCGGAGCTCTGGAGCAGGATCGCGCCGGCCTTCGGTGCGTTCGCGAGCGACGCGGGGGCCCAGCCCGCGGCCGCGTCGAAGCGCACGTCCTGGAGACGCCGCCACGCATCGAGGTACGGCGTCGGGTTGACGGCCCCGTCGTAGCCGAGGCCGAGCAGGCCGACGGGGTGTACCTCGAAATGGAGGTGGTACGGCGTGCCCGCCGCATCGCCCGTGTTGCCCACGAAGCCGAGCACGTCGCCCGCGCTCACGATCGCCCCGTTGACGGCGAGCGGCGAATACGCCGAGAGGTGCGCGTAGTAGAACTCGTTCCCGCGGTCGTCCCGCAGCCAGAGCCGCCAGCCGCCGACGTCGTTCCAGCCCACCGAGAAGACGGTGCCGTGCTCGACGGCGAGGACCGGCGCGCCGAGCGCGGCGAAGAGGTCGTCTCCGTGGTGCCAGCCGCCCGAGACGTCGCCGCGGGCGGCGCCGTAGGTGTCGGCGTACGAGGAGTTCCCGTAGACGGGGAAGACGTAGCCGCCCTTGCCGAGCTCCGGCTTGACATTCAACGGCTTGCTCTCGACCGGCTTGCCGTTCGACTTCGGCTCCTTCGGCTGCTTGCCGGTCGTCGTGGGCCGCGACGGCGCCACGGGGAGCGGCGGCGGCTCGCTCGCCTGCGCGTTCGCCTCGGCGTAGCCGATCTGGATCTCGCTCTGCGCCGGCAAGCCGCCGTGGTCGGCGGTGAGGAAGACGTCGAGCGCCGTGACGAAGTCGTGGTGGCCGGGTGTCGGCGTGTCGACGCGCTGGCCCTTCTGCTCGAGAGCGATCGCGTACCCCCAGTCGCCGAGCGGAATCTGCTGATTGGCGGCCGGCGTCACGGGCTGGCCGAGCACGACGAGATCGGTGATCCCGGTGACGCCGGTGTCGCCCGAGGCGCTCGATGCTCCCGCGCTCGCGTGCGTCTCGCCGGTGACGCTCGTCGCCGTGATCTCGTCCTTGAAGATCGTCAGCGTCGTGACCTGGGAGGTCGCGCCGGCGGTCGCCTGTGTCCCGCTCGTCGCCGAGACGCTCGTCGTCACCGAGCCGGCGCTGACGATCGAGCCGTCGGCCGGGTACGCGAAGGCGCCGTCGAAGGCGACCGCGTCGTCGGGGGCGTCGAGGACCCGCGTGCCGGCTCCCGCCTGCCCCGGCACGATCACCTTGATCGCCCACGCCCGCGCCGTGGCGCCCGCCGACCGGTCGGCGGCGCCGTCCGACGCGCCGACGAGAACGGCGAGCGAGCACGCAGCGGCCAGAGCCGGGATGAGCGGGATGCGGTGCACCGAGCGCCTCATTATGGGCCGCTCCGCCTGACGTCGCGACCTGCGATGAGAATCATTCTCAGATAGGCTCGGGATCGATGGCCGAGCCGAGCCTCCCGCCGCGGACCCGGATGACTCCCGCGCGCCGCGCGGTCGTGGACGCGGTGGCTGCATACGACGGGTCGTTCACGGTCGTCCAGATCTTCGACGTGGCGCGGTCCGCTCATCCCGGCCTCGGCCTCGCGACGACGTACCGGACGATCGAGCTGCTGCGACGTTCCGGCGTCGTGCACCCGCTCGCCGCTGCGGGCAGAGCCGCGTATGTCCGCTGCCGCCCCGACCACCATCACCATCTTGTCTGCGTCACCTGCGGAGGCGTCGAGGAAACCGACCTCTGCGCCGCCCCGTCCGACGCCGAGCTGAAGCGGCGGCACGGCTTCCGCGCGCAGGCCCACGAGCTCGACATCTACGGCGTCTGCCGGCGGTGCGCGTGACCTGGATCGCGGTCCCGCTCGCCGGCGGCACGGTCCTCTCGACACTCGTCGGCGGCTTCTTCGCGCTGCGGCTACGAGCGAACATCGGCACGTTGATCGCTCTCTCGGGCGGCGTGGTGGTCGGCGTCGCTCTCTTCGACGTCCTGCCGGAGGCGTTCGCGAATCTCGGCAACGCAAGGCACGTCGGCTGGCTCGCAGCCGTCGGCTTCCTCGTCTTCTTCGTCGGTGCGCGCGCCCTCGTCCTCCATCACCGCGACGACGACGACCAGGTGCATGCGCATGCGCGCGTCGGCGCGCTCGGAGCGGGAGCCCTTTCGGTGCACAGCTTCATCGACGGGCTCGGCATCGGCTTCGCCTTCCACGTCTCGAATGCCACCGGGTTCATCGTCTTCCTCGCCGTCGTGAGCCACGACTTCGCCGACGGTCTCAACACGGTGAGCTTCGTCCTGCGCCAGTCGAACGACCGCCGGGCGGCGCTGCGCTGGCTCCTCGTCGACGCGCTGACGCCGCTCGCCGGCGCAGCGGTGGGAGCCGCTGTCTCGGTGTCGAGCACGACGCTCGGGGTGATGCTCGCGCTGTACGGCGGCTTCTTCCTCTCGATGGGCGCGACCGACCTGCTGCCCGAGGCCCACACGCACCCCTCGTGGAAGCGCATCGGCCTCACGGTCGCGGGCGTTGCGGCGACGTGGGCGATCGTCTACGGCGCGACGGCCGTCTGAGGGTCAGTCGAGACGGTCGCGTGCGAAGGCGCGGAACCGCTCCCGGGCCGCGTCGTCCGGCCCGAGCGGCCCGTCGTCCGCGTAGCGCGGGTCGGCCGCGATCTCCTCGGCCACCAACCGGATCTCGCGGGTCAGCGCCGCGTGATGCTCGGGAGTCCGGAGCAGCGCCTCGACCCAGCTCTCGGAGCCGTCGTAGGCGGGCAGGTCGTTGTCGAAGAGCAGCTGCCCGAGGGTGAGCCCGCAGCGGATGTAGGCGAAGGTCCGGAACGCGAGAATCCGGTGGGGAGACTCGACGAGCGCCGCGATGTCGCGATTCTCGTCGAGGATCTCCTGCACGATCGAGCCGATCGGCTCGTCGACGAGCGGGATCCAGAGCTCCTCGAGATCGGGCATGCCGGAATTATGGCTGCTTTCGGCGGGCCTGCCACACGAGCTGCCCGGCGACGCCGACCAGGAGCACGGCGAAGAGCTTCCGCAGCACGTGCTCGGGGAGCGATTCGGCCAGCTGCGCCCCTCCGACCGTCGCACCGGCGGCGGCGAGGCCGATCACGAGCGCCGGGCGCCAGCGGACGTTTCCGTAGCGCTCCTGGCGCCACACGCCGACGAGGACGGTCGGGATGATCGCGAGCAGCGAGGTCGCCTCCGCGTGGAGCTGCGTCAGCCCGAGCCAGGTCAGCGTCGGCACGAAGAGGACACCTCCCCCGACCCCGAACAGCCCTGCAAGGACCCCGGCGCAGACGCCGAGCAGAATCGCGACCGCATACGTCACTGCAGCAGCATCCGGGCGGCGATCACGAGCAGCAGCGCCGCGAAGAGAAACGAGAGCGTGCGCACGGGCACGCGCTGTTGAAGCGTCGCTCCTGCCGCGGCGCCGAACGCCGCCGGGACGCCGACGAGGAGTGCGTAGACCGGCTCCACCTCGCCGTGCACGACATAGGTGACGACACCCGCCGTCGCCGTGATCCCGATCGCCGCGAGCGACGTCGCGCTGGCGCTCCGGATCTCCCACCGGACGAGGAGGAGGAGCAACGGAACGATCACGGTCCCGCCGCCGACCCCGAAGAGCGCGCTGAAGAAACCCGCGACGAGCCCGATCAGGACGAGGCGCACCGGCCTATGCTACGAGGGTGGCCGCGACCTCCGACGCGCTGCTCGAGCACGTGACTGCGGCGCCGGAGGAAGCGGCGATCTTCCTCGACTTCGACGGCGTGCTCGCGCCGATCGTCGCCCGGCCCGAAAACGCGTACCCGCCGGCCGAGGCACGGGTCGAGCTCGCGCGACTGGTCGGCCGCTACCCGCTCGTTGCCGTCGTCAGCGGCCGCGCCGGCGAGGACGTCCGCGCACGGGTCGCGGTCGACGGGATCGTGTACGTCGGCTCGCACGGCCTCGAGCTCGACCGTCAGGCCGACCGCTGGCGCCGCCGGATCGCCGACTTCGCCGGGGCCGCGCCCTGGGCGCCCTCGGAGATCGAGCTCAAGGGGCTCTCGGTGGCGTTCCACTACCGGGACCGCGCCGACGAGCGGGCCGCCGTCCGCGAGCTGGAGAAGCTCGCCGAGGCAGCCCAGGACGAGGGCCTCGTGGCCCGCTTCGGGCGCAAGGTGCTCGAGGTGCTGCCGCCGGTCGGCTCGAACAAGGGAACGGCGGTGCGCCACCTGCTCGACGGCGCGGGCCTCGAGCGCGTGCTCGTCGCCGGCGACGACGTCACCGATCTCGACGCGTTCCTCGCAGTCGAGGAGCTCGAGCACAAGGTCCGCGTCGCCGTCCTCGCAGACGAGTCGCCGTCGCTCCTCGCCGACCACGCCGAGCTCGTGCTCACGTCGACCCGGGAGTTCCTCGAGCTGCTCGGCCGGCTGTAGACCGTGCATGTCGGCGAGACGATGCTCGCAGCCGTGCGGGAGACGCTCGGTACGCCGGTCGAGCTGAAGTGGCAGGGGGAGATCAGCGACGCCGAGTGGGCGATCGCGACACACAACCCCGCGAGGACGCACGACGTGACGCTCGTGATCCTCGATCCATCACGCCGGCTCGCGCTGATCCGGAAGCCGCATTTCGCGGCCGGCGTGTGGCGCCCGCCGGGCGGCGGTGTCAAGCCCGGCGAGGGCTTCCTCGCCGGTGCGGCCCGCGAGGCACTCGAAGAGACCGGCCTGCACGTCGAGCTCCACCGGTATCTCGTCGCGTCGCGCGCGCTCTTCTCGAACGCAGGCCGCGAGCTTCACTGGCGCACGCACGTCCTCCTCGCGACGACGCAGGACGAGGAGCTCGCCCCGCGCGACCCCGACGAGATCGCCGGTGCGCGGTGGGGCACGCTCGAGGAGCTGGCCGGCCCGCTCCGCGAGCGGCTGCTCGCGACGGGGCGGGCCTTCTGGCGCTACCGCGTGGCGCTCCACGACGCGGCCCTCGACGAGCTGCAACGAGTCTGACGAGCGCCTTACGCCTTGCGGGCCCGCACAGCCGTTCCGTACGCGCAGATCTCGGTCCACTGCGGGCCCATCTCGGAGGTGTCGAAGCGCATCGCGATGATCGCGTTCGCGCCTTTCGACTCGGCTTCGTCGATCATGCGCTGCATCACCTGCTCGCGACTGTCGATGAGGGCCTTCGTCATTCCCTTCAGCTCGCCGCCGAGGATCGACTTGAGGCTCGCACCGATCTGAGAGCCGATGTTGCGCGACCGCACCGTCAAGCCCATCACCTCGCCGAACACCTCGTCGATCTCGTAGCCCGGGATGTCGTTCATCGTCGTCACGATCATGCGTTCAACACCTCCCATGCGCGCCGCACGTCCGCCTCGGTCGTGTGGGCGTTGCCGATTGCCAGCCGCATCAGGTAGCGGCCGTCGAGCTTCGTGTGCGAGAGAAAGATCTCACCGCTGCGGTTCGCCTGCTCGACGATCCGCTCGTTCTCCTCGTCGGATCCGTTTCGCCTGAAGACGACCAGCGAGAACCGGGGCGGGACGACGAGCTCCCAGTCGGGGTCGACGTCGACCCACTCGGCGAAGAGGCGCGCGAGGCGCATGTGCTCGCGCTGAATCCTGCGGAGGCCCTCGGCTCCGTAGCAGCGCAGCACCGCCCACAGCTTCAGCGAGCGAAACCGCCTGCCGAGTGCCGGGCCGTACTCGGAGAGCGCGTAGACGTCCTCCGGAGTGCGCAGGTACTCCGGCACGAGCGAGAACGCCTCGCGGAGCTCCTCCGGCCGCGACGTCCAGAGCAGCGAGCAGTCCATCGGCACCATCAACCATTTGTGCGCGTTGACGACGAGCGAGTCCGCGAGCTCGACACCGTCCAGCGACCAGCGCTCCTCCTCGCAGATCCAGGCGGAGCCGGCGTACGCAGCGTCGACGTGGAGCCACGCGCCGGCCTCGTGCGCGCGCTCCGCGAGCCGCCTGACGGGATCGACCGACGCGAACGAGGTCGTGCCGACGGTCGCGACGACCGCAGCGACGTCGTCGAGTGGAGCGTCCGTGCTCATTCGCTGCTCGCGGTCGGCCTCGACCTTCCGCAGCTCGAGGCCGAGCATCCGCGCCGCCTTCTCGACCGACGAGTGGGCGTGCTCGGAGCAGACGACGGCGTTCCGCCCCGTCACGTGTCGCGCCGCGACGAGCGCCGCGAGCGTCGACGTTGACGCGGTGTCCTCGATGTGACCGTGCCATCCCGCCGGCAGGCCGAGCAGCTGGCGGGCCCAGTCGACCGTGCGCAGCTCGAGCTCGGTCGACGCGGGCGAGGCGCGCCAGTGCAGCGTCACCTGGTTCGTGGCCGCGGCGATCAGCTCGGCCAGGATCCCGGGCTCGGACGCCGTGACCGCGAAGTACGCGAAGAAGCGCGGGTGCTGCCAGTTCGTGAGGGCGGGCAGGATCAGGTCGTCGAGGTCGCGCAGCACGTTCGCGAACGGCTCGCCCCGCTCGGGGGGCGATTCGGGCAGCGCGGCGGAGAGCTCGCCGGGCGCAACCTGCGCGAGCACCGGCAGCTCGCCGACCCGGTCGAGGTAGCGTGCGACCCAGTCGACCGCAGCGTGGCCGTCCTCGCGGAAGCTCACGGTCTCTTCCGGAGCAGCTTCTCGACCTGCTTCCAGGTGCGGGTGTTCAGGACGTCGTCCTTCCCGAGCCAGCCGCGCCGCGCCTGGCCGATCGCGAGCTCGACGTAGCCCTGCGCCCGGACCTGGTGGGCGTCGGAGGAGACGACGAGCTTCAGGCCTGCGCTCGTCGCGGCCCGCGCGTTCACGTCGCGCAGGTCGAGCCGGTCGGGCTGTCCGTTGATCTCGAGGAAGCAGCCCGTCTCGAGCGCTTTCTCGATCACGCGTCCGACGTCGACGTCGCGCGGGCCGCGCGTGCCGATGCGGCGACCCGTCAGATGGCCGATGCAGTGCACGTACGGGTTCTCCATCGCCTCGAGCACGCGCTCGGTCGGCCGGCTCTCGGGCGCCTGGTGGACCGAGGCGACCACCCAGTCGAGCCGTGCCAGCTCCTCTGCCGGGACGTCGACCTCGCCGTTCGTCCGGATGTTCGCCTCGACGCCGGCGAGGACGCGAAGCTTCGGGTACCGCGTGCGCACCTGCTCGATCTCCTCGAGCTGCCCCGCCAGGCGGCCGTCCCGCAGGTAGTGCGAGTGGTCGGTGATCGCGTAGTACTCGTACCCGCGCGCCGCGGCGGCGGCGACCATCTCCTCGAGCGTCGACTTGCCGTCCGCAGACCAGTGCGTGTGCGTGTGCAGGTCACCCCGCAGCTCCGCGAGCTCGACGAGCGCCGGCAGCTCGCGGCGCCACGCGGCCTCGAGCTCGCCGGAGCTCTCGCGCAGCTCCGGCGGGATCGGCTGGTAGCCGAGGAACTCGTAGAGGGCGGCCTCGTCCTCGGTCTTGAAGACCTCCCCGGTCTCGACGGTTGTGACGCCGTACTCCGAGATCGAGAAGCCGCGGCGCACGGCGTCCTCGCGAAGCGCGACGTTGTGGTCCTTCGAGCCGGTGAAATGCTGGAGGAGGTTGCCGTACGACTCGGGTGGGACGACGCGCAGGTCGAAGCGCAGCCCCTCGTTCGAGAGCACCGTCGCCTTCGTGTCGCCGCGCGCGACGACTTCCTCCACCCACGCGAGCTGGGTGAGATAGGCGGTCAGCTCGG
>OEMB01000312.1_pt3 | contig 17451 bp, 18 predicted proteins | sample 1503471 | NCBI WGS metagenome assembly OEMB01 (sample SAMEA104379601, study PRJEB20068) | metagenome | biome: 1000743; feature: 77; material: 1998 | place: USA | collected 2012 | depth 2.5 m
CCCAGCCACACCCCCCCCGCCCCGAAGGAGACACGAATGCCCGACACGACCTCACCATCACCTGCCTATCCGCTCCGCCTCGAAGGCGAGCTCGAGCCACGGCTCAGCCGCTGGCTCTGGCTCGTCAAGTGGCTGCTGGCGATCCCGCACTTCATCATTCTCTTCTTCCTCTGGATCGCGTTTGCCGTCGTGACCGTGATCGCGTTCTTCGCGATCCTCTTCACCGGCCGGTACCCGCGAGGACTTTTCGAGTTCAACGCCGGTGTCCTCCGCTGGTCGTGGCGCGTCTGCTTCTACAGCTACAGCGCGCTCGGCACCGACACGTATCCGCCGTTCACCCTCAAGGACGTGGCCGACTACCCGGCCCGCGTCGAAGTCCAGTACCCGCAGTCGCTCTCGCGAAGGCTCGTCCTCGTGAAGTGGTGGCTGCTCGCTCTCCCGCACTACCTGGTCGTCGCAGTCTTCGCCGGCGGCGCCTGGGCAAGCTGGTCGGGTGTAGGCGGCTGGGGCGACGCCACGAGCGGCGGCCTGACAGGCCTGCTCGTCCTCTTCGCCGGACTCGCTCTTCTCTTCACGGGCTCGTATCCGAGGTCGCTGTACGACTTCGTCATGGGGATGAACCGCTGGTGCTTCCGCGTACTTGCTTACAGCGCGCTGATGACCGACACGTATCCGCCGTTCCGTCTGGATATGGGAGGGAAGGAGCCGCCGGCGGGTGCGTCGCCCGACGATGTCCCGGCCGTTCCCGTCCTGACGACGTAGGCGTCCGCTCGGCGCCGGGCAGCGGGCGCCCCGGGCGAGAACTGCTCTGAAGCGCGCAGCGGTTCAATACCATCGTGCCGTGCGCGAGTTGAGCCAGGGCCTCTGGCACTGGGAGGCACCGCACCCCGAGTGGCGGTCGACCGAGCCGTGGAGCGAGAACGTGTCGTCCTACGCGATCGACGACGGAGAGCGGCTACTCCTCTTCGATCCGCTGGCCGTGCCGAGCGAGCTCGAGGGCCTCGCGGCCGACCGCGAGACCGCGATCGTGCTCACCGCGCCGTGGCACGAGCGCGACGCGGAGAGCCTGGTCGAGCGGCTCGGCGTGCCGGTCTACACCCCGCTGCCCGACAGCGCGCAGTACCTCATGGACACGTACGGCCTGACCGCCGAGCAGGCCGGCGAGGGCAGTCCCGACGTCGTCTGGCTGCTCCGGGAGAAGAAGGGCGAGGCACGCCCGTACGCAGCCGGCGACCGGCTGCAGTTCGGTGCCGACGTGTTCCCCGGGCACAAGGCCAACGACACGGTGCTCTGGGTCGAAAGCCGGCGTGCCGTGATCTCCGGCGACACTCTCGTCGACTTCGGCCGGGGCCTCGAGATCAACGAGAGGTGGCTCCGGCCCGGCGTGACGCGCGAGCAGATCGCCGAGGGGCTGCGGCCGCTGCTGGCGCTGCCGGTCGAGCACGTGCTCGCGACGCACGGCGGGCCGACCGACCGGGCCGCACTCGAGCGCGCGTTGTCCTCCTAGACCGCTCGAGGGAACTCCGGCACTGAGACCACCACCCGCGGTTCGCGAGTTCGACCAGCGCGCCCGACCCGACTCGGTCTACCGTACGCAGACACCGGAGCCCAGCGTGACCAAGGGGGGATCATGACCACACTCGAGAACCGTCCGAACACCGCACTCCTCGTCGTCGACGTGCAGAAAGGCGTCGTCGAAGGTGCGCCCGAGCGCGACTCGGTCGTCGCCAACGTCGGCAGCCTCGTCGAGAAGGCGCGGCAGGAACGGATCCCCGTCGTCTGGGTCCAGCACTCCGACGAGGGCCTCGCCCGAGGGAGCGAGGACTGGCGGATCGTCCCCGAGCTGGCACCCGACGACGCCGAGCCGCTCGTCGAGAAGAGCTACGGCGACTCCTTCGAGGACACCACCCTCGAGACCGTGCTCTCGGGCCTCGGAGTCGGGCGACTCGTCGTCGTCGGCGCACAGACCGACGCGTGCATCCGCTCGACGCTCCACGGCGCGCTCGCCAGAGGGTACGACGCGACGCTGGTCAGCGACGCCCACACGACGGAGGACCAGACGGCATGGGGGGCGCCGCCGCCCGAGCAGGTGATCGCGCACACGAACCTGTACTGGAGCTACCAGACGGCGCCGGGGCGGACGGCCGGGACTGTCCCGACCAAGGATGTCGACTTCGCCGGCACGACCTGACCCCTCGCGGCGCGCCCGCTCAGGCGAGCTCGTCGAGGCCCTGCGCGACCCACGCCTTCAGCTCGTCCGAGCCGCAGAACGGCGCGCCGTCCACCTCGGCGCGCGCCAGCACCTCGTCGGCCGACGCGCCCGCACGGAGCCCTGCATACAGGTAGACGAGGGCAGACGAGCGAGGACCGGTGCGGCACGTCACGAGCGTCGGTCGAGGCAACACCTCGAGCGCCGCGATCTGACGTCGCGCCAGATCCATGTCGAGCACCTGCGGTGGGTCCGAGACGACGTTGGCCGACTCGGCGACCGCCGCCTGCACGCTCGCATACGACATCCCGCCCTCGACGTCCGCGAACTGCTCGCCGCAGAGAAAGAGCCACGAGGCTGCGTTCGCCTGCCGGGCGAAGTCGTCGGGATCCGCGACGAGGCCGCGGTTGAAGGTGAGGTCGGTGGGACGCTCGAAGCCGGGCATCGCCGACAACCGTACCGGTCTCAGCGCTCTCCGACCGCCTGCAGCGCATAGCCGGCCGCGAGCATCGCCGGGGCGCGAAGCGCGAATGCATCCGGGTCGGGAACGTCCCAGCCGAGCGAGTCGGCGAGCCGGACGATCATGCTGAAGAGCGCGCACACCGTCACGGCGTCACGCAGCGCCGCCTCGGAGACGCCGGCGGCGCGCGCCGCGTCGGCGTCGGCCGGCTCGAGCTCCTCCGGCCTGAGCGTCAGCTTCTCGAGGAACACGAACGTCGCCGCGAGCTCTCGAGTGAGCGGCGCCGTCCGCCAGTCGCTCACGACCGCCTGCCAGACCTCCTCGCCGAGCGCGTACGACGCAACTGCGCCGTGGGAGCCCGTTCAGAACGGACATTGGTTGAGCAGGGAGGTGAAGCCGGCGAAGAGCTCCCTCTCGCCCGGGCTCCAGTCCGACGGGCCGCGCATCGCCCGGTCGAGGGCCTGCGAGAACGGCTGCCCGAAGAGCTCCGGCCGGTAGAGCAGCGTCTTCACGACGCCGAGCGGCTCGCGACCCGTGTGCTCGCGGATCTGGCCGAGCACGGCCGCCTCGGCCGGCCGGTGACCGGCGTCGACGACCGCGAGCCTCATCGGATCGCCCGGCAGCCGGCGTCGAGGCGGCGCAGGCCCTCCGCGACGGCGACGGCGACCGTCTGCTCGAAGATCTCCTCCTCGGAGAGCCCGGCGGCCACGAGCGCCTCGACGTCGGCGTCGGTCACCGTGTAGGCGCGGCTCCGCACCTTGTCGAGGTACGCGGCGAATGCGGGCGGCGGCGGCGCGACCGCCGCGACCGCGGCGCGGAGCTCGTCGATCGGCTCGCTCACGCGTTCAGCCTACTGGCGCGGCGGCTGCTCAGAGCAGCTCGAGCGTCCGTCCCACCCCGAGCCGCTTCGCCTTCTCGACGAGCGCGTGACCGAGGGCGATGTCGCTCAGGCTCAGCCCGCGGTGCCAGAACAGGATCCGCTCGTCGTCCGACTCGCGCCCGGCGCGCTCGCCGACCACGATCTGGCAGAGCTCGGCGTGCAACGTCTGCTCGTTCAGCCGCCCCGTCTCGACGTGGGCGCGCAGCGCTCCGAATTGCCCGTCACGGCACTGCCCCCAGTCGTCGACGACGACCTTGTCCATCACATCGGTGAGCGAGAGCTCGACCGCGCTCATCGTGCCGTAGGGGATGACGAGGGAGCCCGGCTCGACCCAGCGCGTCTCGAGGTGCGGCTCCGGCCGCTCGAGCCGGGACGCCTCGACCAGCACGTCCGCGCCGCGGAGACACTCTTCCCAGCTCTCGGTCGCGCGGACGGGCTTGCCGAGCTCCTGCTCGAGCCGGCGCGCGAACTCGCCCCGGCTCTCGGGGCGCCGCGAGTGGACGCGGATCTCCTCGAAGTCGAAGAGCGAGTCGAGCAGCCGCACGTTCCAGTACGCGGTGCCGCGCGCGCCCACGTGCCCGAGCACCCGCGCATCGCGACGAGCGAGGTAGCGGGCCCCGAGCGCGGTGAGGGCGCCCGTTCGCATGTCGGTGAGTTGCGACGCGCCGACGATCGCCGTCGGCATCCCCGTGCGTGCGTCGTACAGCGACAGAAGACCGAGCTCGGACGGCAGGCCACGCTCGTAGTTGTCGAGGTAGTCGCCCACGACCTTGACGCCGGCCAGCTGGAGCGGCGCGATGTAGCCGCGGAGCACGTTGAAATGGCCGCGAAGCGCCGGGTCGGGCTCGAGGTGCACGCGCGGCTCGATCCGAACCTCGCCGGAGCCCTGCGCACGAAGCCCGCCCTCGACCGCCGCGAGGATCTCCTCGTCGGTGGGCGCGAGCCGGGACACATCGTGCTCGCTGAGGAAGATAAGCTCGCCCGGCTGCACGGCGGGAGTAGAACACACGGGTTGCGACTGGACGGATCCGGCCTGACGGCCGACGACGTCGTCCGTGTGGCGCGGGAAGGCGCGCACGTCGAGCTCGCCGCCGAGGCCCGCGTACGGATGAGCGCCGCCCGGAGGGTGGTCGAGCGCTACCTCGCCGAGGGGCTCCCCGCCTACGGGCTGACGACCGGCCTCGGCGCACGGGTCGTCGAAAGCCTGCCCGGCGACGCGCTCGCCGAGTTCTCACGGCAGACGGTGCTCGGGCGCGCCGACTCGGTCGGCGCACCGCTGCCGACCGAGCTCGTGCGGGCGATCCTGCTCGTCCGCGCGAACCAGCTGGCGCGGGGCGGTTCGGGCGCGAGACCGGAGCTCGCCGAGGCGCTCCTCGCGCTGCTCGGCCGCGCCGTGCATCCGGTCGTCCCCTCGATCGGCTCGATCGGCGCCGGCGACATCTGCGTGCTCGCGCACGTCGCGCTCGTCCTGATCGGCGAGGGCGAGGCCGAGCTCGGGGGCGACGTGATGCCGGGGCTGCAGGCGCTCGAGGCGGCCGGCCTCGAGCCGCTCGAGCTGGCGCCGAAGGACGGCCTCGCCGCAATCAGCTCGAACGCCGTGTCGGCCGCGTGCGCCGCGATCGCGCTCGTCGACGGCCGAGCGGCGCTCGACGCCGCCCAGGCGGCGGCCGCCCTCTCGCTCGAGGGGTTCAGGGCGAGCCTGACGCCGCTCGACGAGCGGGTCGTCTCTGCACGGCCGGCACCGGGTCAGGCGGAGTGCGCGGCCGTGCTTCGCAGTCTGGTCGCCGGCGGCACGCTCGCCGCGTCCGGCGGCCGCCGCCTGCAGGACCCGCTCTCGTTCCGCTGCGTCAGCCAGGTGCACGGCAGTCTCGCGACGGCGCTCGCCCTGCTCGCCGAAGCGCTCGAGCCGGAGCTGAACGGTGCCGGCGACAACCCGCTCGTCGACGCCGAGTCGGACGAGATCCTCTCGACCGGCAACTTCTTCGTCCCCGGGCTCGCGCTCGCGGCAGACGCGGTCGCGCTTGCGCTCGCGCAGGCTGCTGCCCTCGCCGCGGCGCGCGCGAGGCGGCTCCTCACCGCGAGCCTCAGCGACCTGCCCCAGAACCTTGCACCGACCGGCTCGACCGGAGCCGGCATGGCGCCGCTGCTCAAGGTGGCGGACGCGCTCGTCGCGGAGATCCTCCACGGCGCAGCGCCGGCGACGCTCGCGTCGCTCTGGAGCCCGGAGGGCGTCGAGGACGCGGCAACGGGGGCGCCGCTCGCGACCCTGCGCCTCGCGGGGCTGCTCGAGCGCTTCCGCCTGCTGGCCGCGATCGAGCTCGTCGTCGCGGCGCACGCGGTCGACCTCGCGGCCGTCGCCGAGCTCGGCTCCGGAACGCGATCGGTGCACGCAGCGGTGCGCGAGCTCGTCGAGCCCTTCGCGTCGGAGCGGCCGCTCGGTGCCGACGTCGAGCGACTCGCCTCGGCGCTCGCGCGCGTGACGCGTGCCGCTACAGCGAGCCGGGAATGAGGGGCAGGCCGCCCGACGCGTCCGTGTCGACGGCCCAGAGCGTGCCGGTGCGCTGCGAGGCCTCGATCTCCGCGACGTGCGTCGCGGTGACGTAGAGCGTCGGGCCGTCGAAGATGCAGTTCGTCGCATGCTCGCCGAGGTCGATGTGCTCCATGAAGACGCCCTCAGGCGAGACGACGGTGACGCCCTCGGAGACTGTCGTGCAGACGAACGCGCGGCCGTCGGCGGCGAACGCCATGCCGTCGGGCACGTAGTCGTCGGAGAACTGGCAGAAGACCGCGGCGCCGCCCGACTCCCACCGGCACACGCGGTGAGCCATCGACTCCGTCCAGTAGAGGCGCCGCTGCGCGTCGAACGCGATCCCGTTCGGGTAGACGTCGGGCAGCTCCAGCACCATCTCGCCCTTGCCGTTGCGATCGACGGCGAAGAGCCGCCCCGGCGAGCGGACGTCGACGCGGTCGTCGTGCTCCGTGCCGGAGTCCGTGAACCAGAGCCGCCCGTCCGGCCCGAATGCGAGATCGTTCGGCCCGGCGAGCGTCCGGCCGTCGAGCTCCGAGTGCAGGAGCTCCACGGTGCCGTCCGCGCGGACGCGCTGGATGCCGCAGACCGCGCTCGTGTCGCCGCTGCCCGGCACGTTGCCGCCCTGCGTGACGTAGATCGCGCCGTCCGACCCGAGCACCGCTCCCCACGGTGAGCCGCCCGTGACCGCGAAGGTCGAGACCGCGCCGTCGGCGTAGATCGAGAGCTCGCCGATGTTGCCGTCGCAGAAGACGAGCCGTCCGTCCTGCATGACGGTCGGGCCTTCCGGGAAGCCGAGGCCGGCTGCGAGCAGTCGTGCGTCCATCGCGCGATCCTACAAGCGGGCGATCCGGACGCGGTCCCGACCCGTATTGCCTCCATGGCAAAGCCCTTGCAAGTCCCGACGGGAGGGGCCTACGATCGGGACCCGTCCGACGGAAGGAGCTCCATGGCATCCGACACCGAATTGACCCGGAGGCAGCTGCTGCAGCGTGCCGCCGCCGCCGGAATCGTCGTCGGCTCGTACGGAATCTTCGGGCCCGCAGCCGACGCGTTGGCCGGCGCGGCCGCAACGCCGAAGCGCGGCGGCACGCTGCGGATCGGCATGGTCGGCGGCGGCCAGTCGGAGACGCTCGACCCGAATCTCGCCGTGTCGACGATCGACACCTGCCGGATGCTGACGCTGTACGACCTGCTCGTCCACGCACGCCCCGACCTCAGCCTCGAGATGCGCCTCGCGACGGAGTTCCTCCCCAACAAGGACGCGACTCGCTGGACGATCAAGCTCCGGAAGGGCGTCGTCTGGCACAACGGCAAGCCGTTCGGCGCGGACGACGTGATGTACACGCTGCGGCGCATCGCCGCCTCGAAGACGAACGGCGCCCTACCGGCCGTGCAGCCGTTCGACCTCAAGCGCATGCGCAAGGTGAATGCGCACGAGCTCGAGCTGCCGCTGCACGTGCCGATCGCCGACCTGCCGCCGGCGTTCGTCTTCTACCCGATGGTGATCGTGCAGGACGGCTGGAAGGACTTCCGGAAGCCGGTCGGCACCGGTGCCTTCATGGCCGACAAGTTCAAGCCGGGGCAGGGAAGCCTCTTCACGCGCAACCCGCACTACTGGATGAGCGGCCTTCCCTACGTCGACGCGGTCGAGATCAGCTCGATCCCCGACTCGCAGGCGCGCCTGAACGCGTTGCTCTCGGGTCAGGTTCACGCCGTCGAGCAGTTGACCTTCGCGCAGGCGAAGGACCAGCAGAGCAAAGGGCAGATCCGCGTGCTCGTCGGCAACGGGCCGCAGATCGTCCCGATCACGATGTCGGCCGACCTCAAGCCGTTCAACGACGTCCGGGTCCGCCAGGCGTTCCGCCTGATGGCCGACCGCCCGGCGCTGATCGCGGGCGCGCAATTCGGCTACGGGCAAATCGGCAACGACCTCGCCGGCAAGGGCCTCAAGTGGTATGCGAGCGATCTCCCGCAGCGCCACCAGGACATCGACAAGGCGAAGTTCCTGCTCAAGAAGGCGGGTGCCGAGGGCGTCAAGGTGACCCTCTACTCGAGCACGGCGATCGCCGGCATGCTCGAGTCGGCGACGATCTTCGCGCAGCAGGCGAAGAAAGCGGGCGTCACGGTCAACGTCAACAACGGCCCGCCCGACACGTACTTCGCCGCGAAGTACCTGAAGTGGGCCTTCGGCCAGACCAACTGGCCGGCGATCCCGATCCCGAACTGGATCAACGAGTCGCTGACCTCGAAGGCCTTCTACAACGAGACGCACTGGAAGCGCCCGAGCTTCGACAAGCTCGTCCTGAAGGCGCAGGCGGAGCAGGACGAGGCGAAGGCGAAGGAGCTCTGGCACGACGTGCAGAAGGTGCTCTACGACCAGGGCGGCTACCTGATCTGGGGCTTCGCGCCCTTCCTCGACGGCGTCTCCAAGAAGGTGCACGGGGTCGTGCCGAGCGGGTTCTTCGCGCTCGGCAACTTCGACTTCCAGCACTTCTGGCTCGGCTGAGGCCGCGCGCGTGACCGAGCTCGCCGCTCCCGAGCTCGCCCTCACCGGCGTTCCGCCGCGTCGCCGCCGCCACCCGCTCGCGAGCTTCGTGCTTCGGCGGGTGGCGGCCGGCGTCGCGACGCTCTTCGTCGTCTCGATCCTGCTCTTCGCCGGGACGAACGTCCTGCCGGGCGACGTGGCGAGCGCCGTGCTCGGCCGCGACTCGACGCCTGCCGGGCTCGCGCAGATCCGCACCGAGCTGCATCTGAACCGCCCGGCGCCGGAGCGGTACTGGAACTGGCTCTCCGGCTTCGTGCAGGGCGACCTCGGGTCGTCCGTCGCGGGCCAGGCCGTGAGCGGTGAGCCGACACCGATCTCGGGCCTGATCGGCGACCGGATCCGGAACACGGCCGTCCTCGCGCTCTGCACGATCCTGTTGCTCGTTCCGCTCTCGCTCGTGCTCGGCGTGCTCTCCGCGATGCGTGCCGGGCGGCCCGTCGACCACGCCGTGACGGGCATCTCGCTCGGCCTCATCTCGCTGCCGGAGTTCGTCACCGGAACGCTTCTCATCCTCCTGCTCGCCCAGTGGCTCGCGCTGCTGCCGGCCGTGTCGCTGATCGGGATCGGCGAGTCGGTCTTCACACATCCGTCGATCCTCGTGCTCCCGGTCCTGACCCTGCTCGCCGCCTCGCTCGCGCAGACGACGCGCATGGTGCGCGCCGGGATGCTCGAGGTGCTGCGCTCCGACTACGTGGAGTGGGCGCGCCTCTCCGGGCACCGCGAGCGCGACGTCGTCTTCCGCTACGCGCTCCGGAACGCGCTCGCGCCGACTGTTCAGGTGATCGCGCTCAACGTGCAGTGGCTGGTCGGCGGAATCGTCGTCACCGAGTACGTCTTCGGGTATCCGGGCATCGGGCAGGCGCTCGTGCAGGCGGTCAGCGCCCGCGACGTGCCCTACGTGCTCAGCGTCGGGATGCTGATCGCGATCGTCTACATCGCCTTGAACGTGATCGCCGATCTGCTGGTCGTGCTGCTCGTGCCGAAGCTCCGGACGGCGCAGTGAGCGCTCTCGCCGTCCGGCTCCGCTTCGCGCGCACCGGCTACGGCAGGGTCGGGCTCGCGGGAAGCCTGCTCCTCCTGGCGCTGATCGCCGTCGGGCCCCTCTTCGCGCCGCACGACCCGGCCGGCATCGTCAGCGTGCCGCTGCAGCGGCCGAGCTCCCAGTTCCTGCTCGGCACGGACGGGCTCGGCCGCGACGTGCTCTCGCGCGTCCTCTGGGGCGGCCGGAGCATCGTCGGCCTCGCCGTGCTCGCCACGGCGCTCGCGTACGCCGTCGGCACCGCGATCGGCCTGCTGGCCGGCTATACCCGCTCGATCGTCGACCCGTTGCTGATGCGGGCGATGGACGTCCTCCTCGCCGTGCCGCCGCTCCTTTTCCTGCTCGTGCTCGCGACGGGAGCGGGCCGCAGCATCCCCGTGCTCGTGCTCGGCGTCGCGACGGTCCACGTGCCGTCGATCGCGAGGATCGTCCGGGCCGCGACGCAGGAGGTCTCGACTCACGGCTACGTCGAGGCCGCCGTCGCGCGCGGCGAGCGCGTCGACGCAGTGCTCAGGCGCGAGATCCTGCCGAACGTCCTCGGCACGATGCTCGCCGACGCCGGCATCCGCCTCACCGCGTCGATCCTGATCCTCGCGTCGGTGAACTTCCTCGGGCTCGGCCTGCAGCCGCCCCGGGCCGACTGGGCGCTGATGATCGCCGAGAACCGCGGCGGCATCGAGCTGCAGCCGTGGGCGGTCGCGGCACCTGCGCTCCTGATCGCGTTCCTCACGATCTCCGTCAACCTCGTCGCAGACTCCGTCGCGCGCAGCCTCGGCACCTCCACGGACCGGAAGCGGGTGGCCCGGTGAGCGCTGACGCGCTGGCGGTCGACGACCTGCGGATCGAGCTGCTGTCGGGCGAGCCGGTGGTCGAGGACGTCTCGTTCCGCGTCGGGCCGGGCGAGGTGCTCGGCCTCGTCGGCGAGTCGGGCAGCGGCAAGACGACGACCGCGCTCGCGCTCCTCGGCTACGCACGGCCGGGCGTCCGTGTCGCAGCAGGGACGATCGACGTCGCCGGCACACGAGTGTCCGGGCTCTCGGAGACGGCCGTCCGCCGCCATCGCGGCAGGCTCATCTCGTACGTGCCGCAGGATCCCGCCGCGGCGCTCAATCCCTCGATCCGGGTCGGCAGGCAGGTCGGCGGCATGATCGGACGCTCGGCCGAGACCGACGATCGCGTGCGCGAGGCCTTCGAGCTCGTGCAGCTCCCGTCGACCGTCGACTTCCGCCGGCGGTTCCCCCACCAGCTCTCGGGAGGGCAGCAGCAGCGCGTCGCGATCGCCGCGGCTCTGATCGGGCGCCCCTCGGTCGTGCTGATGGACGAGCCGACGACGGGGCTCGACGTCGTCACGCAGTCGAACCTGCTCGCGCAGGTGCGACGGCTGCAGCGGGAGCTCGGCTTCGCGATCGTCTACGTCTCGCACGACCTGGCCGTCGTCGCATCGATCGCGGATCGCATCGTCGTGATGTACGCGGGGCGCGTCGTCGAGGACGGCCCCGCGGCGCAGATCCTCGCGGCGCCGCACCACCCGTACACGCGCGGGCTGCTGTCCTCGGTGCCCGACCCGCGCGAGCCCCGGCAGCTTCGGAGCATCCCGGGCATCGCGGTCGGCGTCGGCGACCGGCCGCCGGGCTGCGCGTTCGCACCGCGCTGCGGCCAGCGGGTCGCCGCGTGCGAGGAGAGCGTGCCGCCGCTCGCCCGCACGACCGGCGGGCGATTCGCGCGCTGCTTCGAGTGGAGCCGGACTCCCGCGCTCATCCCGGAGCTGCGCTCGTCGCCTGCCGCGCCCTCGGCGGCCACAGCGCTGCTCGCGGTTAGCGGCCTCTGCGCCGAGCACCGCGATCACGGCTCGGCCGTCGTCGCCGCCTCGGAGGTGTCGTTCTCGATCGCGGGCGGCGAGTGTCTCGCGCTCGTCGGCGAGTCCGGCAGCGGCAAGACGACGATCGCGCGGTGCGTCGCGGGCCTGCACGCGCCGGCGGGGGGCAGCATCCTGCTCGGCGGAGCGCCGGTCGCCCCGCTCGCGGCCGCGCGGACGCGCGACGAACGGCGGCGGATCCAGATCGTGTTCCAGAACCCGTACGACTCGCTCAATCCCCGGCACCGGATTGCGGACTCGATCGCGCGCCCCGCGCGCGTGCTGCGCGGTCTGCCGCGACGAGAGGCCGAGACGGCGGTCGGCGAGCTGCTCGAGCGGGTGCGGCTGCCCGCGAGGCTCGCACAGCGCTTTCCCGCCGAGCTGTCGGGCGGCGAGCGCCAGCGCGTCGCGATCGCACGGGCGCTCGCGGCGAGCCCGGATCTCGTCGTCTGCGACGAGATCACCTCGGCGCTCGACGTGTCGGTGCAGGCGGCCGTCCTGGAGCTGCTCGCCGAGCTGCGGGCCGAGCTCGGCCTCGCGCTCCTTCTGATCACGCACGACCTCGGCGTCGTCGCGAGCGTCGCCGACCGCGTCGTCGTGCTCGAGGGCGGCTGTATCTGCGAGCAGGGCGACGTCGAGCCGCTGCTCTCCCGCCCGGAGCACGAGTACACGCAGCGGCTCGTGGCCGCCGCGCCGACGCTCGGCGGCACACCTTGATCTAACTGCAACTCGAGTTGTAGACTCTGCGCAGTCGTGCTCGTGAACCGGATGCCGCGTTTCGAGCCTCTCTCGGAGGGGGCGATCGAGACGATCGAGGCCGGCGTCGACAGGCTCGCCGCCGAGGTGGGAGTCCGGTTCGACCATCCCCGCGCGCTCGAGCTCTTCGAGGAGGCGGGCCAGTCCGTCGAGGAAGGCATCGTGAGGTTCGACCGGGGCTTCCTGCGCGCGCAGGCGGCGCTCGCGCCCGCGGAGTTCGCGATGCGCGCCCGGCAGCCGAGCCGCGACCTCGTGATCGGCGGCGACCACATGATCTTCTGCCCCGCGCAGGGCCCGCCGTTCGTGCGGGCCGGCGGCGAGCGCCGCGACGGGACGCTTGCCGACCTCGAGCTGCTGCTGAAGCTGACTCAGGTATCCGAGGTGCTCGATACCCCGGGCCGGAACATCCTCGAGCCGAACGACGTCCCGCTCGACGTCCGCCACCTGCTACGGGCGCTCGCGGCGATCCGCCTGACCGATCGCGTCTGGTCCGGCGAGCCCTCCTCCACGGTGGCGGCCGAGGACTGCCTCCGCCTCGCCGAGATCGTCTTCGGCGACCTCGAGGGCCCGCCCGTGCTCTTCGCGAACTGCAACGTCAACTCACCGCTCCATTTCGACGTCCGCATGCTCGAGGGGATCCTCGGCTATGCGGCCGCGGGCCAGGCGGTGATCGTGACGCCCTTCCTGCTGATGGGTGCGATGGCGCCGGTGTCCGTCCCGGCGGCGCTCGTGCAGCAGACGGTGGAGTCGCTCGCCGGCATCGCGCTCGTGCAGCTCGTCCGGCCGGGCACGCCGTGCGTGCTGGGCTCCTTCCTCTCGGCCACCGACATGAAGAGCGGCTCCCCGACGTTCGGCGGCCCCGAGTCGGCGTTCGGCCTCTACGCCTCGGGTCAGATCGCGCGGCGGATCGGGCTGCCGTGGCGCTCCGGCGGCGGCACGCTCACATCGAGCCCGGCCGTCGACTACCAGGCGGGCTACGAGGCGATGAACACGCTGCAGGCCGCCTTTCTCGCCGGCGCGAACGTGTGCTGGCAATCGGCCGGCTGGCTCGAGGGCGGGCTCGTCACGTCGTTCGAGAAGTTCGCCGCCGACTGTGAGCTGCTCGAGCTGCTCGTCCACCAGTTCACGCCCGTCGAGGTCGACGAGGAGAGCCTCGCGTTCGGCGCCCACGTCGAAGTCGGCCAGGGCGGCCACTTCTTCGGCGCGGAGCACACGCTCGAGCGCTTCCGCGACTGCTTCTGGCGCGCGCCCGTCGCCTCGACCGAGAACTTCGACCGGTGGACGCGCGGCGGATCCCTCGATCACGCCGACCGCGCCGCGCGCCGCGTGCAGGAGCTCCTCGACGCGTACGAGCGGCCGCCGCTCGACGAGGCGGTCGAGGAGGAGCTGCTCGAGTACGTCGAGCGGCGCGCCGCCGAGCTCGGCGACGAGATCAGCGTCCGGTGACGATCCAGGCCGTGCAACCCGGAACGGTCGGGCTCGCGCGCGGGCTCGCGGTGCTCGAGGTGCTCGCCGACGAGCCTGCAGCCCGCGACGGGCTCGGCGTCGTCCGGCTCGCGGAGCTCGTCGGCGGCGAGAAGAGCCAGCTCTCGCGCACGCTGCAGACGCTCGAGGAGCACGGCTTCGTCGAGCGCGACCCGGCCACCCTCGCCTACCGGCTCGGCTGGCGCCTGTTCGGCCTCGCCGCCCGCGTCGGCGAGTCACGGTTGATCGCCGCGGCACCACCGGTCTTGCGCGGCCTCGTGCGCGAGCTCGGAGAGAGCGCGCACCTCTCCGTCCGGCAGGGCCGCCAGGTCCTGACGCTGCTCTCCGAGTCGCCGGAGTCGACGCTGCACGCACCGGGACGCGTCGGCGGCCTGACGCCGCTCGCCGGCACCTCGGCGGGCCGCGTCCTCGCGCTCGATCTCGAAGCCGCCGAGCTCGAGAGCCTCGGGCTCGGCGAAGCCGCTGAAGCGCTCGAAGCCGCACGCTCGCTCGGCTATGCGATCGTGCGCGAGGAGTTCGAGCCCGGGCTCGTCGCTGCGGCGGCCCCGATCCGCGACGCGGCGGGCCGTGTCGTCGCCGCGGTGAACGTCTCGGCGCCGCGTTTTCGCTTCGACGACCGGCTCGAGCAGGCCGCCCGACACGTCGTCGCGGCCGCCGGCACGCTCTCGGCGGTGATCGGCGGGTCCTGACTACTACGACTACTCGATCGCGATCCAGATCGTCTTCAGGTCGGTGTACTTCTCGAGGGCGTGAATCGACTTGTCGCGGCCGAAGCCCGACTGCTTGAAGCCGCCGAACGGCGCGGTGATGTCGCCGCGGTCGAAGCAGTTGACCCAGACGACACCGGCCCGGAGCGCACGGGACACGCGATGCGCGCGCGAGACGTCGTTCGTCCACACCGCCGCGGCGAGCCCGTACACGGTGTCGTTTGCGATCTCGATCGCCTCCTGCTCGTCTCCGAACGGGATCGTCGAGAGCACCGGCCCGAAGATCTCCTCGCGCGCGATCCGCATCTCGTTCGACACGGCGTCGAAGATCGTCGGCTCCACGAAGTAGCCGCCGCTCTCCTCGAGCACCTGCCCGCCGCCGAGGTGGAGGTCGGCTCCCTGGTCTCGGCCCGCCTCGATGTAGCCGAGCACACGCTCGAGCTGCGTGCGGTCGACGATCGCGCCCATGCGTGTCTCGGGGTCGAGCGGGTCGCCGGGCCGGATCGTCTCGGCGACGCGCACGATGCGCTCGAGGAGCTCGTCCTTCAGCGACTCGTGCACGAGAAGGCGCGAGCCGGCGTTGCAGACCTCGCCCTGGTTGTAGAAGACGCCCCACGCGGCCGCCTCGGCGGCTGCATCGAGGTCGCCGCAGTCCTGCATGACGATGTGCGGCGACTTGCCCCCGCACTCGAGCGCGAGCCGCTTCATGTTCGACTCGCCCGAGTAGCGCAGGAAGAGCTTCCCCACCTCGGTCGACCCCGTGAACGCGACGAGGTCGACGTCCATGTGCCGGCCGAGCGCCTGCCCGGCCGTCTCGCCGAATCCCGGCACGACCTGCAGCACCCCCTCGGGCACTCCCGCCTCCGCGGCAAGCTCGGCGAGGCGGAGCGCGGTCAGGGGCGACTGCTCGGCCGGCTTCAGCACGACGCTGTTGCCGGTCGCGAGCGCGGGTCCCACCTTCCAGCTCGCCATCAGGAGCGGGAAGTTCCACGGCACGACAGCCCCGACGACGCCGAGCGGCTCGCGTACGAGAGTCACGACGTCGCCCGGCCCGGTCGGCGCAACCTCGTCGTACACCTTGTCGATCGCCTCGCCGTAGTAGGCGATGCACTCGGCGGCGAGCGGGACGTCGACGCCGCGCGAGTCGCGGATCGGCTTGCCCATGTCGAGCGTCTCGAGCAGGGCGAGCTCGTCGCGGTGCTCGCGCATCAGCTCGGCCAGGCGGACGAGCACGCGCTTGCGCTGCTTCGGCGCCAGGCGCGACCACACACCCGACTCGAACGCCGCGCGCGCGCCCCGCACGGCACGGTCGACGTCGTCCGCGTCACAGGCGGCGACGGCCGCGATCACGCGTCCGGTCGCAGGGTTGACGCAGTCGAACGTCTCGCCCGACAGGGCGTCGACGTACGCGCCGTCGACGAACGCCTGCGGGCGGATCGAGAGGTCGGTGAGGACGTCTTCGACGGTCTGGGTCATGGTGCTCCTCCTCCTGCCAGGTCGGAATCGACGACCACTACGGTACGTGCGCCCTCGCCGCGGCGCAGGCGGTCGAGCGCGGCCTCGACGCCGTCGAGGTCGGTCGTGTGCGAGACGACGCCGGCAAGGTCGAGCTCGCCGGCGACTGCAAGCGAGGCGAGCTCCGGCAGGTCACGGCCGGCGTCGCCCGAGCCGTAGTAGGTGCCGCGAAGCGTCTTCTCGGAGAGGAGCTCGATTCCCGGCACCGAGACCTCGACGCCGCGCGGCACGAGCCCGACGACCACGGCCTGGCCGCCTGGGCGAATCGCGTCCCAGGCCAACCGGATCGTGTCGGGACGGCCGACCACCTCGAACGCGTGCTGCGCGCCGCCGCCCGTGAGCCTTCGCACGGCCGCCACCGCGTCCTCGGCCGAGGAGTCGACCGTATCCGTCGCGCCGAGCGACCGCGCCAGCTCGAGCTTCTCGCGGCCGCGGTCGACGGCGACGATCGGCGCCGCCCCCGCGAGCCGCGCGCCCGCGATCACCTGCAGGCCGACGCCGCCGCACCCGATCACGCAGACGGACTCCCCGCGCGCGACGCGCCCGGCGTTGCGAACCGCCCCGATCCCGGTCACGACGCCGCACCCGAGCAGGGCCGCCTGCCAGAGCGGCAGGGCGGCCGGAATCCGGATCGCGCCGGCCGCCGCGACCACCGCGCGCTCGGCGAAGCAGGCTGTCATCAGCGCGTGCTGCAACGTCGTGCCGTTCGCGTGCAGGCGGCTCGTTCCGTCCATCAGCGTGCCGGCCACGCCGTTCTTCCCGGCGGGCTCGCAGAGATTCGGATGGCCCGACCGGCACGCACGGCAGACGCGGCACGCGGGGACGAAGCAGAGCGCGACGTGATCGCCCGCGGCGACGTGGTCGACGCCGTCGCCGACCGACTCGACGATGCCGGCGCCCTCGTGGCCGAGGACCATCGGCCAGCGGCCCTTTCCCAGCTCGCCGTCGGCGAGCCGAACGTCCGAATGGCAGACACCGGCGGCGGCGACGCGCACGAGCACTTCGTGCGCCTTCGGCGGATCGAGCTCGACCTCCTCGACCGCGACCGGTCGTCCCGGCTCACGCAGAACGACCGCTCTCACCCGACCCGCCACCGCTCGAGCGCGTCGAAGTCGGGAGTGACGCCGAGACCCGGTCCGGCGGGCGGCGCGATCGTCCCGTCGCCGTCGATCTCGACCGGGCGCGGCAGCAGCCAGTCGCGGCGCCCGGCGGTCAGGCCGGGCGGGTCATACGGCACCTCGACGAACGGGCACGTCGAGACGGCGAGCGCGAGGTGGAGGTTGACGACGAGCCCGTAGCCGTTCGACCAGGTGTGCGGCGACCAGGCGCGGCCGTGCAGGTCGGCGAGCGCCGCGAGACGGCGGCAGCCCGCGAAGCCGCCCGAGAGCACGACGTCGGTCTGCACGACGTCGACGCCGCCGTGCACGATCAGGTCGCGGGCTTCGTGAGCCGAACGGACCATCTCTCCGG
>OEMB01000224.1_pt1 | contig 17322 bp, 22 predicted proteins | sample 1503471 | NCBI WGS metagenome assembly OEMB01 (sample SAMEA104379601, study PRJEB20068) | metagenome | biome: 1000743; feature: 77; material: 1998 | place: USA | collected 2012 | depth 2.5 m
TGCCGGCGGGCCTCGGCGATCGTGGCGGGCACGTCGTCGACGACCTCGTAGTGGAAGGTGACGCTGTCACCGCCCGCGCGCGCGATCTGGTGGAAGTGCCAGACCGGGTTGTCCACCATCAGGTGGCAGTCCAATGCGCCGCCCTCGACGGCGTGGACGAGCGGCGTGACCGCCTGCAGCACGATCGGGCCCATCGTGATCGGCTCGACGAAATGGCCGTCGCGGGCGACGCGGACCTCGTGCTCTGCATGAGCATCAACCCGGGCTACTCGGGACAGCCGTTCATGCCCGATTCGCTCGGGAGGATCGCACGGCTGCGCGCCGCGCTCCCCGAGCACGTCAGCGTCCAGGTCGACGGCGGTATCAACCACGACAACGTGCGCGCGGTGTACGAGGCCGGCGCGACGCTGATCGTCGCCGGCAGCTCGATCTTCGATCAGGAAGATCCCGGGCACGCGTACCGGCGGCTCGTGCAGGCCCTCGCGTGAGCTCGTGCGTTGCAGGCGCTGCCTGCAAGCGGAGCCGAGCCGTTAAGCTCGCCGCATGAGTCACAGCGAGTCCTGGCCCGGTGAGCCGCCGGCGCCCTCCGAGCTCGAGAACGAGCTCGAGGAGCCCGCCGACGTCGTCGACGCCGACAACGCCGAGAGTGCGCTGCTCGAAGACGACGAGACCGGGGACGAGGACACGGGCGACGACGAGGTCGAGCTCGAGGACGACGACGACGAGCCGAGCCTGCGCCTCGCGGGCCACCCGGCGGGCGAGCTCGACGTCCCCGAGGACGTCGACCTGCTCGAAGGGGCGCCGCGCGGGACGCGCCGCGGCGTCGGGATCGTCATCTCACGCTCGCACGTCGAGATCACGAACCTCCTGCTCGAGGCGGCGCTCGCCGAGCTCGACCAGGTCGGCGTGTCGCGCGACCAGATCATGGTGATGGCCGTGCCGGGGGCGTTCGAGCTGCCCCTCGGCGCGATGGCGCTCGCGAAGACCCGCCGCTACTCGTGCATCGTCGCGCTCGGCTGCGTGATCCGGGGCGAGACCGCCCGCTTCGAGTACATCTCGGGGGAGGCAGCCTCCGGTCTGCAGCTCGCCGCGCTCGAGACCGGTGTCCCCGTCGCCTTCGGGGTGCTGACGGTCGACACGCCGGAGCAGGCGAACGCGCGGGTGGCGAGCGGCGCCGCGGCCGTGCGGACGGCGCTCGAGATGGCCGACCTCTTCCATCAGCTCCGCTCGACCGCCCAGGCCGCCAGATAGCTTCCGCTACCATGCCGGGCCGATGAGCAAGGTCTGCGCAGTCTGCGGGAAGAAGCCCGGCTTCGGAAATCACCGGAGCCATTCGATGGTCGCGACGAAGCGCCGCTTCGACCCGAACCTCCAGCGCGTCCGCGTGCTCATGCACGGCAAGGCGACCCGTGCTTATGTGTGCACGCGGTGCCTGAAGGCCGGCAAGGTGCAGAAGGCGGTCTGAGACCGGGCTTCCTCGGCACGATCCGCGAGTGGCGGATCGACCGGATGACCGACCGGATCGCGAGACGCCCGTACGGGCGGCGGGCACGCGCGACCTACGGGGCCGACGACGCGCACTCGTTCGCATGGGAGCCGGTGCTCGCGGCGCTCGCGCTCGAGCCCGGCGACCGACTGCTCGACGTCGGCTGCGGCGGCGGCGTGTTCCTGCGGCGCGCCCTCGAGACCGGCTGCAGCGCGACCGGCGTCGACCACAGCCGGCAGATGGTGCGCCTCGCGAGGAAGAGGAGCGGCGTCGAGGTCGTGCGGGCGGAGGTCGAGCGGCTGCCGTTCGCGGACGGTGCGTTCACCGCCGTCTCGTCGCTCGTCGCGTTCTTCTTCTTCACCGACCCGGTACGGGCGTTGCGCGAGCTCCTCCGGGTGCTCGACGCGCGTCGAGGCCGGCTGGCGATCTTCACGACGGCGCCCGAGGCGAAGGGGTCGCCGGCGGCTCCCTATCCGCTCGCGACGCGCGGCCGTTTCTACACGGACGAGGAGCTGGCGCGGCTCCCGCTCGAGGCGGGCTTCTCGACCTCACGGGTGACGAGGACCGACGAGTGGGCTCAGCTGCTCGTCGCGCGACCCTGATCGCCGCAACCCTGACCGCCGAACAGGGGTCGAAACGGGTGTGGAGGCTGGGCATGCGCTCTCGTCGCCGCTCGGTCGGGTCACGATCTCGAGCGACGCGATCGCGCACATCGTGGGCGAGACCGCCCGGGAGTGCTACGGCGTCGTCGGGATGGCCGGCAGGAAATGGCTGCCGGACCGCCCGACCCGCGGCGTCGAGATCGGCCGCGACGGCGACGAGGTCACCATCGACCTGCACGTCGTCGTCGAGTACGGGCTGAACCTCGCGGAGGTCGCCTCCACGATCTGCAACCGGGTCGGCTACGAGGTCGGACGGCTGACCGGGCTCCGGATCCGCGCGGTCGAGGTGCACATCGACGACGTGCGAAAGACCGGATGAGCGAGGATGCCGACCTCGCTGCGCTGCGCACGCTCGTCGGCGCGGCGCAGGCCGTGCTCGAGGCGAATCGCGCCCGCATCGACGACCTCAACGTCTATCCGGTGCCGGACGGCGACACCGGCACGAACCTGACGATGACGGTGCGCGCCGTGCAGGAAGCGGTCGACGGCGCGGTCCCGTCCGACCGGCGGACGCTCGCGCGGGCGGTCGCCCGCGGTGCCCTGATGGGGGCGCGCGGCAACTCCGGCGTGATCTTCTCGCAGATCGTCCGCGGCGCCGCAGACGTGCTCGGCGAGTCCGGCACCGAGCCGATCGACGCAGAGTCGATCGCGCGTGCGCTCCGCGGCGCCTCGGACGCGGCCTATCGCGCCGTCCGCCGTCCGGTCGAGGGGACGATGCTGTCGGTGATCCGCGAGCTCGCCGAGGAAGCGGAGGCGCGGGCGGCCGCGGACCCGGCGCCGCCCGAGTTGCTCCGCCTGCTCGTCCGACGCGGCGAAGCTGCGCTCGCACGTACACCCGAACAGCTCCAGGTGCTGAAGGACGCCGGGGTCGTCGATGCCGGAGGGGCGGGCCTCGTCGAGCTCGTCCGCGGCGTGCTGTCCGCGGTGAGCGGCGAGCCGCTGCCGGAGCCTGCACCGGCCGTCCAGCGCCTCGGCCTCGAGGCGATCCACCAGGAGCTCTCGCGCTACCGCTACTGCACCGTGTTCCTGATCGAGGGCCGCGGCCTCGAACGGGAGACGCTCGAGTCGGAGCTCGCGAGGCTCGGCGACTCGCTGCTCGTGGTCGGCGACTCGAGCGCGTTCAAGGTGCACGTGCACACCGACGATCCCGGCGCCGCCCTCTCGATCGGCTCGCGCGCCGGCACGATCGACCGGGTCGAGATCGCGAACATGCACGAGCAGACGCGCGAGCGGGAGGGCCGGCTCCTCGCCGCGGTGCCAGACGCCCCGCCCGCTGCGACCGGCGTCGTCGCCGTCGTCGCAGGTGACGGGAACCGCCGGCTGTTCGAGAGCCTCGCGGCGGACGTCGGGCCGCTTCGGATCGTCGAGGGCGGACAGTCGATGAATCCGTCGACCGCCGACCTCGTCCGTGCCGTTCAGGCGCTCGACTCCGAGGCGGCGATCATCCTGCCGAACAACGGAAACGTCCTGCTCGCGGCGGAGCATGCGGCGTCGAACGCAGGACGGGCGGTCGAGGTGGTGCCGACGGATTCGATTCCGGGCGGCCTGGCCGCGATGGTGGCGTTCGACGGCTCGCGCACCGCGGCCGAGAACGCGGCCGCGATGCGGGAGGCCCTCGCGTCGGTCGCGACCGGGGAGGTGACGAAGGCCGCGCGCGACGCCCAGCTGAACGGGCTCTCGATCCGCGAGGGCGAGTGGCTCGGGCTCGCCGCCGGCCGTCCGGTCGCGCGGGGCGACGACTTCGACGACGTCACGTACGAGGTGGTGGAGCGCCTGCTCGGGGAGCCGAGAGAGCTGCTGACGCTCCTCGTGGGACGGGACAAAGCCCCGCTCGACGGGCTGCTCGCCCGTATCTCTGCCGCTCACCCGGAGCTCCAGGTGGACGTCCAGGAGGGCGGCCAGCCGCATTACCACCTCCTTCTAGCGGCCGAATAGAGTCCAGCCCGTGAGGAGGCCGATCCGGATTCTCCTCGTCGAGGACAACCAGGTCTTCCGCGAGGCGCTCGAGTTGCTGCTTGGGATGCGCGCCGACGTGGAGGTCGTCGCGTCGGTCGGCGACGGCGGCGAGGTCGTGCCGGCCGTGGAGCGCTACCGGCCGGAGGTGGTGCTGATGGACTACCGCCTGCCGGGGATGGACGGCGTCCAGGCAACCGCTGCCGTGAAGGAGCTGCACCCCGAGGTCGCGATCGTCTGCCTGACCGCATCCGCGAACGCACGCGAGATCGAAGCGCTCTACGAAGCCGGCGCGTCGGCCTGCCTCACGAAGGATCAGGAGCTCGACGTGATCGTCGAAACGGTGAAGAGCGCGGCGAACGGCAGCACGTGACTCTCACCGCCGAGAACACGGCGATCGTTCTCGACTCGACGGCCGACTTCCCCGACGCACAGAAGCGCTTCCGGAACTGGCGCGTGGTGCCGCTCTACGTCAACTTCGGGACGGAGAGCTTCAGAGACGGAGTCGACCTGACCGCGTCGGAGTTCTACGAGCGCCTCCGCACCGCGCCGGAGCTGCCGACGACGTCACAGCCGACACCGGCCGACTTCCTCGCGGCCTACGAAGAGCTCGGCGACTACGAGCGCATTCTCTCGCTGCACATCGCGGCGAGGCTCTCGGGCACGTTCCAGAGCGCGGGCACCGCCGCCGCGGAGCTCGGCGGCGATCGAGTTCGCACGATCGACTCCGATTCGGCCTCGGTCGCGATCGCCATGCTCGCGCTCGCCGTCCAGCGGCGGCTCGAGCGCGGCACCTCGGACGACGAGATCGACGCGCTCGTCGAGCGCTACCGCCGCGAGCACGGCCTCCTGTTCACCGTCGACACGCTCGAGTTCCTGGCGCGCGGCGGCCGGATCGGCCGCGCGAAGGCTTTCGCGGGCCAGCTGATGCACGTCAAGCCGATCCTGGCGATTCGGGAAGGCGAGGTGCTGCCGGTCAAGCGGGTCCGCGGCAACCGCAAGGCGTTCCAGGAGTTCGTCGACGCCCTCGACACGCAGACGCGGGACGACCCCGCCCTTCGCATCGGCATCGCGCACGCCGACGCGCCCGGGCGGATGCTCGAGCTCGAGAAGATGGTGCGCGACCGGCGGCCGCGGGCGCAGATCGAGATGGAGACGATGCTCGGCGCGGTGATCGGCGCGCACGCCGGGCCCGGGACGGTCGGTTTCTTCTGGTTCGCCGACGACGACTGATCCGTCCGGATCACGCCCTACGCTTCGGATCGCTCTGGCGCCGAGCACGATGACAGCACCCCGTCGACAGACGGTCTTCGCAAGCCTGGACCCACCCCGGGCCTGGCCGCCGACCCGGGCGCGTCCGCATCCCGAGCGGCTCGAGCGGCAGCTCGACGCTCTGCCCGGCGTCGGCGCCACGCTGAGGCGCCGGCTCGCGAGGCTCGGTCTCGAGACGGTCGGCGACCTGCTCGCCCACCGCCCGCGGCGCTACGAGTCGGCGGCCGACCAGGTGCCGATCGCGGCGCTCGGCGGCACGGACGAGGTCGTGATCGCCGGCGAGGTGCTGAACGTCGGCTCGCGGCGGCGCGGCCGCCTCCGGATCGTGACGGCGCGAATCTCCGACGGCACCGCGTCGGTCGCGGCGTCGTGGTTCAACCAGCCGTGGCTCGAGGAGCAGCTCCGGCCCGGCGTTCAGGTTCGGTTGCGCGGCAAGGCGGGCCGCTACGGCTTCGACGTCAAGTCGTACGACGTCGGCGGCGGCGAGGCGACGGCGGACTTCGCGCCGGTCTATCCGGCGAGCGAGGAGATCCCCCCGAAGCGCGTCCGCACGCTCGTCGGCCACGCGCTCGGCCACGTCGTGGACGTCTTCGACCCCCTTCCGGCAGAGCTGCGCGAGCGTGAGGCGATGCCGCTGAAACGCGACGCGCTCTTCGCGATCCACCGTCCGGCGGACGAGAGCGAGGCGGAGCTCGGCCGGCAGAGGCTCGCGTTCGAGGAGCTGCTGCTGCTGCAGCTCGGCATCGCCAGGCGCGCCGCCGAGCGGGAGCGGACGCTGGCACCCTCGCTCGCCGGTCCCGGCGAGCTGATCGAGCGCTACCGGCGCGCTTTGCCGTTCGAGCTCACGCCGCACCAGGAGCAGGCGGTGCGCGAGATCGACGCCGACCTCGCGCGAACGGTGCCGATGCAGCGGCTCCTGCAGGGTGACGTCGGCTCGGGCAAGACGGTCGTCGCTCTCTACGCGTTGCTCCGCGCCGTCGAGCACGGGCGGCAGGGGGTGTTGATGGCGCCGACCGAGACGCTCGCCGAGCAGCACTTCCTCACGATCGAAGGGCTCTGCGCCGAGCTCGCCGTCACGTGCGCGCTCTTGACGAGCGCGTCGCCGAAGAAGGTGCGGGCGGCGGCTCAGAGCGCCGACGTCGTCGTCGGCACGCATGCCCTGATCCAGGAGGGAGTCGAGCTGCGCGATCTCGCGGTCGCGGTCGTCGACGAGCAGCATCGCTTCGGCGTCGAGCAGCGCCAGGCGCTCGCGCAGGGGCGCGCGCCGCATGTGCTCCACATGACCGCGACGCCGATCCCGCGGACGCTCGCCTTGACGGTCTACGGCGACCTCGCCGTCTCGGAGATCGCAAAGCCGCCGGCGTCACGCAAGCCGATCGTCACGAGCTGGATCGACGAAGAGCGTGCGTCCGCCGCCTATACGAGGCTGACGCGCCTGCTGCGGGACGGCAGGCAGGCCTACGTCGTCTGCCCGCTCGTCGAGGCGTCGGAGACGTCGCTGGCGCGTGCGGCCGAGGAAGAGGCGGACCGGCTGCGGCGGGCCGAGCTCAGGGACTTCCGGGTGGGCTGCCTGCACGGCCGGCTGAAGCCGGAGGCACGGCGCGAGGTGATGGCGCGCTTCAAGGCCGCCGAGCTCGACGTGCTCGTCGCGACCACCGTGATCGAGGTCGGCGTCGACGTGCCGAACGCGACCGTGATGATCGTGCAGGAGGCCGACCGCTTCGGGCTCGCCCAGCTGCACCAGCTGCGCGGCCGAGTGGGGCGGGGGGCGGAGCAGTCGTACTGCCTGCTCGTGTCGCGCGCGAAGGAGGAGCTGACGGAGACGGCGCAGCGGCGGCTCGAGGCGCTCGTCGCTTCGACGGACGGCTTCGAGCTCGCGGAGATCGACCTCGACCTGCGCGGCGGCGGGCAGTTCCTCGGCACGCGGCAGCACGGCGCGACCGACCTGCACTTCGCGCACATCCGACTCGACCGCGGACTGCTCGAGCGGGCGCGCTCGGTCTGCCGCGAGCTCGCGGTCTTCCCGGACGTGCTCGTGGATGCGGTCGAAGCGCTCTTCGCCGGCACGGACCCGGACGCGCTCGCCTGACGTATCTCGAGGGTGGACAGGCGCCGCTTCCTGCTCGCCGCCGCGACGGCTCCCCTGGCGTTACGCGAGGTGCCGGCTGCGCTCGCGTCGGCGGAGAAGCCGCTCGCGTTCGTGACCGCCGACACGGAGGCGCACGTGGCGCTCGTCGACCTCGATGCGGGTGTGGTGCGCAGGCGGATCGCCACCGAGCCCGGGCCGCGCAGCGTCGAGCGCGTCGGGGGAGCTGCGGTCGTCGCGCACACGGCGATGGGTACGGTGAGCGTGCTCGACGGATCCGGAGTGCGGCTTGTGCTGCACGGGTTCGAGGAGCCGCGCTACACGGCGGCGGCGCGCGACGGACGGCACGCATTCGTCACCGACTCCGGCCGTGTCGAGCTCGCGACGGTCGACGTCGTGCGCGGAGAGGTGGTCGCCCGGCTCCGGCTTCGACTCTGGCCGCGGCATCTCTCCCTCTCGCGTGACGGGCGGACGCTCTGGGTCGGGCTCGGGACGGCGTCGCCCGAGCTCGCCGTGGTGGACGTGAGCGACCCGCGCCGGCCGCACGTCCGCGGCCGCGTCCGGCCGCCGTTTGCCGCGCACGACGTCGGCTTCGCGCCGAGTGGGCGTACCTGGGTGACCGCCGGCGAAGCGGGCGCGATCGCGGTCTACGACCGCGGACGCGTGCGTGTGCTGCCGGCCGATGCCGCGCCGCAGCACGTGACGTTCCTCGACGGCCGCGCATTCGTGACGAGCGGCGGCGACGGGACGCTACGGGTCTACGACGAGCGGACCGCGCACCTGCTGCGGACGGCGTCGGTGCCCGCAGGGTCGTACAACGTGCAGTTCGCGGCCGGCCGCGTGATCACGCCGTCGCTCAACGCGGGCACACTGTGCGTGATCGACGCGGGCGGCGTTCAGCGCCTGCGTGTGCAGGTGGCGGCGTCGTCGCACGATGCCTGTCTCGCGCGCGGCTGACCTGTAACGATCCTCCCGATGCGGATCATCGCCGGGTCCCGGAAAGGGCACACGATCCACGCGCCGCGCGGGCGCGACACGCGCCCGACGTCGGACCGGGTTCGCGAGAATGTCTTCAACATCGTCGGCCCGGTGGACGGCGCCTCCGTGCTCGACCTCTATGCGGGCTCCGGCGCGATGGGCCTCGAGGCGCTCTCGCGCGGTGCCGCGCGAGCCGTCTTCGTCGAGCAGGACGCGGACGCAGTGCGTGCGATCGAGCGCAACCTCGACAAGCTTCGGCTCTCCGGTACGATCCTCCGCCGCGATGCGCTCACCGCGCTTGCCGCCGAGGCCGGGTCGCGCAGGAAGTACGATCTCGTGCTGGTCGACCCCCCGTACGACATGTATCCCGACGTCCAACCCCAGCTCGCGCGGTATCTCCCGTCCCTGCTCGCCGCCGACGGCCTGCTCGTCGTCGAGACGGACGCGCGGGTCGAGCCCGAGCTGCCGCTCGGCCTGCGCACGACCCGCAAGTACGGGCAGGCCCGCATCACGGTCTACGGGGCCGAGTGATCACCGCGATCTGCCCGGGATCGTACGACCCCGTCACGAACGGGCACCTCGACGTGATCGCGCGCGCGGCGGGGATCTTCGACCGCGTCGTGATCGGGGTCGTCGGCACCCCGCACCACAAGCAGCCGATGTTCACGATCGAGGATCGGGTGGAGTTCCTGCGGGACGCGCTGTCCGACTTTCGCAACGTCGAGATCGACGTCTTCCGCGAGCTCGTCGTCGACTTCGCGCGCCGGTGGGAGGCGAAGGCGATCGTGAAGGGCCTGCGCGTCATCTCGGACTTCGAGTGGGAGTTCCAGATGAATCAGCTCAACCGCCATCTCGCGCCCGACGTCGAGACGATGTACGTGATGGCGAGCCCGCAGGTGAGCTTCGTCTCGTCGAGCGGGGTGAAGGAGATCGCGGCATTCGGCGGCGACGTCTCCGCGCTCGTGCCGGAGCCGGTCGCGCGCCGGTTCAGAGAGCTCTTCCCCGACGGACGGCCGGGCACCCCGGAGAACCCAGGGGAATGAGCGTGGTCGACATCACGCTTCGCGACGGGAGGACGCTGCACCTCCACGACGAGGGCGATCCCGACGGGGCGGTGGTGATCGTGCACCACGGCACGCCGGGGAGCGGGCACCCCTATCCGCCGCACGTCGAGCGCGCGCGTGAGCGCGGGCTCAGGCTGATCTCCTACGACCGCGCCGGCTACGGAGGGTCGACGCCGAACCCCGGCCGCGACGTCGCGGCGGTGGCGAACGACATCGCCGACATCCTGGAGGCGCTCTCCGTCGAGCGCTACGCGTCGATGGGCGGCTCGGGCGGCGGGCCGCACACGCTCGCCCTCGGTGCGCTGCTCGCGGATCGCTGCGTCGGAATCTGCGCGATCGCGTCGCCGACGCCCTGGGCTGCGGAGGGCATCGACTGGCTGGCCGGACAGGGCGAGCAGAATCAGCAGGAGTGGGCGGCGGCACTCGCCGGACCGGCTGCGCTCGAGGCGCACCTCGAGCCGATGGCGGCGGAGCTGGTCGGGGCGACGCCCGAGGCGCTTCGCGACGTGATGGTCACGCTCCTGCCGCCGGTCGACCGCGAGGTGCTCACCGGCGAGCTCGCGAGGCATGCACACATCTCGCTCACCGAGGCGCTTGCGCCCGGCGTTGCGGGCTGGCGTGACGACGACCTGGCCTTCACCCGGCCGTGGGGCTTCGAGCTCGCCGAGATCCGCGTTCCCGTGCTGCTCTGGCAGGGCGTCCAGGATCTGATGGTGCCGGTCGCCCACGGCCGCTGGCTCGCGGAGCGGATCCCGGGCGTCGAGGCGCACATCAGCGAGGAGGACGGGCACCTGTCGATCGCGGAAGGCCGCCTGCCCGAGATCTTCGACTGGCTCCGCGCCCGCTTCTGAAGAACCGCTCCGTCGCCCGCCGAGGCTAGACTTCTCGGCATGGACGTCCTCGTACTGATCGACAAGCTCGACGACCTCGTGCACAACGCGAAGGCCGTCCCCCTCACGGATCAGGTTCGCATCGACCGCGAGGAGATCTACGACATCCTCGACCAGATGCGCGCCACCATCCCGGAGGAGATCAAGCAGGCGCGGTGGATCGTCAAGGAGCGTCAGGAGATGCTGGCCGAGGCGAAGCGCGAGGTCGACCGGCTGCTCGCGGAGGCGCGGGAGCAGGCGGTGCGCGAGGCGTCGCAGACCGAGATCGTGAAGATCGCGGAGCGCCAGGCACAGGACATCGTCGACGAGGCCCGGCGCGAGGCGCGCGAGGCCCGGCTCGAGATGGAGGACTGGGCGGACTCGATGCTCGCCTCGCTCGAGGTCAACCTCGACCGGTTCCTGACCGCCGTCCGGCGAGGGCGCGAGCGGCTGCACGAGCGCTCGCAGGAGTCGGTCGTCGCCGGGGTCGGCCCGACGGGCGACGGCGTGGCCGACGAGCTCGGGTACTAAAACCGGCTCACGCTACTCTGGCCGGCGTGCGCCGGACGATCGTCGAATGGGTGGTCACGCTCGCCGTCGCGGGGCTCTTCGTGCTGGTCTTCGAGGTCGAGATCGCGCAGCCGTTCCGCGTGCCGACGTCGTCGATGGAGCCGACGCTCCATTGCGCGAAGCCGGGCGTCGGCTGCACCGGGTCGCTGAACGACCGCGTGCTCGTCGCGAAGGTCGTCTACCGCTTTCGCGGCCCGAGGCGGCAGGAGATCGCCGTCTTCCACGCACCGGCCGCCGCACGCAAAGCCTGTACCGAGGGCGGCACGTACCTGAAGCGCGTGATCGGGCTGCCGGGCGAGCAGGTGTCGGAGCGTTCGGGCTTCTTCTACGTCGACGGCAAGAAGCTCGACGAGCCGTACCTGACGTCGTACGACCGCGACTCGGTCACGCACACCTGGCCGCGCCTCGGGAAGGGGCAGTACTTCGTGATGGGGGACAACCGGATCGGCTCGTGCGACTCGCGCACGTGGGGCGCCGTTGCGCGGTCGGCCTTCATCGGGCCGGTCGTCGCGACCTACTGGCCCCCGACCCGCTGGACGATTCGCTAACCAGACGTCGGCGGCCGCGCGGCGCGTGCGGGCCGTCGCCCGTGTCGAAGACGTGACGCTCACGTATCAGGGCCTGGCCCCCGCCTTCGCACAACGACGCGGGTTTCCGGAGGCTGGGGCCAGGCCCTGATACCGAAACGTCACGGAAAGTGCACGGAGGGCGCGCGCTACCGTGGGTGCATGACGACCTTCAGCCTCCGCCAGGCGAAGCTCCGCACCGGGGAGCAGTTCCGCGACACGGTCGAGGTGCAGCTCGAGCCCCTCCTGCTCGGCGGGCAGGAGTACCTGCCGGTGCCGGACCGGGTACCGGCCGAGCTGACGATCACGAAGGCGACGACCGGGAACGTATACGAGCTCTCGTTCCGGGCCCGCCTGCACGGCCCCTGTTTTCGCTGCCTCACCGACACGGCGATCGACGAGTCGATCGACGCCCGCGAGTACCACGCGAACAACCCGGCGGGCGACGAGGAGCTGATCTCCCCCTATGTGGCGGACGAGGCCGTCGACCTCTCGTCGTGGGCGCGCGACGCGCTCGCGCTCGCGCTGCCCGACAAGATCCTCCACAGGCCCGACTGCGCCGGCCTTTGCCCGGTCTGCGGCAAGGATCTGAACGAGGAGCCGCACACGCACGACGAGATCGCCGCCGACCCGCGCTGGGCCGCGCTCGACGAGCTGCGCGGGCAGCTCTAGGCGCAGCTCAAGCGTCGATCGGCGACATGTCGGCGTAGCGGTCGCCCGCCGTCGCGCCCGGCGGGAACGCCTCCTCGATCCTCGCGAGATCGTCTTCCGTCAGCTCGACCGTCACCGCGCGGGTGTTCTCCTCGAGATACGTGCGCCGCTTCGTGCCGGGGATCGGAACGACGTCGTCGCCGCGCGAGAGCACCCAGGCGAGCGCGAGCTGCGCCGGCGTGACTCCTTTTTCGCGTGCGATCTCCTGCACCCGCTCGACGAGATCGAGGTTGCGCTCGAAGTTCTCGCCCTGGAACCGAGGATGATGGCGTCGGAAGTCGTCCTCGTCGAAGTCGTCGGGCGAGCGGAAGCGCCCGGTGAGGAAGCCGCGCCCGAGCGGGCTGTACGCGACGAAGCCGACTCCGAGCTCGCGCACCGTCTCGAGCACGCCGTTCTCGTCGGGGTCGCGCGTCCAGATCGAGTACTCCGTCTGGAGTGCGGTGACCGGGTGGACGGCATGCGCGCGCCGGATCGTCTCGGGCGACGCCTCGGAGAGCCCGATGTGGCGGACCTTGCCGGCCTCGACGAGCTCCTTCATCGCGCCGACCGTCTCCTCGATCGGCACCGTCCGGTCGACGCGGTGCTGGTAGTAGAGGTCGACGTGGTCGACGTTCAGCCTGGCGAGCGACCGGTCGATCGCCTGGTGCACGTACTCGGGGCGGCCGTTGATGCTCCGCGACCCGTCGTCGCCCCAGGCGTTCCCGAACTTCGTGGCGAGGACGACCTCTCCGCGCCGGCCCGCGATCGCGCGCCCGACGAGCTCCTCGTTGCGCCCGAAGCCGTAGACGTCGGCGGTGTCGAGGAAAAAGACGCCCAGCTCGATCGCCCGGTGGATGGTCGCGATCGACTCGTCCTCGTTTGTCGGGCCGTACCAGGCCGACATCCCCATGCAGCCGAGGCCGATCTCCGAGACCTCGAGCCCCTGCCCGAGCATGCGTGTGTCCATGGGCGGCACGCTACCCGCGCGGCGTGGCGTTACGCCTCCCTCGGCTATAGTGGCCGCCGGTCATGGCCGTCCCGAAGCGGAAAACCTCGAAGTCGCGCCGCGACAAGCGCCGCGCCACCCATGCGATCAGCGCGCCGAAGGTGAACGTGTGCCCGAACTGCGGGCAGCCGAAGCGCCCGCACCGCGTCTGCCCGACCTGCGGCACCTACCGGGGCCGCGAGGTCGAGCCGCTCCGCATCGACGCGCCGTAGCCCATGGTGACCCGCATCGCGGTCGACGCGATGGGAGGCGACCGCGGGTCGGCGGAGATCGTCGCGGGCGCACTCGAGGCGCGCGGCGCCGGGCTCGAGCCGGTGCTCTTCGGCGACCCCGGCCTCGAGGCGCACGGGCTCGAGCTCCGCGAGACGTCGGGAGTGATCGGGATGCACGAGAAGCCGGCCGACGCCGTCCGGGCGAAGCCGGACAGCTCGCTCGTCGCCGCCGTGCGGGCGGTCGCCGAGGGAACCGCCGATGCGGTCGTCTCCGCCGGCTCGACCGGTGCGATGCTCGCCGCCGGGCTGCTCGAGCTTCGCCGCATCCCCGGCGTCCTCCGGCCCGCGATCGCGGTGCCGATCCCGGCGGAGCGTGGCCCATCGGTCCTGCTCGACGCCGGGGCGAACGCGGACGCGCGCGCGGAGCACCTCCTCCAGTTCGCGACGATGGGCGCCGTCTTCGCGGAGGAGATCCTCGGCCTCGCGGCGCCCGAGGTCCGGCTGCTCTCGATCGGGGAGGAGCGCGAGAAGGGAAACCAGCTGACGCTCGAGGCGCACGAGCTGCTCGCCGCGAGCGACCTCGACTTCAAGGGCAACTGCGAGGGCCGCGACCTGCTCGCGGGCGCCGCGGACGTCGTCGTCACCGACGGCTTCACCGGCAACGTCGCCCTGAAGCTGCTCGAGGGGACGATCCTCACGATCCTCGACCTCTTCCGCTCCGAGATCACGGCGACGCCGGCCGGCAGGCTCGGCGGCCTGCTGATCCGCCCGGCGGCCCGGCGGCTCCGTCACCGGCTCGACCCGGACACCTACGGCGGCGCCTACCTGCTCGGCCTGCGGGGCCTCGCGGTGATCGCACACGGCAACTCCTCGAGGACGGCGATCGCGAACGCGATCCGCCTCGCCGCGCGCGGCGTCGACCACGACGTGGTCGGCCGCCTCGCAGCACGCCTGCCGCAGCGGACGGAGGTTGTATGATCGGCGCGATTTTCCTGGCCCCCACACGAATGAGGTGACATGGCAGCGTCGCGCGAGGAAGTCTTCGAGCGAGTCAAGGAAGTGCTCACGGAGCAGCTCGGGATCGAAGAGGCGGACATCACCGAGGAGGCGTCGTTCCAGGAGGACCTCGACGCGGACTCGCTCGACCTCGTCGAGCTGATCATGGAGCTCGAGGACCAGTTCGGGATCAAGATCTCGGACGAGGACGCACAGAAGATCACGACCGTCGGCCAGGCTGTCGACTACGTCTCGTCGCACCAGTAGCGGCGCGCGTCACCAAGAGCTCGCGCCGCTGATCGACGCGCTCCCGTCCGAACGGGCGGCGATCGCGTTCACGCACGCCTCCTGGGCACTCGACAGGACGGAGTCGTACGAGCGGCTCGAGTTCTTGGGCGACAGCGTGCTCGAGCTCGCGATCGCGCACGAGCTCTACTCGAGCTATCCCGACTTCTCGGAGGGACGGCTCGCCAAGATCCGCTCGCACGTCGTCTCGCGGGCGAGCTGCGCGGTCGTCGCGCGCGAGCTCGACCTGGGAGCCCGGCTCGTGGGCCAGGGCGCCGACTTCCAGGCCGACGAGATCGCCCGCCTGTCCCGTAACCGGAACGTGCTCGCGGCGCTGCTCGAGGCGGCGCTCGGCGCACTCTTCCTCGAGCACGGCTTCCCCGCGATCGAGGACGCGATCGTGAATGCGTTCGCGGCCCGGATCGAGTACGCGCTCAACACCCATGTCGACCACAAGACGGAGCTGCAGGAGGCGCTGGCGCGTACCGGGCGTCAGGTGTCCTATGTCGTTCGCTCCGCCGAGGGGCCCCCGCACGAGCGCCATTTCACGTGCGCGGCGGTGGTCGGCGGCGTCGAGCTGGGCGTGGGGGAGGGCCCGTCGAAGAAGGCCGCCGAGCAGGAGGCGGCGCGCGAGGCCCTGGCGAGGCTCGCCCCCGCGGAGTAGCCCGGCGGCGCGCCCGGTCGGCTCTTCAGGCATCCTGCCGGGATGGCCGGCCGCCCGAAGAACTCCGAGCTCCGCCTGATCCGGCTCGAGGAGGAAGAGGCGAGCCGCGAGGCGCCCGAGGGGATCCTCGAGCTGTTCGACCGCGACGAGGACGCCCCGCTCGCCCGTGCTGCCGCCGACGGCGACCCGAGCGACGACGACGCCCCCGAGTAAGAAGGACGACCCGAGCAGCGGCGTCCGCGGCGCTCGGTAGCCTCCGCGTCGGTGCATCTTCGCGCCGTCAAGCTGCGTGGCTTCAAGTCCTTCCCGGATCCGGTCGAGGTGCGCCTCGAGCCGGGCGTCGGCGTGATCGTCGGGCCGAACGGGTCCGGCAAGTCGAACGTCGCGGACGCGATCCGCTGGGCGGCCGGCTCGCTGAGCCCGAACGAGCTCAGGGCGGAGAAGCCCGACGACGTGCTCTTCGCGGGCGGCGCCGATCGCGGCCCGGCGGACTTCTGCGAGGTGGAGCTCCTGTTCGACAACGAGGACGGCTCGGGGCCCCTCGACTACGCCGAGCTCTCGATCTCGCGCCGCCTCCATCGCGGCGGCGAGGGCCAGTACCTCGTCAACAGAACGACGGTGCGCAGGATCGACCTCGTCGAGCTGCTCGCCGATCTCGGCCTCGGCCAGGGCATGCATTCGATCATCGGCCAGGGAAAGGTCGAGGCGATCCTCGCCTCGAAGCCGGAGGAGCGTCGCGCGCTGATCGAGGAGGCGGCCGGGCTCGGACGGTTCAAGGCGCGCCGTCATCGCGCCGAGCTGAAGCTCGCACGGGTGGCGACGCAGGTCGAGCGCGCGCGCGACCTCGAGGAGGAGGTCAGGAAGCGTCTGCGACCTCTCGCCCTCCAGGCGACGGCGGCCGAGCGCGCCGAGAAGCTCCGCGGCGAGCTCGCGAAGCTGCACGCGCGCATCGCCGAGCTCGACCTCGCGACGCTCGACGAGCGGCTCGCGGCGGCCGGCGGCCGGAAGGCGGCCGCAGGTCTCGCCCGCCGCGCCGCCGAGGAGAAGCTCGAGGACGTCCTCGCCGAGCGCGGCCGCGCCGAAGAGGAGCTCGCCGACGCCGCGGGCCGGCGCGAGCAGGCGATGCAGGTGCTCTACCGGCTGCGGAGCGCGGCCGAGCGGCTCGCGCTCCGGCGAGAGTCGTCGACGTCGCTCGTCGCGGAGGCGCGGGCCGAGCTCGCCGACGTCGAGACGGATCACGGCGACCGCGATCATGGTGGGTCGGGCGTCGAGCTCGAGCGGGCCGCCGCTGCGGCCGCCGAGGCGGCGCGCGTCGCGGCCGTGGAGCGCGAAGCACGGGCCGAGCGCGCCCGCCAGGCACTCGCGCGCCTCGCCGCCGCCGAGCGGTCGGTCTGCACGGTCGTGCAGGCCTCGCTCGACGAGCTGCTCGAGCGCCGCTCGGCGATCGAGTCCGAGCTGACGGGCGCGGCCGGAGAGCGCGAGGCGGCGCTCTCGGTCTCCTACGAGCTGCGAAGCCGGGCTGCACGTCTCGCCGTCCAGCGCGAGTCTGCGACGCGGTTGATCGCGCGTCTGCGGGGTGAGCTCGCGGACGCGGAGCAGGATGCCGCGCGTGGCGGGCCGTCACCGGAGGAGCTCGAGCAGCGCGCGCTCTACGCCCGCGCCGCCTCGCGTGAGGCCGCCCATGAGCGCGACACGCTCGCCGAGCGGGCGCTGACGGCGCAGGAGCGCCTCGCGACGCTCGAGCGCGCGCTTGCCGAACGCGAGGGAATCCCGCCGGCGGCGCGCGCGCTCGCCGAGGAGGGCGAGCGCCTCGCACTCTCTCTCCTCGAGGTGGAGCCGGGGACCGAGCGGGCGGTCGCCGCGGCGCTCGGCCCGCGCGCCTCCGCGCTCGTCGCGCCGACGGCGAAGGCCGCGCTCGAGCTGCTCGAGCGGGCCGCCGCCGCCGGGCTCGGGCCGCTGCGCG
>OEMB01000492.1_pt2 | contig 16767 bp, 15 predicted proteins | sample 1503471 | NCBI WGS metagenome assembly OEMB01 (sample SAMEA104379601, study PRJEB20068) | metagenome | biome: 1000743; feature: 77; material: 1998 | place: USA | collected 2012 | depth 2.5 m
TCGTCGCCGGTGCGCTGCCGCCCGAGGACGTCGGCGTCGATCACGACGAGCGGGTCGCTCACGAGAGAGCCTCCTCGTACACGGCCAGCGTGCCGGCGGCGGTCGCGTCCCACGAGAACGTTCGCGCGCGCGCGAGGCCGCGCTCCCGGAGCTCCGCTCGGCGGGCGATCGCCTCGTCGATCCCGGCCGCGAGCGCAGCCGGGTCGCGCACGTCGACGAGCACCGCCGCGCCGCCTGCCACCTCCTCCGTCGCGCCGCCACGGGTGGTGACGACGGCAACTCCGCAGGCCATCGCCTCGAGCACCGGCAGGCCGAACCCCTCGTACAGCGACGGGTAGACGACGCAGAGCGCTCCGCGGTACTGCCGTGCGAGCTCGACGTCGTCCACCTCGCCGAGCCATCTGACGCCCGGCCCGCCGGCGGCAACCCCGCCCCAGCCTCGGGCACCCACGACGCGCAGCTCGACCCCCGTGATGGCGGCCGCCTCGATTGCGCGCGCGAGGTTCTTCCGCGGCTCGAGCGTGCCGACCGCCAGGACGTATGCGCCCTCCGCGCCGGGGCCTTCAGTGGTGAACGAGCCGTCGACGCCGTTCGGCACGACTCGTATCTTCTCGCGCGGCACGCCGAGGAGCGCCTCGAGCTCCGAGGCGGTGAACTCCGACACGGCGATCACGCACCGCGCGGCGCCCAGGACGCGCGGCACGACGCGCGGGACGTAGGCGCGGGTCCAGCGGGGGAAGGCCTCCGGGTGCCGCAGCACGGCGAGGTCGTGCACGGTGACGACGGTGGGGAGCCTCGGCCGCACCGGGCCGTAATAGGTCGGGCAGTGCAGGAGGTCGACCCCCGAGAGCGCCGAGAGCCGGAACGGGTACCACCAGAGCTCGCGCGCCAGCACGGCGGCGCGACCGGGCCCCCCGAAGGCGACCGCCTCGACGTCGAGCCGCTCCAGCAGGTTGCCGATGTACCTGGCGGTCCCGGCCCGCGTGAGCCGGAGCGGCGTCACGTCGAGCGCGGTGCTCATCCGGCGCCTGCCCAGGCCTTCAGGTGGGCCCGGCCGTTCTCGAGCCACGTGAAGGACGCCGCGTGCTCGAGGCCGCGCGGCACGAGCTCCGCGCGGCGGCCGAGCGCGGTCCGGATGCCGGCGGCGATCGCCTCCGGGTCGAGCGGGTCGACCCGCACGGCGGCGTCGCCGCACGCCTCGTCGAGCGAGGGGTGCGACGAGGCCACGACCGGGACTCCGCAGGCCATCGCCTCGACGACCGGCATGCCGAAGCCTTCGAAGAGCGACGGATAGACGACGACGCTCGCTCCCCGGTAGACCTGCGGCAGCTCGTCGGCCGGCGTGTAGCCGAGGCGGACGATCCCCGGCGCCTCGAGCGCCGGCTGCTCGCCCCAGCCCGCCGCGCCGACCACCGCGAGCCCGAGGTCGCCGCCGAGCCGGCGGTACGCGTCGACGAGCGTCGCGAGGTTCTTCCGCGGCTCGAGCGTCGCCACGGCGAGCGCGTACGGACGCCCGAGCTCAAGGCGGTCGCCGTCCGGCCGGAAGCCCGCGTCGACGCCCGGGTACGCGACATGGATCCGCTCGGCCGGAACGCCGAGCGTCGCCGCGACATCGTTCCCGGTGAAGCGGGAGTTGACGATCACGACGTCGCACGCCGTGCTCGCATGCCGGTACTTCGCGCCGTGCATCCTCCTTGTCCGAGCGTGCACCCATTCCGGCGAGTGGAGCGGCACGAGATCGTGGATCATCGTCGAGCGGACTCCCGAGCGCTGGGGTGGAAACATCCAATCGCTGAAGTGGAGCACGTCGAAGGCACCGACGACCCGCTCCACGGGCGGGCGACCGAGACGGCTCCACGCGGTGCGAAGCGCGTGCGCCGCGGGGAGATGGGGCAGGTTCCGCTCGACGTCGACACCGTCGAGGGCCGACTCGATCGCACGCTTCCCCCGCGCGCTCACGGGCGCGAACGCGAGCACCTCGTCGGCTCCCGCTTCGACGAGGCCGAGCAATGAGCCGCGGATGTAGTTGCCGACGCCCGTGCGCGGGTGCGACAGCGGCGAGACGTCGACGACGATCCTCACGCGCCCGACGGGACGTACTGGAACCCGGTGACGAGCACGCCGAGCCGGCGCGAGTCGGGGTTGTTCAACACCGGATAGTCGCTCGGGCGGCGCGTCGGCGAGACCTCGAAGTGGACGTGGCAGATGCCGTGTCGCGGCGCCAGCGGAACGGCGATCGTCGCGGCGCGGTCGGAGCGAAGGCTGGAGACGAGCGGCGTCGTCGTCCCCGAGACGGCGATCTGCTGGGTGACGCCGGCGAAGAGCACCGGGTCGCTCCGTACCGGCACGCGGAGCAGGCCCGGAGCGCACGCGCGGCGCGTCCAGTCGAACGTCGGGCCCGTCCAGAGGTCGCCGTGCCACCCGTCGATGACAGTCGCGGTGCGCACCGGCCCGCCGACGCGGTAGAGCGTCATCTGCCTCCCCTCGTCTGCGGCGATCGCCGTGCCGGCGATCTGGGCGGTCGTGTCGGCGAGGACGTAGTCCGCGCGCACCGGGCGGCCGTTCGTGTCGAGCAGCTTGCCCGTCGACTGCTGGACGGTCAGCCGCGTCTCGCCGGCCCCCGCGATCAGCGGCGTGGCGCCGAGGTCGTAGACGCGCCGCACGCTTCGGTTCCAGAACTCGTTCTCCCAGCCGCGATACGGGTTCTCGCCGGTCCAGACAAGCGTCACGTTCGCGTTGCGGCCGACCGCACGGTCGATCCAGCCTCGGTCCGCGGTCACGCCCGTCGAGTACGAGGCGCTCGAGAGACGCGCGAACGAGTGCGTCCAGAGCTGCAGGGGGAGCCACGTGAGAAAGAGCCCAACCGCGACGAGCGCCGGCAGGAGCGGCGCGTAGCGTCGGGAGAGCCAGAGGAACGCGGCTGCGAGCGCGGCGGAGACGGCAACCGCGAGCAGCGCGACGTTCGCACGGCCGGCGGCGCCGTCACCGAGATACCACCACGGATAGAGAAACGGCGTGTCGGACTGCGCGTTGATGTTCATCAGGCGCAGGAACGGGATCGTCCCCGGCAGCGCCGCCGCGACGCCGGCCGCCGCCACGGCCGCGCGAGCCGGGCGCGGCTGCCCGCGCTCGATCCAGGCGAAGAGCGCGATCAGAAAGAGCGGCGCCAGATAGAAGAGGTTGCGCTCCTCGATCCGCTGCGACCACTGCGAGGCGAAGACGCCGACCTCGAGCACGAGCCAGACGGTCAGCGCGACCGCGGCCGCGGAGAAGATGCGAAGCGCACGGTCGAGGTGGCGCGCGCTCGCGACGAGCACGATCAGCGCGGCGAACGGCACCACGAAGAGCGAGAGATCGAGCGCCGCGAGGTGGTAGACGACCCAGCGGAGCGCCGGCCACACGTGATAGCTGCCGCTCGTCGTCGTGACGCTGTATCCGCCGAGCACCCCTGCCGGGGACCGGCCGCGCGCCGCCTCGACGACGATCACGACGAGTGCCGCTGCGCCTGCGGCCGCATAGGTGGCCTTCCAGGCTGCGAGGCGGCGCGGCCGGCCGCGCTCGATCCAGGCGAGCGCGAGCGGTGCCGTCAGCGCCGCGGCGACGAGGGCCACCGCCTGTGCCCGCGTCAGGAAGGCGAGGGCGAGCAGGGCGAGCAGGACGAGCTGGCGCTTCAGGGTCGGCCGCTCCAGGGCGAGCACGAGCGCGTACGCGAGCCACGCGAAAACGGGATAGAACACGTTCTCCGTCATCAGCGTGCCGACGTAGATCATCGGCGGCACCGCGACGGCGAACGCCGCGGCGGCGAGCGCGGCACCGGGCCGCACGACACGACGGGCGAGCAGGTAGGTCGGGAGGACGACCGAGCACATCGCGAGCGCGTTGAAGACGCGAGCCCACTCGTAGACGTCGGTGACCGAGCCGAAGAGCGCATACGCAGGCGAGAGCAGCAGCGGGTAGACGAAGCCGTAGTCGGCGTGTGCGCCGCGGATCAGGAAGTGGCCGGTGTCGGCGAAGCTGCGCGCCATGTCCGAGTAGACGAGCTCGTCGACCATGATCCACGGCGAGACGACGCGCAGCCCGAGCGCGAGCTGCACCGCGACCGCGACGACGTACAGCGAGGTGAGCCAGAGCCACATCGGCCAGATCCCGAGCAGCCCCGTCCCGGTGACTGTCACCGGGGCATGGCCGTTCGGGCTCACGAGGCCGAGCCGGGCGAGCTCCGGCGCGAGCGCTGCGGGCTCGACGCCCGTCGCGGCGGCTGCCTCAGCGACCGCGGCGAGGACCTTCACCTCGACGGCCGGGCCGCCGGCGGCCTCCTCGAGCGCTGCGACATACTGCTCGGCGACGCGCTCGAGGCCGTGCTCGGAGCGGACGTGGGCGAGTGCCGCGTCGCCCAGCCGCGACGCGACGCCGGGCTCCGCCAGCCGCTCGAGAGCCGCGACGAGCGCACCCACCTCCTCGTCGCCCCCGACAGGCACCTTCAGCGCCACCTCGTCGGGCAGCTCGGCGAACCAGCCGAGGTCGCTGACGACGAGGGGCTTGCCGAGCGAGAGCGCCCGAATCGCGCTCCCGGACGTCTCGCCCATCGTCGGCGCGCGCAGCAGCACGCACGCGTCGCACGCCCGCATCAGCGCCCACAGGCGCTCCTCCTCGACGTAGGGCTCGCGGATCACGCCGTGCGCGTCGAGCCCGAGCCGCTCGAGCCGGCCCGCGAGGTCGAAGCCCGGCGCCTCGGCGCCGACGAGCAGGAGACGTGCCGCCGGATGCTCGGCGCGGAGCTCGGCGAACGCGCGCAGCAGCTGCGGAATGCGCTTGTTCTCGTTCAGGTGCCCGAAGCACCCGTAGAGCGGCGCCCCCTCGACGCGCGCCGGCTCGACCTTCGGCGGGGGCCAGGCAGGATGCGGGATCCGCCAGAGCGGGCCGTCGTAGCCGTGCTCGCGGGCGCGCGCCTCGACGTAGCGCGAGTGCGCGATCACGCCGCTCGCCCGGTCGAGCACCTCCCCGGCGAGCGGGAACTCGGTCGGTCGGATCTCCCAGAGCGGCGGCACCCTGCCCTCGAGGACGCCCCAGCCGAGCATGCGGCCGGCGACCCCGGCCTCCCGCTCCATCGCGGCGAGATACGCGTGACCGTCGTGGCGCCCCATCGTCATGCCGGCGACGAGGTGGTGGATGACGAAGTCGTGCATGACGACCACGCCGGGCCGGCGGCGGAGTGCGTCGACGATCCACGCGTGCGCGTCGGGGTCGTTCCCGACGTGGTAGAGGGCGACGTCGGCGCCGGCGACCGGACGCGTGCGACCGGGCCGCACCACCTCGACCTCGACGAGCCGCTCCAGCGCAGGGACGAGCAGGGCCGAGTAGTCGGCGATGCCGCTCGTGCTCGGCGGCAGCGGCGAGAAATACGCGACCTTCACGCGACCGCCGCGAGCAGCCTGTCGATGCACGAGTCCCACGTCACCGCAGCGGCGACGTCACGCCCTGCGCGTCCGAGCGTGCGCGCCTCGTCGGCGTGCTCACGCAGCCAGACGCACGCGCGGGCGAGCTCGTCGGCCGTCGGTGCGACGACGAGACCCGTCTCGCGGTCGCGCACGACGTCGAGCGGTCCGCCTGCGTCGGTGGTCGTGACGACGGGCTTCTCGGACAGGAACGCCTCGTACGGCACGAGACCGTAGTCCTCGTCGAACGGCGCGTAGTAGACGCCGAGGCAGCGCGCGTAGAGATCCGCGAGCTCGACGTCGCTGACCCGGCCCGTGAAGGTCGCGCGGCCGTCGAGCCCGCGCTCCCGTGCGAGCTGCTCGAGCCGCTCCCGGTCCGGGCCGTCGCCGGCGATCACGACGCGCAGGTCCGGCGCCTGCGCGGCGGCCTCGATCAGCAGGTCGATCCGCTTCGCGCGGTCGAGCCGATTCACCGAGAGGATGAAGTCGTCGTAGGCGTCGCAGTGGAAGTCGAGCGGCGCGGGGGGCGGTGCGAGCACCTCGGCCTCGAGACCCGTCGACTCGCGCAGGCGGCCGGCGACGATCGACGACGTCGTGAAGATGCTGCGCGCCTCGCCGAGCGCGACTCGGTCGAAGGCGAGCACCTTGCGCCGCAGCGCTCTGTCCTCGGCCGACTCCGAGAACTGGCCGAGCGCCGTGCGGTCGAGATCCCAGGCCTGCCGGAACTGGTGCAGCAGCCACACAACCTTGCGCGGGTGCCTGATCGCATACGACGGGAACTTCGTGGCGATCACGGCGTCGATCGGCCGCCCGTTCGCCTCCTCGAGGTCGAGCAGCCTCCAGAGGAACGCCTGAGTCAGCACCCGCTCGGCGGGATACCACTTGTACGGGATCGTCACGAGCTCCGTCTCGTGCCCGTGCTCGCGGAGTGCCTGCACGAGCCCGTCCGCGAAGATCTCCGTGCCGCCGCGCTCGAACGGCACCTGCGGCATGCAGACCGCGAGCCTCATGTGCGGCGTTCGAGCTCGTCGAGTCGCCGCGAGAGGTCGTCGACGAGGCGAAGCAGCGCGTCGTTGACGATCCGCTGCTCGGCGAGCGCGGGCTCGACGTACCAGCGCATCAGCTTGCGGAGCACGAGCTTCACCCGGTATGCGACCCGGCCCTTGGCGCCCGGCCGCGGCTCGAGCGGCTTGTCCGCGCTGACCGGCCAGAAGCGCTCGGCGAGGCCGCGCATCGTCGCCGGGTCGCGGGCGTCGCGGTCGATCGCCCGCTTCAGCTCCTCGTAGACCCGGTCGACGTCAGCAGCCCTCTCCACCTCCGCCTCCGGCATGCCGCGGAATTCTAGTGAGCACGTGTTACGAGCGGGTTTGGGCGACCGCCACGAACTGGTAGGCGAACAGGGAGGGCCTGAGCGCGCCGACGGCGCGCCCGAGCCCGTCGAGGAGGTCGGAGTCGCCCGGCAGCGGCACCGTGAAGTCGAGCCGCTCGACGCGGTAGCCGGCACCCTCGATCGTCTGGGCGAGCGTCGACCGGGTGAAGAGGTGGGTGTGCGAGCGGTCGAGGATGCCGCGGTCGGTGTAGCGCCAGCGGCCACCGAGGAGCGACAGCCTGACCGCCCAGTTGGCGACGTTCGGCGTCGAGAGGACGAGGCGCCCGCCGGCTCGCAGGAAGGGGCGCAGCCTGGCGAGCGCCGCCCCCGGATCGCGCAGGTGCTCGACGACGTCCCCGCACAGCACGACGTCGAACGAGCCGGGCTCGAGCGGGAGCGCCATCGTCTCGACGTCGCCCACGAGCACGCGCTCGCAGAATGCCTCGGCCTCCCGGGCCGCCGCCGGGTCGAGCTCGAGGCCGACGATCGTGTTGCCCCGCTCGCGGAGCGGTTGCGCGAGGTAGCCGCTCGAGCAGCCGACGTCGAGCACGCGCCTGCCCGTCCCGACGGCCTCGAGCAGCTTCGCGTGCGCACGGTGCCGCCGCGCGTTGAGAGGGACGTAGCCGCTCACGAGACCACCGCCGAGCGAGCGGCGTCGACGAGCAGCGCCACGAGCTGCTCGAACGTGACCGACGGCTTCCAGCCGAGGCGCTCTCGCGCCTTCGACGCGTCGCCGACGAGCTGGTAGCCCTGGCCGCGCCTCAGCGACTCGTCGACGCGGACGTGCTCGCGCCAGTCGAGCCCGGCATGGGCGAAGGCGAGCTCGACGAGCTCCTGAACCGTGTGCGGCTCGCCGGTCGCGACGACGTAGTCACCCGGCTCGTCCTGCTGGAGCATGAGCCACATCGCTTCGACATAGTCGGGCGCGTAGCCCCAGTCGCGCCGCGCATCGAGATCTCCGAGCACGAGCTCGCTGCGCCGTCCCGCCGCGATCGCGGCGACGCCGTGCGCCACCTTGCTGGGGAGGAACTCGCTCGGGCGTCGCGGCGACTCGTGGTTGTAGAGGATCCCGCAGCTCGCATGGAGGCCGTAGCGGCGGCGGTATGCCTCTACCATGAAGTTGCCGTACGCCTTCGCGGCGCCGTACGGCGAGACCGGACGGAGCGGCGTCCGCTCCGTCTGGGGGGTCTCGGCGGGCTCGCCGTACACCTCGGCCGACGACGCCTGGAAGATGCGGACGGCCGGATCGGTCTCGCGCACGGCCTCGAGCAGCGCGGTGAGCCCCGCGGTCCCAAGGCGCGTCGCCTCGACCGGCTCCTGCCACGATGCGGGCACGAACGACGGCGAAGCGAGGTTGTAGACCTCGGCCGGCTCGACCTCGCGGAGGAGCGACGCGACCGCCGACGGGTCGAGCAGGTCGACGTCGCCCCGGTCGACGCGGCGAACGTCGTAACCGCGGCCTGCCAGCTGCTCGGTGAGGTACGAGCCGTCCTGACCCGAGGCTCCGGTCACGATCGCGCGCGGCGCGCTCAATGGAGGCCCCGCACGTACGTCCACGCCTCGCTCAGGCCGAGCGAGCGCGCCGTCACGATCACGAGCGCATACGCGACGGCGCCCACACCGGCGGCCGCCGCGGGCGAGAGCGCGAGCGAGAGACCGCCGAACGTGAGCGCGGCGGCGCCGCCGACGACGAGCGCGAGCCGCGCAAGCCCGAGCACCGCGATCGCGAGTGCCTGCGTGGAGATCGCGGCCATCAAGCCGAGCGCGATCACGAGCGTCGAGATGCCGATCGCGATCGCGATGCCCGGAGATCCCCAGAGCGACCGCAGGCCGAGGCCGAGCGGGATGCAGATCGCGAAGCCGACCAGCGAGAGCGGGACGAGCGTCTTGCGCCGGCCGGCGACGAAGACGAGCGGGAACGTGACGGCGAATCCGACCCAGCCGACCATCCAGGGCGAGAGATACACGACGAGATGGCCGAGCTGCCTGCCGACCTCGCCCTTGTACTGGTCGCCGAGCACGAACTGCACGATCCGGCCGCCGACGAGCGCGAAGACGCCGGCAGCCGCGCCGACGAGCGAGAGGCTCACCCACGCCGCATGCACGACGTGCCGGCCGGCCGACTCGGAGTCGATGCCGCGGCGCGTGAGCGGCGCGGACGAGATCAGGCCGAGCGAGAAGGCCGTCGCCGCAACGAGCGTCGAGGCGGCGAGATACGCGTACGAGAAGCTCGTCAGGCTGCCGACCCCGAGCTTCGCGGCGAAGCGGAGCGCGAGCAGGTAGCACCCCTGCAACGCCAGCGGCACGGCCGCCCCCTCGAGCAGGCGCCAGAGCCTTCCCAGGACGTCGAGCCTGGCCGGCCACGCGCCCGCGAGCGCACCGCGCCGGACAAGCACGGCGAGCGGGATCGCGAGGGCGACGACCGCGTTCGCGGCCAGCCCCCAGGCGAGCGAGACGATGCCGTGGCCGTCGGCGAGGATCGCGAAGACGACGAGGCCGACGATGCCGCCGATCGCGAAGCCCCCCGCTGCGGTGCCGTAGCTGTCGAGCGCGGCGAGCGCGCTCGCCGCGAGCGCCGCGAGCAGCTGCAGGAAGGCCGCCGGGACGAGCACCGCGAGCGCCCGAGCCGCAACGTGCGCCGAGGCCGGCGGCAGGCTGCCGGTGATCACGTCTCCGAGCGGGCGCGAGAGGACGGCGACGGCGACCGAGACGGGCACCGCGAGCGCGAGGAACGCGACGGCGTAGGCGCGGCTCTCGCCCGCGAGCCTGTGCTCGGCCGCGGCGCGCGTCAGGTCCGGCACGACGACCATCCGGAACGCCTGCGCGGCCAGGATCAGCACGAGGTACACGCCGTAGGCCGCGAGGAAGCCGTCGGTCTCGGCGCTCCGGCCGAACTTCTGCGCGAGCAGGGCTCCGGCGCCGGCGGCGGCGAGCGCGAGCACGATCTGCGCGAGGCCGGTGAGGAGGCCGCTCCGAAGCGCGCTCGGGGTGCGGACGATGCTGCGGAGTGACCGGGCCATCGAATGCCGACGCTACTCTAGGCGCGTGGCGACCAGGGTCCCTGCTGCGGCCGCCGGGCGAATCTGGCTCGTACGGGGACGGAGGTCGCTGACCAAAACGCTCGACGTCATCGAGGGGCTGCCCGTGCCCCGGGTGCTCGCAGGGCTCGTCGTGGTCGAATGGCTCGCGGTGCTCGCGACCGCGCGGGTCGTCCGGCACGCCGGCTGGATCTACTACCAGGGCGGCGACCAGCTCTGGTACTACACGCTCGGCTGGCTGCTCGGGCACGGCCAGCTGACGCAGACGCAGGTCGGCTATGGGCTGTCCGCCTGGTTCGCGCCGATCGCGAGGATCGCAGGCCCCGATCTCGTCACCGCCCTGCCGGCGATCGTGCTCCTGAACGTCCTCGTGCTGATACCCGCGGCGATGCTCGCGTTGTACGGGATCGCCGCGCGGATCGGCGGGCGACTCTTCGGCTACTGGGCCGTCGTCCTCTGGATCGCGCTCCCGTTCGTCGGCGTCTGGTACACGGACGCGGGCTACCACCAGAAGTACACCGAGCTGCTGCTGCCGCAGGCGTTCGGGCTGACGGCGCTCGCCGACCTGCCGACCACCGTCGCGACGCTCGTCTCGATCTACTTCTGCGTACGGGCGCTCTTCGCCGAGCGGCCGCTGCTGCTCGACGGCGTCGCCGCCGGCGTCGCCGCCGGTGCAGCGATCGCGATCAAGCCGGCCACCTCGCTGTTCCTGGCCGGTCCGGTGCTCGCGTTTGCATACCGCCGCCGCTTCGAGCTCGCCGGCGCGATGCTCGCCGGCCTCGCGCCTGCGGTCGTCGCGCTCGCGGTCTGGAAGGAGCGGGGCCTCGGGCATCTCCCGGTGCTCTCGCAAAGCGCCGGCCGCCTCGCGGGTCACGGCCTCGCCGCGGGGGCGCCGCTCGGCGGCCTGAGCTTCGGCAAGTACTACCACCAGCTCAACTGGTCGCACCTCGCCGACAACATCGATCAGCTCCGAGAGCATTTCTGGAGCGGCCGCCTGATCGTCTGGCTCGTGGTCGCCGGCCTCGTCGGGCTCGCACGCCGCTCACTCACCGCCTGCTTCCTCGTCGGCGGCTGGTTTCTCGCCTTCGCGCTCGTGAAGGGGAGCTACGTGGACGCGAACGTCTCGGACGGCAGCTTCTTCCGGATCCTCATGCCCGCCTACCCGGCGTTCGTCCTCCTGATCGCGGCGGTGCCGCTGCTGCTGCCGCACCTGCCGGGAAAGCTCCGCCCGTTCCGCCCGGCCTTCGCGCCGCCGCGCCCCCGCACGCGGTGGAGCCTCGTCGGCGCCGCTCTCGTCGTGTCGACCGTGGTCCCGCTCGCCGCATTCGCGGCGGCCGAGACACATGGCGCGCTCGATACCGCGACGGTGGGCACGACGTTCATGCCGGTGCCCGCGAACGTCGACACGGCGCTCTCGGCCTCCGTGCGGGGCCGGAAAGTGACGCTCCGCTGGGACGCGCCGACTCCGTTCGGGGGACCCGTCTTCTACCGGGTCTGGCGCGGCCGCTCCGACGGCTTCACCTGTCCGCCGACTCCCGGCGCGCGGCTGTGCCAGATCGTCATGCCCGAGGTCGGGATCGTCACGACAGGTCGCCTCGTCGACAGGCCCGGACGCGGAGCCTGGGTCTACCGCGTCGCGTTCGCGGCGAACTGGGCCCATGACTCGTTCTACGGAGACGTCTACCTCGTCAGCCGGCCTGTCTCGGTCGACGTGCCGTAGCGAGCGCGCCTAGCCTGCCTCGTGCAGCTCCTGCTCGAGCAGCGCGAGCCGCTGGGCCAGCAGGACGTTCTGATCCGAGAGCCGCGAGATCACGGTCGAGTAGTGGAGCAGGACGGCGAGGATGAAGAGGATCCCGACGGCGAAGAGCACGGCCGGGGGGTAGCTGCGGACGCCGAGCCAACCCGCGATCGTGTTCAGCCCCTCACGCCAGGCGGAGAGAACGGTGAGCACGATGCCGGTGACGAGCCAGAGGAGCGCGTAGCGCTCTCGCAGCCGCCGGCTGCGGATCAACTCGAGCACGACGAGGACGAGCACGAACGACGCGATCGCACCGGCGATCGAGACGGCGAGTGGAGTCATTTCGATCCCTCCCGCGGGACGACGTCACGCCGGAACAACCCGACGAAGATTGCAAGCAACACCTTGACCATGTAGTAGATCGAGCGAAGCGCCGTGATCGACGAGCGGCCGCCGCCGCGCTCGCGCATCTCGACCGGCACCTCGAGCAGTCGCAGACGGTGGCGAAAGACCATCACGGTCGCCTCCACCTCGGGATAGTCGTGCGGGTAGTCGCGCGCGAAGAGCGCGATCCCCTCCCGGTTCAGGGCCTGGAAACCGGAGGTCGTGTCCGTCACGCGGCGGCCGACGATCCGCGACACGATCCAGGCGAGCAGGAGGATCCCGATGCGTCGCGGGCGCGACGACCGGTAGCCGGAGACACCCTCCGACGCGAAGCGCGACCCGACCGCGATGTCGGCGTCGCCGCTCAGCACCGGCTCGAGCACGCGTCCGAGCTGCGCGGGGTCGTGCTGCCCGTCGCCGTCGACGCGGACCGCGACGTCATAACCCCGCTCGAACGCGTACCGGAAGCCCGTCTGCACGGCGCCGCCGATCCCGAGATTGAACGGGAGCCGCAGGACGCGCGCGCCTTTCGCCGCCGCGACCCGCGAGGTGCCGTCGACCGACCCGTCGTCCACCACCACGACGTCGAGGCCGGGGTCGAAGGCGCGCAGCTCGTCGATCACGCGACCGATGCTGTGCTCCTCGTTCAGAGCCGGCACGATCGCAATTCGACGCAGCTCCCGCAGGCGCGGGTCGACGGCCGGCGGCGCCGCGCTCGCGACGATCTCGCTCACCGGGCGGAGGGTAGCGTCACAGGAGGACGCGGACGCCGCGCCACCAGGCCGAGACAGCGCCGTTCAGCACGCCGACTCCGGCCGGCAGCTCGAGCATCCGCGCGTCGAGCACCGGCGTCAGGAGCCCAGCGAGCTGCCGATCCGAGACGCGGCGCGCGGACTGGATCTCGCGCCGGCGCTTCCCGAGCCACGAGCCGTGCCCCGCGAGCCAGCCCCAGCCGCGCGCCTTCTCGCGGAGCCAGCCCTGACGTAGGGCCATCAGGACGACGCCGAGCTCGACTGCGACGAGGACGGGCGCGAGCAAGAGCAGCAGGCGGGCGGAATAGGCCGTCAGCACGAAGAGGAGCCGGTTCCGCTCGAGGTAGTACTCCTTGCGGCGACCGGCGCGCTCGAGCACGTAGTCGTGCAAGACATCCGCATCGGGCTCGACGACGATCGAGACGCCGAGCAGCCGTGCGCGCCAGCACAGCTCGAGATCCTCCTGGTAGAGAAAGAGCTCCTCCGTGAAGCCGCCGAGCTCGCGGAAGAGATCGGCCCGGATCGCGAAGGCGGCGCCGCTCGCAGAGGCGATCTCACGGGGCTCGACGAGCTCGTCCGCGCGCTCCAGGTAGCCGCCGGGCCACGCGAGGCCGCTCACATGCAAAACGTTGCCGCTCGAGTTGAGCAGGTCGGGCTGCCCGAACAGGCGAAGGCGAGCCTGCACGATCCCGACCCCGGGATCCTCGAGCCGCCGTGCGAGCGCTGCGACGGCGCCCGGCCGCGCGACCGTGTCTGGGTTCAGGAAGACGAGCACCTCGGCGTCCGTCGCGGCCGCGCCGCGGTTGCAACCCGCGCCGAAGCCTCGGTTGCTTCCCGCTTCGACGAACGCGACGCCTTCGCGTCGCCGCGCCGCTTCGAGCTCGGGCCCGGGCCCGCCGTTGTTCACGACGACGACGTCGACCCCGTCCTCGCGCAACGCGTCGACACAGCGCGTCAGGGCAGGACCGCTGTCGTAGGCAACGACGATCGCGACGGCACGCATGGCGGGAGAGTGTCGCAACGCGTCATGAAGAAAGCGTTACGTCGGTTGGGTCAAGTCGTGCCGAACCACGCAACCAGGGCTTGCTCCGGCTCCGCCTAGTAGGCGCCGCGGCGCGCCAGGACGGCCGGCAGCGTCTTGGTGAGGATCGAGATGTCGAGCCAGATCGACCAGTTCTCGAGGTAGTAGAAGTCGAGCCGGACGAGGTCGTCGAACGTGAGCTCGATGCGGCCGGAGACTTGCCAGAGCCCGGTCATGCCGGGTAGCACGAGGTAGCGCTTGCGATGCCAGTCCTCGAGCTGCACGTAGTCGCGCAACGGCAGCGGCCGCGGTCCGACGAGCGACATCTCGCCGCGCATCACGTTCAGCACCTGCGGCAGCTCGTCGATCGAGTAGCGCCGCAAGAACCTTCCGACCCGTGTCACGCGCGGGTCGTCCTTGATCTTGAAGAGCGGCCCCGACGCCTCGTTCGAGGCCTCGAGCCCCGCCTGGCGCTCGCCGGCGTCGACGTACATCGACCGGAACTTGAACATCCCGAACTTGCGCTCGCCGAGGCCGACGCGGCCGTCGCGATAGAAGATCGGCCCCGGCGAGTCGAGCTTCACCGCGAGCGCGATCAGCACCCAGACCGGCGCGCCGACCACGATGATCCCGGCGCTCACGACGACGTCGAAGATCCGCTTCGTCGCCCAGTCGAGGCCGGCGAAGACCGGCGGGCGAAGCTCGAAGAGCGGCACGCCCTGCCCGGCGACGTACTCGGCCCGCTGCGTCAGAAGCTCGGTGGTCGTCGGCGCGATCCTGACCTTCACGCCGGAGCGGTTCGCGTTCTCGACGAGGTCGAGGAACTCCTTGTCGCCGAGGTCGACGCCGCTGATGATCAACTCGTCGGGGTGGAGGTCGTCGAGCACACGAGGCAGGTCCGCGACGCCGCCGAGCAGGGTCATTCCCACGTCTGCCCCGTCCGAGGTCACCGCGCCGAGGAACTCGTAGTCGATGCCGCCGCGGCCGAGGCCGAGCGCACGGCGCAGGTCGACGAGCTTCTCACCCGAGCCGAGCAGCACGGCACGCCGGCGAACCCCCGCGATCCGCCAGACGTCACGCGTCACGAGCTCGTACGCCGCGCGCAGCCCGCCGACCACGATCACAGAGAGGACGAACGCGGTCGCGTAGAGGCCGAAGGTCGTGTGCTGGTACCCGGTCCCGACTGCGAACGCAAGCGTGATCACGGTGACGAGCAGGAGCGACGAGACGACTCGGCCGGCGCCGGCGCGTTGCTCGCGCGGTGCATACAGGCCGCCGCGCCAGAAGACGAGCACGGTCACGAGCACGAGGAACGGAAGCCACTCGACCTCGGCTTTCCACGGCAGCCCCCACAGCACGGGGCGGACGCCGTAGTACAGGTTGCGGAGGACGAGTGCCAGATATACCGCGCTCGCGAGCCCGCCGACGTCGATCGCGGCGAGGGCGGCGATGCTTGCGAGCCGCCGCATGAGCGCTCGCAGCTGAAGGCTCGACGGGACGATCCGGGTGCGGCGGATGTCACCGAGGAGGGGGAATGCCTCGGGCGGTGCGTCCTCTCCCGAGGTGCGGTGCTCTTGCGAAGGGCGGGTCTCGACAAGGGGCTTGGTCGCCACGAAGGACGCAATTGTACTCGGCTACGCGCGTCCGCCCGTGTCGCGGCATCCCAGGGTCAAGCGAGCGGGTCGAGCTGCGGTCGCCTGACCCCGAGCAGGCGCAGCGACCACGCGAGCGCGCTCCTTCGAACGGGGTCGAGCAGGTCGTAGTCGTGAAAGTACGCGTGGACGTAGTCCGGCAGAGGCCCGAGCACCGCACGGGCGAGCTGGCCGAGCGAATGTGTCGTCGGAAGAGCTCCGGCGGCGGGACGACCGCCTCGCTCCGTGCAGTCGACGAGCCCGAGCTCCCGTACTGCGCCCCGGACGGCGTCGTCGGTGTACCAGCCGCCGCCGCAGAAGAACCGCGGCTCGAGGCCGTTAGCCTGCATCCACCTCGCCTCGTCGAGGACCCGCTGCGCCGGGTCTCCGCCCGTCGGGCGCGCGTGACTCGGGCTCGTCCAGTGCGTGTGCAACCCGAACGGCCCCTCGAGCGCGGCCAAGCGCGCCCGCTCCAGCCAGCGCTCGACGTCCTCGCCGTGTGCCGGATCGGGCGGGCGCATCAGGGCGATGACGGCGAAGCCGCCGGGCCGCGCCTGCCCGAACGCGGCGAAGCGCTCCCACACCGCGTCGCGGAGCGGTTGCTCGAGGTGGCACGAGACGATCGCAGCAGGCATCACTAGGCACACTGTGGCGCATGTGCGGGATCTGCGGACTCTATTCGCCGTCGCACGACCCGAACGCCTCTCTCGTCGACGGGATGCGGGCACGGATCATCCACCGGGGCCCCGACCAGGGCTCGACGGACGCATACGGCGCCTGCGTCCTCGGGCACCAACGGCTCCGGGTGATCGATCCCGAGCTCGGGTACCAGCCGGTCGCAAACGAGAGCCGCGACGTCGCCGCCGTGTTCAACGGCGAGCTCTACAACTTCGCCGACTTGCGGGAGGAGCTCGCCGGCAGCGGCCACGAGGTGCGCGGCCGCGGCGACACGCCGGTGATCCCGCATCTCTACGAGGAGCACGGGCCGGCATTCGTCGAGCGCCTCGACGGGATGTTCGCGATCGCGCTCTGGGACGCATCGCGACGCCGGCTTCTCCTCGCGCGCGACCGGCTCGGCAAGAAGCCGCTCGTCTGGACTCGCCTCCCGGACGGGACGATCGCGTTCGCGTCGGAGCTGAAGGCCTTCCACGGTCTGCCGGGCTTCCGCATGGAGCCCGACCTCGCCGCGATCGACGCATATCTCGCCCTCCAGTACGTCCCCGGCACGCGCACGGGCGTGCGCGACGTGCACCGGCTCGAGCCGGGATCGCTGCTGATCGTCGAGAAGGGGAACGAGCGGTCGGAGCGCTACTGGGAGCCGGCGCGGGACGACGAGCCGGCAGACGACGCCGAGTGGCTCGAGCGGGTGCGCGAGACGGTGACGAGGGCGGTGCGAAGG
>OEMB01000551.1_pt2 | contig 15543 bp, 16 predicted proteins | sample 1503471 | NCBI WGS metagenome assembly OEMB01 (sample SAMEA104379601, study PRJEB20068) | metagenome | biome: 1000743; feature: 77; material: 1998 | place: USA | collected 2012 | depth 2.5 m
GCCCGTGACGAGCGCCTGCCTCGCCGTGAAGCTCACGGCCGCAGCACCGCGCCCTCGGAGGCCGAGCCGACGAGCGCCCGGTAGCGCGCGAAGACGCCGCCGCCGTCAGCAGGCGCCGGCGGCTGCCAGGCGGCGAGCCGCCCCGCGAGCTCGTCCTCGCCCACCTCGAGCGTCAGCCGCCCGGCGTCGACGTCGATCGTGATCGTGTCGCCGTCGCGGACGACCGCGAGCGGCCCGCCGCGCGCCGCCTCCGGCGCGACGTGCCCGACCATCAGCCCGCGCGTCGCGCCGGAGAAGCGCCCGTCGGTGACGAGGGCGACGGACTCGCCGAGGCCGGCGCCGACCACGGATGCGGTGACGCTCAGCATCTCGCGCATCCCGGGGCCGCCCGCCGGGCCCTCGTAGCGCACGACGAGCACGTCGCCGGGCCGGGCGAGGCCGCCGCGCACGGCGTGCGCGCATGCCTCCTCGCTCTCGAAGACGCGCGCCGGGCCCTGGTGGCGGCGCCTGCCGGCCGCGAGCTTGACGAGGCTCCCGTCCGGCGCGAGGTTGCCGCGCAGGGCGTGCAGGGCGCCGGACGGCTTGAACGGCGCCTCGACGCTGAAGAGCACCTCGCCGTCCGGGGCGGCGGCGTCGCAGGTCGCCTCGGCGAGGGTCGCCCCGACGACGGTCGGTGCGGAGCCGTCGAGGTGGCCGCTGCTCACGAGCTCCCGGATCAACGTCGCCGTGCCGCCCGCGCGGTGCAGATCCTCCGCCGTGAAGCGGCCCGACGGCACGAGGCTCGCGATGACCGGCGTCCCGGCTCCCACCTCGGCGAGCTCGTCGAGCGTCAGCGCGACGCCCGCCTCGCGTGCGATCGCGAGCAGGTGGAGGATCCCGTTCGTCGAGCCGCCCGTCGCGGCGATTCCCGCCATCGCGTTCAGGAGCGCGCGCCGGTCGAGGAAGCGGCGCGCCGTGGGACCGCCGTCGGCGAGCCGGACCGCAAGCGCGCCCGCACGCCCTGCGGCCGCGCCCTTCGCCTCGAGCTCGTCGGCGGGGACGAGGCCGTCGCCGATGCAGGCGAGACCGAGGCAGTCGAGCGCGACCGCCATCGTGTTGGCGGTGAAGTGACCTGCGCAGGTGCCCGCGCCCGGGCACGCGTGACGCTCGAGCTCGTCCAGCTCCGCGCGCGCCATGAGCCCTCGCTCCTCGGCGCCGACCGCCTCCCAGACATCCTGGATCGTGACCGCGCGCCCGTGCAGCCGCCCGGCGCGCATCGGCCCGCTGTAGACGACGACCGCGGGCCGGTCGACGCGCGCGAGCGCCATCAGCGCAGCCGGCACCGTCTTGTCGCAGCCGACGATGCAGACGAGCGCGTCGAAGTCGTGCGCGTGCGTGATCAGCTCGATCGAATCCGCGATCACCTCGCGCGAGACGAGCGAGGCCCGCATGCCCGGCGTCCCCTGCGACTGGTTGTCGGAGACCGCGATCGTGTTGAACGGGAGCGCGACACCGCCCGCGGCCGTCACGCCCTCCGCCACCCGGCCGGAGAGCTCGAGGTGGTTCAGGTTGCAGGGCATCGTTCCCGTCCAGGTCGACGCGACGCCGACGATCGGGCCGTCGAGCCGCCCCGGGTCGATGCCCATCGCCCGGAAATGGGCACGGGCGGGTGCGCGCTCCGCACCTGCGACGAGCGCTTCACGGGCTCGGCGGCGGAGCACGTCGTGACTCACGCCACGAGAATACGCTGCTGGTCACCGTAGACCTCGACCGAAGGAGAGAGCGATGCAGGCCCTGCTGAAGGAATTCCGGACGTTCGTCTTGCGCGGGAACCTCGTCGACATGGCCGTCGGGATCGTGATCGGGATCGCCTTCGCGGCGCTCGTCAGCTCGTTCGTCGCCGACCTGATCACGCCGATCATCGCGGCGATCGCCGGCAAGCACGACTTCTCGTCGCTCGCGTTCACGATTCACAAGAGCCGGTTCCTCTACGGCGACTTCATCAACGCCGTGATCGCCTTTCTCTCGATCGCGGCCGCGGTGTTCTTCTTCGTCGTGAAGCCGGTGAACGGGCTGATGGCGCGACGGCGGACGGAGCCGCCGGTCGACGAGAGCGTTCGCCCCTGTCCGGAGTGCCTCAGCGAGATCCCGAAGGCGGCGCGACGCTGCGCCTTCTGCACGGCCGAGGTCGGAACGGCTTAGGTCCGGAGCACGACCTCGAGCGCGGTGCCGCGACCCGGGGTGGAGCGGAGCGAGAAGCCGCCCTCGATCGACTCGGCGCGCGCGCGCATGTTCTTGAGGCCCTGCCCGGCGGCCTGCTCCTCGCCGTCGAAGCCGTCGCCGTCGTCCCGGATCTCGACGAAGCGCTCGCCGAAGTCGCGGGCGCCGATCGTCACCTCGGCGCGGGTCGCATTCGCGTGCTTGCGGACGTTTGCGAGCCCTTCCTGCACGATCCGGAAGATCTCGATCTGCTCGTCGGGCGCGAGCCGAATCGCCGTGTCGACGTCCAGATCGACCTCGAGCGCACCGTCCGCGACGAGGAAGTCGACGTAGCGCCGGAGCGCCGCGTCGAACGGCGCGGTGCCGCTCGCGGACGAGAGGGCGAGGATTGCGAAGCGCGCCTCCTGCTGTGCGAGCACCGCCGCCTCCTTGAGGCGGGGCAGGGTCTTCTCGACCGGCGCTCCGGCCTCGAGCATCGAGGCATGCGTCGAGACGGCGAAGAGATACTGCGCGAGGCCGTCGTGAATCTCGCGTGCGACGCGTGCGCGCTCCTCTGCGACGGCGCGCCCGAACTCGGCAAACTGAATCGCGCGCCAGGCACCGACGAGCATCACGGCGTAGGCGAGCATCCGCAGGAAGTCGCTCTGGGAGACGTACGTGGTCGCGAGGAGCGGCTGGAAGACGAGGTGCAGCGCTGCGAAGAGCATCAGGGTGAACCCGAGTGCGAGCCAGCGCGCGAGATCGTCGCCCCGCCGCATGAAGCGCGCCCCCCAGCCGACCACCGCGATCAGCGCGACGAACGCCTGCAGCGCCAGCGCGCCCGTCAGGTAGAAGGGCTGCGGCTCCGAGATGGGAGGGCTGAGGGCGGGAAGGCCGGTGCCCAGTGCTCGCAGGAGGGACCAGGCGACGAAGAGGGTGATGCCGGCCGCGGCGACCGCGTTCGCGATCGCCCAGTCCCGGTATTTGCTGCGGCCGCGGCTGAGCGGCGCGGCGGCGATCAGCGCCGTCCCGAGGATCGAGCCGATCAGCGCCGTCCACGCCTCCGGCGCCGCGACCTCGTGGCCGCCGAAACGAGGCGCGATCGTGAAGGCGGCGTTCGAGAGCGAGGTGACGAAGAAGCCGCTCGCGAGCAGCAGGTCGACGCGGCGGCCCTCGACCGAGTAGCGGGCGGCGGCGAGCACCGCGACGAGCAGGCCGGCGAGAGTCATCGTCGTCTGGAGGACGAGCCTGAGCTCCGGCAGGTCCCAGCGGGTGCGGAGCGCCGGATGGGTGACGAAGAGCGCCAGGCTGGCGCCGAGCAGCCCGGCGAGCAGGATCTCGCCCCAGAGCCAGCTCTGCTTGTCGTTGGCGCGGTTGGTTTTCACCTCCCTCTTGTCGGCAGAAGGCTTCCTGCCGATAAGAGGCGCGTATGTCCGCGAGGATCCTGATCGTCGACGACCATCCCCTGACCCGAGAGGCGCTCTCGTCGCTCCTCGGCGCCCACGGCCTGGACGTGATCGGCTGCGCCTCGGACGGCCGTGAGGCGATCGCCGAGGCCGGGCGGCTCCAGCCCGACCTCGTCCTGCTCGACCTCTCGATGCCGGGCCTCGACGGCCTGACCGCCCTGCCGCGCCTCCGCGAGGCGGCGCCCGACTGCGAGGTGGTCGTCCTGACCGCATCCGGCACCGAGGAGAACCTGCTCGCCGCGATCCGGGCGGGCGCCGCCGGCTACCTGCTGAAGACCGAGCCGCCGGAGCGCATCGCCGCGTTCCTCGACGGCGTCGTGAACGGCGAGGCCGCGCTCTCGGGATCGATCGCCCGTCGCCTGCTCGACCAGGTTCGAAACGGCAACGGCCGCGACGTCGGCGTCCCGGACGAGATCGCGGCCACGCTCTCGGCACGCGAGGTGGAGGTGCTCCTCCTGCTCGACGACCACCTCGGCACCGACGAGATCGCGAAGCGCCTCTACATCTCCGAGCACACGGTCCGCTCGCACGTCAAGAGCCTGATGCGGAAGCTCGGTGTCTCGTCCCGCCGCGAGGCGCTCGAGCACCTCGCCGTCGCCCGCGCCGCCTAGACGCTCCTCAGAGGCGCTCACCTCACCCGCTGCGGGGGATGCGCTTCCCCAAGCGAGGGTCATGAGAACAGGGCGGATCGGGCCGATCCCTCCGCCAGGACACAGGCACCCGCTCCTTCACGAGCGTGGGATCGGCGGAAAATGATGTGCAGCGAGGGGGCCCTAAGCGGGCCCTTTCGCTTGCTCCGCCGAGAAGCCCTCGAGCGCCGCCTCGACGAGGCGGGGCAGCGTCTCGAGCTCGTAGCCGCCCTCGAGCACGGCGCCGAGCGGCGCGCCGAGCGCTGCCGAGCGGCGCGCCAGCTCGCGGAAGCCGTCCTCGGTGACGCGCATGTCGGCGAGCGGATCGTCGACGTGCGCGTCGAAACCCGCCGAGACGAGCACGAGCTCCGGCTCGAATCGTGCCACGGCGGGCTCGACCGTGTGCGCGAAGGCATGGAGGTACTCCTCGTCCCCCGAGCCCGCCGACATCGGGATGTTCAGCGTCGTCTCGGCCTGGTCGTCCGGGCCGCCGCTTCCCGGATAGAACGGCCACTGGTGGAGCGACACGAAGAGGACGCTGTCGTCGTCCTGGAACACGGCCTGCGTGCCGTTGCCGTGATGCACGTCGAAGTCGACGATCGCAACGCGCTCGAGACCCAGCTGCCGCTGCGCGGCGCGTGCGGCGATTGCGATGTTGTTGAAGATGCAGAAGCCCATCGCCCGGTCCGGCAGCGCGTGATGCCCCGGTGGGCGGACGAGCGCGAAGCCGCCGCGGAGTGCCGCCTCGATCGCAGTCCCGGCCGCGAGAGTCGCCGCCTCCCAGGTCGTCTCCGAGCCGACCGTGTCGTAGTCGAGCCACTGCAGCGTGTCGAGGGCCCGCACGCGCGCGACGTGCTCGGCCGTGTGGCAGAGCCGCAGCTCGTCCTCGCCCGCCGGGCGGCCCTCGGTCCACGCCGGGAAGCGATCCAGCAGCACGGCGAGCCGCTCGGGCCGCTCCGGGTGGTGCCCGGTCGGATGCGCCCGGGCGAGCGCCGGATGCGTCAGGAGGTCGATCGGACGATCTGGTCGAGCTCGTCGAGCGATGCGGCCCCTGTGCGGGCGCGGCCGAGCAGGTAGCAGAGCAACGGGGCGTTCGTCCGGGCGCCGCTCTCGTGGGCGGCGTGGCCGGCGAGGTCGAGCAGCGCCTCGATCTCGGCCGGCGACAGCTCGAGCGCCGCCCGGTCGATCCCCGTGCCCTTCGCGAGCGCGTCGGCGCGCGTGGCGAGCCACTCGTTCACGCGCGGGAGGCTAGACGGTCGGCGAGCCCGGTGAGGCCGAGGGCTCTGACGAAGGAGGACGCCTCCGCCCAGGTGGGTGTCTGGTGCTTGAGGGGAGGAAGGGGGGCGGAGGCGTCCATTTGTGCAATTCGCCGGTAGAGGCGCAAGTCCTCCGCCTCCGCGCCGAACCGTCCGGCCGCGAGCACATCCTCGAGGGTGCGGTACTGGGACAGGAGCTCGGCCGCCTTCTTCGGGCCGATGCCGCGCGCGCCCGGCAGCTTGTCCGAGGGGTCGCCCCGCAGCGCGATCAGGTCGGGCACCTGCTCGGGGTCGACGCCGTACCGTTCGCGGACCTCGGCCGGCCCGATGCGCGCGAGCTCGCTGACGCCTCGGGTCGGCTGGAGTATCGTGACGCGCTCGCTCGCGAGCTGGAACGCGTCGCGGTCGGAAGTCGCGACGAGCACCTCGCCGGGCCACGTCGCCGCCGCCGCGGCGAGGAAGTCGTCGGCCTCGAAGCCGGCGCCCTTCGCAAGTGTGAAGCCGAGCGCCTCGGTCAGCCCCGGCATCGAGGCGAGCTGCTCGAGGATCGAGTCCTCGAAGATGCGCCCCGACTGGTACGCGGCGAACGACTCGTGCCGGTAGGTGGGGACCTCGAGCGTGTCCCACGCGACGAGCACGGCGTCCGGCCGCTCGCTCTCCCAGAGGCGCGTCAGCATGTTCGTGACGCCGACGATCGCGTTTCCGCGGATCGACTTCGGCAGCGCGTGATAGGCGCGGTGCGCGAACGAGTCGCCGTCGACGGCGAGCAGCACGCTCACAGCGAGGCCTCGAGCTCGAGGATCCGCGCCATCAGCCGCTCGGTCGCCTCGTGGGCGGCCTCGGAGATCTCCGCTCCGCGCAGGTCGTCGATCTCGACGGGCGCGCCGTAGGCGACGCTGAGGCGTCCGAGCCGCGTGAGCCGGTCGGTCCCCTTGACCGCGGCGGGCACGAGCGGCACGCCGGCCTCGAGCGCGATGCGCGCGGCGCCCGAGCGCGGCCGCGCCTCGAAGCGCTTCACGAGCCCCTTGGCGCGGCGCGTCCCCTCGGGGAACATCGCGACGACGTTGCCCTCGCGCGCGAGCCGCACGGCAGTCGCGATCGCGACCGTGTCGCGCTGGCCGCGCCGCACCGGGAACGCCCCCACGCGGTTCAGCAGGAGGGTCAGGGGCCACCAGTAGAGCTCCGACTTCGCCATGAAGCGCAGGAACCGCCGGGGCCAGAGCGGCACGCCGATCGCCCAGGGGTCGAAGTTCGAGACATGGTTGCAGGCGAGCACATAGCCGCCGTCCTTCGGCAGATCCTCCAAGCCCCTCACTCGCAAGCGGTATAGGCCGTAGAGCACGGGCGCCGAGACGGCGCCCACCAGGTTGTAGAGGGGACTCGGCCGCATCAGCGGAGTATTCAACCTCTTGACAGGCCGCTATCGTGACCCGCCGGTGGCTACCGCCAAAAAAGACAAGCGCCTCGTAATCGTCGAGTCGCCCGCGAAGGCCCGCACGATCAAGGGATATCTCGGCGACGACTTCGTCGTCGAGTCGAGCGTCGGGCACATCCGCGACCTGCCGGAGCGCGCCGCAGACATCCCGGAGGAGTTCAAGAAGGAGAAGTGGGCCCGGCTCGGCGTCGACGTCGAGCACGACTTCCAGCCGCTGTACATCGTCGATCCGGACAAGAAGAAGAAGGTCGGCGAGCTGAAGAAGCTCCTCGCGGGCGCCGCCGAGCTCCTGCTCGCGACGGACGAAGACCGCGAGGGCGAAGCGATCGCCTGGCACCTGCTCGAGGTCCTGAAGCCGAAGGTTCCGGTGAAGCGGATGGTGTTCCACGAGATCACGAGGGAGGCGATCAACCGTGCGCTCGAGGAGACGCGGACGATCGACGAGCGGCTCGTCGACGCGCAGGAGACGCGTCGCATCCTCGACCGGCTGTACGGCTACGAGGTGTCGCCGGTGCTGTGGAAGAAGATCATGCGAGGCCTCTCGGCGGGGCGCGTGCAGTCGGTCGCGACGAGGCTCGTCGTCGAGCGCGAGCGCGAGCGGATGGCATTCCGGGCCGCGCAGTGGTGGGACATCGAGGCGACCTTCGACCCGGAGTCCTTCGCGGCGCGGCTCGTCTCGGTCGACGGCAGGAGGGTCGCGCAGGGCCGCGACTTCGCGAACGACGGACAGCTGCGGAACCCGGACGCGCTGCAGCTCGACGAGGATGGCGCGCGTGGGCTGGCGGAGCGCCTGGAGCAGTCGCCCTTCCACGTCGGCCGCGTCGAGCGCAAGCCGTACTCGCGACGTCCGAGCCCGCCGTTCATGACCTCGACGTTGCAGCAGGATGCGAGTCGCAAGCTCCGCTACTCGGCGCAGACGACGATGCGCGTCGCCCAGCGCCTCTACGAGAACGGCTACATCACGTACATGCGCACCGACTCGACGACGCTGTCGGAGTCGGCATTGACGGCGGCGCGAAACCAGGCGCGCGAGCTGTACGGCGACGACTACGTTCCGGCCGAGCCGCGCCGCTACGAGCGCAAGGTCAAGAACGCCCAGGAGGCGCACGAGGCGATCCGTCCGGCGGGTGACGCATTTCGCACTCCGAAGCAGCTCGCCGGCGAGCTCAACCGCGACGAGCTGGCTCTGTACGAGCTCATCTGGATCCGGACGATCGCCTCGCAGATGAAGGACGCTGCAGGCCAGACCGTGTCACTGCGCATCGCCGGCACGTCGTCCGCCGGCGAGCAGGCCGAGTTCGGTGCGTCGGGCACGGTGATCACCTTCCGCGGCTTCCTCGCCGCCTACGAGGAGGGCCGGGACAGCGAGGAGCCGGCGGCTAGCACCGACGACGAGGAGCGCCGGCTGCCGAACGTCTCGGAGGGCGACCCCGTCGAGCTCAAGAAGCTCGAGCCGCAGGGCCACGAGACGAACCCGCCGTCGCGCTACACCGAGGCGACTCTCGTTCGGACGCTCGAGGAGCTCGGGATCGGGCGACCGTCCACGTACGCGTCGATCCTCGGCACGATCCTCGATCGGGGCTACGTGTTCAAGAAGGGGACGGCCCTCGTGCCGTCGTTCCTCGCGTTCTCCGTCGTCGCCCTCCTCGAGCAGCATTTCGGGCGCCTCGTCGACTACGGCTTCACGGCGAGCATGGAGGACGACCTCGACCGGATCGCCGCCGGCGACCAGCAGCGCATCGCGTGGCTGCGCGGCTTCTACTTCGGCGAGGACGGCGGCAAAGGGCTTCACGAGCTCGTCTCGGACCTCGGCGCGATCGACGCACGCGAGATCAACTCGATCGACGTCGGCAACGGGATCGTGTTGCGCGTCGGCCGGTACGGCCCGTACCTCGAACGAGACGGGCAGCGCGCGAACGTCCCGGAGGACCTCGTTCCCGACGAGCTGACGGTCGAGAAGGCGGAGGAGCTGCTGGCGCAGCCGTCGGGCGACCGCGAGCTCGGCGTCGATCCGGAGACCGGCCGTCAGATCATCGCGCGCACCGGCCGGTACGGCCCGTTCGTGACCGAGGTGCTCGAGGACGGCTCGAAGGAGAAGCCGCGCACCGCGTCGCTCTTCTCGACGATGTCGCTCGACACGATCACGCTCGACGAGGCGCTGCAGCTGCTCTCGCTGCCCCGCGTCGTCGGCACCGCGCCCGACGGCGAGGAGGTGACGGCACGGAACGGCCGTTACGGCCCGTACGTGCAGAAGGGCAAGGAGTCGCGGTCGCTCGAGTCGGAGGACCAGCTGCTCGCGATCGGCCTCGACGAGGCGCTCGCGGTGCTCGCGCAGCCGAAGCAGCGACGGGGGCGCCAGGCGGCGCCGCCGCTCGCCGAGCTCGGCCCGGACCCGGTGAGCGGCAAGCCGATGGTCGTGAAGTCGGGGCGCTTCGGACCGTACGTCACCGACGGCGAGACGAACGCGAGCCTTCGCCAGGGCGACGATCCCGAGGGGCTCACCGTCGACCGGGCGGCGGAGCTCCTCGCCGACCGGCGGGCGCGCGGGCCGGCGAAGAAGAAGCGGCCCGCGGCCCGCAAGCCGGCGGCCCGAAAACGCAAGGCTTGACGAGCCAACTTTCCCCGACCGCCCGGCGTCGTAGAATGAAGGGGCAGGAGACGCCGCGCGCGTGAAAACCATTCGTTCCGGTGAGCCGGAATACACGGAGGCGCGACGCGCGTTTCCCCCGGCAGGCAGAAGATTCGTGCAGGTGGAGGATTTGGCTCCTAGAGTGAGAAGGCTCGTTGACGCTTTCGACGCAGCACCGGAAAGGACTGAGTAGACCCTGACGCAGAACCAGCTGCACGAGTTGCTCGAGACGGACCAGGCCCGGGTGATGGTCGAGGGCGCGCAGGAGCGCGGCTACCTCGACCCCGCCGAGCTCGAGGCGTTCGCGGTCGAGCTCGACCTGACCGACGAGGAGGTCGAGGAGCTGACCGCGGAGCTCGAGCGGATCGGGCTTGAGATCGCGACCCCGGCTGCCGCCGCCGCCGCGGCCGCCGATGCCGAGCGGGAGAAGGAGAAGGAGCTCGCCGCCGCCGAGGCCGCCGCCGCGGCCAGCGGCTCGGCCGACAGCCTGCAGCTCTTCCTCGCCGACGTCGGGCGCCACAAGCTGCTGACCGCCGCCGACGAGGTCATCCTCGCGAAGCAGATCGAGCGCGGCGACCCGCTCGCGAAGCGCCGCATGATCGAGTCGAACCTGAGGCTCGTCGTGTCGATCGCAAAGGGCTACCGCGGCCTGGGCGTTCCGTTCCTCGACCTGATCCAGGAGGGAACACTCGGCCTGAACCGTGCCGTCGAGAAGTTCGACTGGCGCCGCGGCTACAAGTTCTCGACGTACGCGACGTGGTGGATCCGCCAGTCCGTGCAGCGCGCGGTCGCGAACCACGCGCGCACGATCCGCGTCCCGGTGCACGTCGTCGAGCGGCAGCAGAAGCTCTCGCGCGCGGCGCGCCGGCTCGAGGTCGAGCTCGGCCGCGAAGCGACGAAGGAGGAGCTCGCCGAGGCGACGGGACTGCCGATGCAGCACGTCGAGGAGGCGCTCGGCGCTGCGCACGCCTCCGTCTCGCTGAACCAGACGGTGGGCGCCGACGACGAGGGCGAGCTCGGCGACCTCTTCGCCGACCGCGACGCGGCGGATCCCTTCGAGGAGGCCGAGGAGTCGCTGCGCCGTCAGGGCGTCCGGCGGGCGCTCGACGCGCTGCCGGAGCGCGAGCGCCGCATCCTCGAGCTTCGCTTCGGCTTCGACGGCGAGCCGTGGACGCTCGAGGCGATCGGTCACGAGCTCGACCTGACGCGCGAGCGGGTCAGGCAGCTCGAGGGGCAGGCGCTCTCGCGTCTAGCCGCGCTCCGCGACCTGATCCACGTCGCCGCGTAGAGAGCTCAGGCGAGGGCGCCGCGCGCCGCGCGGATCTCCTCGGCCCGCCGCAAGGCTTCGGGGTCGTAGAGGTGACACGACACCTCGACCTCACCCGCCTCGAGCAGCCGGGGCTCGATGTGGTCGTGCCATTCGATCTCGATGTGATCGTCGGCGGCGCTCAGCCGCCGCACGCCCGACCAGAACGGCTCCCCGGGGTCGTCGGCGCGGGCGCTCTCGAGCACCTCCAGCAGATCCCGGCCCGAGGCGCCTCGACCGGCACTGAGGCGCACGCGGGTCGCGGCGCCGTCGAGCGGCGAGAGATCCGCGAAGAGCGTCCGCTCCGACTCGTACTCCTCGGGGCTCATCTGCGCCCAGCGCGCCTCGAGCAGATCCTTGAGGTCGCGGCTCTCCCACCCGCAGACCTCGAACGCGCGCGGGCAGCGCGGATGGAAGGGGCAGCCGAGCGGCGGCCTTGCCGCGTCGGGCACCTCGCCTCTCGGCAGATCGCGCGGGACCGTGCGAAGCGGATCGGGCTCGGGGATCGCGCGGAGCAGCGCCTGCGTATAGGGATGCTTCGGATCCGCGTAGATCGCCTCCGAAGGGCCGAGCTCGACCACGCGGCCGAGGTAGAGGATCGCGATCCGGTCGCAGAAGAACTTGGCCGTCGCGAGGTCGTGGGTGATGTACAGGTACGTGAGGTCGAAGTCGCGCTTCAGGTCGAGCATCAACTGCAGGATCTTCGCGCGCACGCTCATGTCGAGCATCGAGACGGGCTCGTCTGCGACGAGCAGCACGGGGTTGAGGATGATCGCCCGCGCGATCACGGCCCGCTGCTTCTGCCCGCCGGAGAGATCGGACGGGTACTTGTCCATGTACTGCTCCGCGGGAGCGAGGCCGACGTGCTCGAGCGCCACCGCGACCCGGGAGCGAATCGCGTCGCGATCGCCCGCGATCCCGTGGATCTGCAGCGGGTGTCCGACGGCCTGCGCGATCGTCATCGCCGGGTTGAGCGACGCATGCGGATCCTGGAAGACGATCTGCATCCTCCGCCTGAGGCCGCGGAACTCGCGCTCGCGCAGGTGCGTCAGGTCGCGACCCTCGAAGACGACGCTGCCGCCGGTCGCCTTGACGAGCCCGACGAGCGTCCTGCCGAGCGTCGTCTTGCCGCTCCCGGACTCGCCGACGAGGCCGAGCACCTCGCCCTTTCGGATGTCGAGGGAGACGCCGTCGAGCGCTTTCACGTCGCCTGCCTCGCGTCCGACCAGGCGGTCGGCGAAGCTGCCCCTGATCGAGTAGTACGTCTTCAGGTCCCGGATCGAGACGAGCGCGGCGCCGTGCTCGACCGTGGCCTCGCCCTCCGGCCCGTCAGGCCTCATCGGCGACTCCCACCTCCCGGCCCTCGAGCTTCCGGCTCCCGCCCTCCGGAATCTCCTGCTCGGGCCCGTGCAGCCAGCAGAGGACGCGCCGGCCGTTGTCGAGGGGCTGTTCGATCGGCGCCTTCGAGATGCAGACCTGCATCGCGCTCGGACACCGTGGGTTGAAACGGCACGCCGGCGGCGGGTCGATCAGGTTCGGAGGCGCACCGGGAATCGAATGGAGCTCCTGCGTGTCGAGCGAGATGGTCGAGCGGAGCAGCTCGCGCGTGTAAGGGTGCGCCGGATCGACGAACGCCTCGCGCACCGGGCCCTCCTCGACGATCTGCCCCGCGTACATCACGGCGACGCGGTCGCACGACTCGGCGACGATCCCGAAGTTGTGGGTGATCAGGAGCAATGCGGTGTCGAAGTTCTCCTTCAGGTCGGCGAGGATCGCGAGGATCTGCCCCTCGACGATCACGTCGAGCGACGTCGTGGGCTCGTCGGCGATCAGGAGCTTCGGCCGCAGGACGAGCGCGAGCGCGATCATGATCCGCTGGCGCATCCCGCCCGAGAACTCGTGCGGGTACTGGCGGAAGCGCGTCGGTGGGATCCCCATCCTGCCGAGCGTCTCGAGCGAGCGCGCCTTGACCTCGCGGTCGTCGAGCCCGGGCTCGTGCTGCTCGAGCGTCTCCCGGAAGTGATCCTCGATGCGCATCAGCGGGTTGAGCCTCGTCATCGGCTCCTGGAAGACGAGGCCGAGATCGGGGCCGCGCAGCCTGCGGATCGCCTTCTGGGGAAGGCCGACGAGGTTGCGGCCGCCGTAGAGCACCTCGCCGTCCGAGCTCGCGCCTTCCGGAAGCAGCCCGAGGATGCCTCGCCCGAGCGTCGACTTGCCGCAGCCGGACTCGCCGACGAGGCCCAGCACTTCGCCGGCGCCGATGTCGAGCGACACGCGGTCGACGGCACGGACGGGCGAGCTCGGCGTGCCGTAGTAGACCCGCAAGTCGCGGACCGAGAGGACCGGGCCGTCGATTACAGGTTCTCCGCGTCGGTGGGCGTGGGCGGCCCGAAGTCGATCCTGCCGAACCGGCGGCGTCGAAGCACCGGGTTGATCGTCTCGTTCAGGCCTTCGCCGAGCAGGGTCAGCCCCGTCACGAGCAGCACGATCGCGAGCCCCGGGAAGAGACCGGTCCACCAGATCCCGGACGAGGCGTCGGAGACGGCTCGGTTGATGTCGTAGCCCCACTCGGCCCCGTCGCTCGGCTGGATGCCGTAGCCGAGGAATCCGAGCGCCGCCAGCAGGAGAATCGCGTCGGCAGCGTTGAGCGTCGCGATCGGCGGCACGTTCTGCACGACGTTGAAGAAGACGTACTTGCGGATCACCGTTCTGGGACGGGCTCCGAGCGCCCGTGCGGCGTCCACGTACGGCTCCTCGCGGACGCTGATCACGTGGTTGCGGACGACGCGGAAGTACAACGGCACGTACGCCGCCGTGATCGCGATCGCAGCCGTCAGCACGCCCTTGCCGATGCTGTTCGAGAGCAGGAACGCGATCACGATCGCGATCAGCAGGTACGGGAACGCGAACAGCGCATCCATGATCAGCACGAGCACACGGTCGAGCGGGCCGCCGAAGTAGCCCGACAGCAGGCCGAGCGGAACGCCGACCGCGAGCGCCATTACGAGGGCGATCACCACCACCTTCAGCTCGGTCTGGGCGCCCCAGATGACCCTCGCCATCACGTCGGTCGACTGCACCGTCGTCCCCATCAGGTGCTTGCTCGAGGGCTTCGCGAGTTGCGCGAAGCGGTGCCCGTGCTCCTGGTACTGGTTGAACTTGTACGGCGAGATGACCGGTGCGAGCAGCGCCATCAGGATGAAGAAGAGCGTGATCCCCGCTCCGGTCCAGAGCATCGCCCTGGCGAAGCCGCGCGCCTCCCGGATCGGCTTCAGCGCCCGTCCGGCGGCGGGCAGGAGCCGCGCGCGCGAGGCGCGGTCGAACGGATGAGCGCGCGCCGCCATCAGTACCGGATCCTCGGGTCGATGTACGCGTTCAGGAAGTCGATGAGGACGCTGACGGCGACGACGACGAGCGCGAAGACGACGATGATCCCCTGTACCGCCGTGTAGTCGCGATTCTCGAGGTAGGTCACGAGTGCATGCCCGATGCCGGGCCAGTTGAAGGTCGTCTCGGTCAGCACTGCACCTCCGAGCAGCAGCGCCATGTTCAGCCCCACGATCGTGATCACTGGCACGAGCGCGTTCTTGAACGCATGGTGGTAGACGACCGAGCGCTCGGTGATCCCGCGCGCGCGCGCCGCCTCGATGTAGTCGTCCTTGAGCGTCCTGATCACGTTGACGCGGATCAGGCGGATGAAGATCCCGGCGGTCGCGAGACCGAGCGTCGTCGCGGGCAGGATCAAATGCTTGACGATGTCGCCGAGCGCGCTCCACTGGCCGCCGATGATCGCGTCGAGCGTGAAGATGTCGGTATGCGTCTGGAACGTCGCCTGCGTGATCGGGCTGGCCCGGTCGGAGGTCGGCAGCCAGTTCAGCCACACGCCGAAGACGAGCTGGCCCATCAGGCCGAGGAAAAAGACCGGGGTTGCGTAGACGACGATCCCGAACAGCCGTCCGCCGACGTCGAGCGGCGTGTCCCGGAAGCGCCCCGCGACGAGGCCGACGAAGACACCGACCGCGACCGCGATCAGCATCGCGAAGAAGGTGAGCTCGAGCGTCGCCGCGCCGTTCACCTTGATGATGTCGGTCAGCTTGCGGTGATCGGTGATCGTCGTGCCGAAGTCGCCGCGGGCGATGCCCGAGAGGTAGTCCCAGTACTGGGTGTAGAGCGGCTTGTCGAACCCGAGCTGGTGCTTGATCTGGTTGATCACCGACTGGGGCGCGTGCCCGCCGAGCGACGCCGAGATCGGGTCGCCGGGCGCGACCCGCATCAGCAGGAAGACGATCGTGAGCAGGATCAGGACCATCGGGATGACGAGGCCCAGCCGCGTGAGCAGGTACTTCCGGAGGGAGGTTCCTTGGGCGGCCATCTGTGGGGCCGAGCTTAGTGGAGGGGCGTCTCCGAGACGCCCCTCCACGTGCTCGTCGAGACGCCGGTCAGGACTTCGACAGGAGCCAGAACCGCATGTAGAACGCCGCGTCCAGGGTCGAGTCGACCCCGTGGACGTTCGAGCGGCTCACGGCGATCATCTTGCCCTGCCAGTACGGGATCATCGAGACGTCCTTCGCCGATAGGACCTGAATCGCCTTGATCGCGGCGAGGCGGGCCTCGATCGTCTTCGCCCCGTGCTCCTTCGTGATC
>OEMB01000290.1_pt1 | contig 15461 bp, 11 predicted proteins | sample 1503471 | NCBI WGS metagenome assembly OEMB01 (sample SAMEA104379601, study PRJEB20068) | metagenome | biome: 1000743; feature: 77; material: 1998 | place: USA | collected 2012 | depth 2.5 m
CGGACGGGCAGATCTTCCTCCAGTCCGACCTGTTCTTCTCGGGGGTCCGACCCGCCGTGAACGTCGGCATCTCGGTGTCGCGCGTCGGCTCGTCGGCGCAGACGAAGGCGATGAAGAAGGTCGCGGGCCGGCTCCGCCTCGACCTCGCCCAGTACCGGGAGCTGGAGGCGTTCGCGCAGTTCGGCTCCGATCTCGACCGGGCCACCCAGCAGGCTCTGACCCGCGGCGAGAAGATGGTCGCGACGCTCAACCAGCCGCAATACCAGCCGTGGCCGACGGAGGAGCAGGTGACCGCGATCTATGCCGGCATCAACGGCTACCTCGACGACATCCCGACGCCGCAGGTGCAGCGGTTCCAGGACGAGCTGCGCGAGTATTTGCGCACCGAGGGCTCGATCTACGAGCAGATCCGCGAGAAGGGCGATCTCCCGGACGACCTCGCCGAGCAGCTCAACGCCGAGATCGAGAAGTTCAAGCAGATGTTCAACGTCGAGACCGAAAGCGCGCTCGTCTAGTTGGCGAGCCTGCAGGACATCCGCCGGCGGATCACGTCGGTCAAGAACACGCGCAAGATCACGAAGGCCCTCGAGCTCGTCGCCGGCGCGCGCCTGCGCCGCGCGCAGACGCGGATCGAGGAGATGCGGCCGTACGCCGACCGCATGCAGGAGTTGATGGTCGGGACGGCCCGGGCCGCGTCGTCGTTCCGGAATCTCGCGCTGATGCAGCGGCGCGACGTGCAAAAGGTCGCGGTGCTCGTCGTCACCGGCGACCGCGGCCTCGCGGGCCCGTTCAACGGCCAGGTGCTGAGGCGCGCGTTCGAGCTCGAGCGAAAAGAGCGGGCCGAGGGGCATGACGTGCTCTGGACGGTCGTCGGGCGCAAGGGCGCGTCGACTCTCCGCTTCCGCCGCTACGAGGTCGCGGCGCAGTGGGCGGGCTTCGTCGACAAGCCGGCGTACGCCGACGCGCAGGCCGTCGCGCATCGCATCGCGGAGCTGTACGTCAACCAGGAGGTCGACCGGGTCGTGCTCGTCTACAACCGCTTCGTCTCGGCCCTCGTCCAGAGGGTGACGACGAGCGACCTGCTGCCGATCCCCGAGGACGTCCTCGCCGGCGGCGAGGAGATGAGCGCCCGCGAGGAGGCTCTGCGCGGAGACTTCATCTACGAGCCCGAGCCGGAGCAGATCCTGGAGCGGCTGCTGCCCGTCTATCTCGAGACCGAGATCTACCGCGCGCTGCTCGAGTCGGCCGCATCGTTCCTCGCGTCGCAGATGACCGCGATGCGAAACGCGTCGAAGAACGCGGGCGAGCTGATCGACACCTACACGTTGCAGATGAACCGTGCCCGCCAGGCGCAGATCACGCAGGAGATCCTCGAAATCGTCGCCGGTGCCGATGCGCTGACCCAGTAGTTACACTCCGCCCGCCCGGCAGGCGCTGTGTTCTCGCTGCGCCGCCATAACCGCTCCAGGAGACTCATGGCCGACAAGAAGCAGAACGGCAGCAGGAACACCGGCACGATCGTCGAGATCAAGGGGGTCGTGCTCGACGCAGTCTTTCCGGACAGGCTGCCGGAGATCAACACCGCGCTCAGCATCGCGCTGAGCGGCCGCGACGACGGCGCCACGGAGCTGATCGCGGAGGTGCAGCAGCACCTCGGCGACGATCGTGTGCGCGCGGTCGCGATGGACACGACCGATGGTCTTTCTCGCGGCACCGAGATCGTCGACACGGGCAAGCCGATCTCGGTCCCGGTCGGCGAGGAGACGCTCGGCCGCGTCTGGAACGTGATCGGCGACCCCGTCGACGGCAAGCCCGCCGCGACGGGCGAGCGCTGGCCGATCCACCGCGACCCGCCGGCGTTCGGCGAGCTGTCGGCGAAGGTGGAGATCTTCGAGACCGGCATCAAGGTGATCGACCTGATCGCGCCGTACGTGCGCGGCGGCAAGATCGGCCTGTTCGGCGGCGCGGGCGTCGGCAAGACCGTGCTGATCCAGGAGCTGATCCACAACGTGGCCCGCGAGCACGGCGGCGTCTCGGTCTTCACGGGCGTCGGCGAGCGCACGCGCGAGGGCAACGACCTCATCCTCGAGATGACGGAGTCGGAGGTGATCGACAAGGTCGCGCTCGTCTACGGCCAGATGAACGAGCCGCCTGGCGCGCGCCTGCGCGTCGGCCTCTCCGGCCTGACGATGGCGGAGTACTTCCGCGACCAGGGCCAGGACGTACTCCTCTTCATCGACAACATCTTCCGCTTCGTGCAGGCGGGCTCCGAGGTCTCGGCGCTGCTCGGGCGCATGCCGAGCGCGGTCGGCTACCAGCCGACGCTCGCGACCGAGATGGGGCAGCTGCAGGAGCGCATCACCTCGACGCGCACCGGCTCGGTCACGTCGGTGCAGGCGATCTACGTGCCTGCCGACGACCTCACCGACCCGGCGCCCGCGAACACGTTCGCGCACCTCGACTCGACGACCGTGCTCTCACGCGCCATCGTCGAGAAGGGCATCTATCCCGCGGTCGACCCGCTCGACTCGACCTCGCGTGCGCTGCAGCCCGGCATCGTCTCCGACGAGCACTACCGGACGGCGACCCGCGTGCAGGAGGTGCTGCAGCGTTACCGCGACCTGCAGGACATCATCGCGATCCTCGGCATCGACGAGCTCTCGGACGAGGACAAGCTCGTCGTGACGCGGGCGCGGAAGATCGAGCGCTACCTGTCGCAGCCGAACTTCGTCGCCGAGCAGTTCACGGGGACGCCGGGCGAGTACGTGAAGCTCGAGGACACGATCCGCGGCTTCACCGAGATCCTCGACGGCAAGCACGACGACCTGCCGGAGCAGGCCTTCTACATGGTCGGCGTGATCGAGCAGGCGGTCGAGCGCGCGAAGTCGATGGCCGGCGAAGAGGAAGCCGAGTCGGCCCCGGAGCCCGAGGCCGAGCCAGAGCCGGCGGGCGCGACGGCCGCGTAGCGCCGGACGCATGGCAGGCCACCCGCTCTTCTCGGTCTCGGTCGTGACGCCGGAGGGCGCGGCGTTCGACGGCGAGGCGGAGATGCTGATCGTCCCCGGCGCCGCCGGTGAGATCGGCGTGCTCGCGCGGCATGCGCCGCTCGTCGCGATGCTGAAGGCCGGCTCGACGCGGGTGCACCTCGGCGACGGCGAGGTCCAAGAGTTCGCCACGGGCCCGGGCTTCTTCCAGGTGCTCGAGGATCGTGCGATCGCGCTCGTCGACGATGCCGTGAAGGCCGACGAGATCGACGACTCGCGTGCGCAGCAGCAGCTCGAGGCGGCGCAGGCCGAGCTGGAGCGTGTCGAGCGCGGCGAGTCGGAGGCCGACCGCTGGCAGCTCGAGCAGCGGATCCGCCACGCGGAGAACCAGCTCCGCGTCTCCGGGCACTCGGGCTAGCGCTCGTCAGTCGAACGTATCGACGATCGGAAAGGCGCCTCGCCCCTCGAGGCAGTCCGCGGCGAAGAGCGCGACGCCGACGCCGCCGGTGAAAAGCGAGTAGCGACTCGGCAGGCGCTCCGACTGCTCGAGCGCGTGCACCGCGAAGGCACGTGCACGCTCGAGCCAGCGCTCGTCGTCGGTGCGGGCGAACGTCGTCAGGAACGCGTAGCCGTTGCCGGCGGTGCCGTGGCAGATGCCGGCGCCTTTCTCGTCGCTCGACGGGCCCGCGTCCCAGACGAGCTCCGCCGCGGCGAGCAGCAGGTCCTCGTCCAGGTACGCGCCCGCGTGGGTGACGATTCCCGGTGCGCCGTGGCACCACTGGAGGCGCGGCGGCTTTTCGGGCTCGAGCATGGAGGGCCAGTTGGCCCGGCCGCTCTCGAGGATCGCGGTTCGGGCGAGCACGTCCGCGGCGCCGTGAGGGTCGCCGAGCGCCGCGACGTTCCCGACGAAGCCGTGGATCGGCCCGAGGATCCGCCCGGTCTCGCCGTAGAGCTTCTGTGTCCACAGCCCGTCGGCGTCGCGGGCGGCCGCGAGCGCCTCGCTGCTCTCCTGCACGGCGGCACGCCAGCGCTCGGCTCCGCTTCGCTCGAGGACTGCGCGCGCGACGAGCAGCGTGCCGGGGACACCCCACATCAGCTCGTTCGTCTCGTTGCCGAGGTTGGCGCTCACGAGCTCGAAGAGATCGTCTTCGAGCCCGCTGCTCGGCGCGGTGAGCCAGGCGACGAGGAGCGGTCCCGTCTCGCCGCAGAAGAGGCTCGACCGCCTCTGCTCGGGAAGCGTCTCGCCGGCGATGAAGTCCGGCTCGCGGCGGAACTCCTCGAGTGCGCGCCGCGCGACGTCGGCGGGCTCGAGCGCCGTCTCGACCAGTCCTCGGCGGCGAAGCGCGTCGAGCGCCCAGGCGACACCGGCCGCCCCCGCGTAGAGGCTCTTGAGTGGTCGCGCCGCCTGCCAGGCGTCCCATTCGTGCGCCGGCCAGAGCGTGCCGGCGGCGTAGGCCGAGTCGGCGTCGGCGGCGATCACGCGGATCGCGTCGCGGACGTGCGTCTCGTTCCACCGCGTCTCCGTCAGCGGCTCGTGCAGCTCCGCCGGGTACAGCACGCCCGGTAGGTTACGCCGCCTGTAGCCGCGCCAACAGCTCGTCGTGCGCGGGCAGGTACAGGCTCTCGACGTACTCGACGAGCATCCGGTTCGTGTTGAAGCGCGTGCCGAGGCGCGCGATCGAGTTGCGCATCAAGCCGAGCCACCGGGCCCGGTCGTAGTAGGCCGGAATGACCTGCTCCTCGAGGACGGCGTACAACGCCTCCGCATCCGCCGCGTCGGTCGAGGCGACGCTCTCGCCGCCGATCGCGAAACCGGCGTCGGGTGCGTAGCCCTCCGCCCACCAGCCGTCGAGGATCGAGCAGTTGACGACCCCGTTCAGCGCGGCTTTCATCCCCGACGTCCCGGACGCCTCGAGCGGCCGCCGCGGGGTGTTCAGCCAGACGTCGACCCCTTGCACCAGGTGCCGCGCGAGGGTCATGTCGTAGTCCGGAAGGAAGACCACGCGGCCGTTCGAGCGCGCACTGCGGGCGAACGCCACGACGCGCTGGATCAACTCCTTGCCCCCCTCGTCCGCCGGGTGCGCCTTCCCCGAGAGGACGATCTGGAGCGGCCGCTCGTCGTTCGCCAGCAGGCCCGCCAACCGCTCGGGGTCGCTGAAGAGCAGATCGGCGCGCTTGTAGGTGGCAAAGCGCCGCGCAAAGCCGATCGTCAGCGCCTCGGGATCGAACGAGGCCCGGAGCCCTCGCAGCTCCATGAAGCGAAGGAGCTCGTCCTTGGCCGCGCGGTGCGCGTGCACGAGAGACTCGTCGTCGACCTCGTAGGCGCGCGCGAAGTCCGGCGCCCCCAGGTCCTCCTCGCTGCCGAGCAGCGCGTCGAGGGGCTCGGCGATCCAGGTGCGTGCGTGGACGCCGTTCGTCACCGAGCCGATCGGCACGTCCTCGATCGGACGGTCCTGCCACAGGCCGTGCCACATCTCGCGCGAGACCTGACCGTGCAGGGCCGAGACGCCGTTCGCGTGGGACGACGTGCGGAGGGCGAAGGGCGTCAGCCCGAAGCCCTCGTCGTCGTCCTCGACGCGGCCGAGCCCCGCGAGCTCCCGCCATTCGAAGCCGCAGCGCGCCGCGAGCCGGCCGACGTTCCGCTCGACGAGCGATTCGTCGAACACCTCGTTTCCGGCAGGCACCGGCGTGTGCGTCGTGAACACGGTCGAGGCCCGCACGCGCTCGAGCGCCTCGTCGCGAGCCACGCTCCCGTCTTCGACGAGTCCGCGCAGGCGCTCGAGCTGGAGGAACGCAGAATGGCCTTCGTTCAGGTGGAAGACCGTCGGCTCGATCGCGAGCTCGCGCAGCACTCGAACGCCGCCGATGCCGAGCACGAGCTCCTGCCGCAGCCGGTGGAGGCGGTCGCCGCCGTAGAGCTTGTCGGTGATGCGCCGCGCCCAGTCGGGGTTCTCCTCCAGGTCCGTGTCGAGCAGGTAGAGCGGCACCCGGCCGACCTGCACGCGCCAGACGCGCAGGGCCACGCCCACGAGCGCCCCGGCGTCGTCCACGAGCTCGACGGCCGCGTCGACGGGCTCGGGCCGGAGCGGCAGCCGAGCCGGATCGTTCTCCGGATAGCGCTCCTCCTGCCAGTCGTCCTCGTTCAGGTGCTGCCGGAAGTAGCCCTCGCGGTAGAAGAGCCCGACGCCGACGAGCGGCACGCCGAGATCGGAAGCGGACTTGAGGTGGTCGCCCGCGAGCACGCCGAGACCGCCGGAGTAGATCGGCAGGCTCTCGTCGAGCCCGAACTCGGCCGAGAAGTAGGCGACCCGGAAGCGGGAGTCGACGCCGCGGCGCTCCCACCACGTCGGCCGCCGGGTCTCGGCCTCGATCGCGGCGCCGACCTGCGCGAGTCGCCCGAGATAGTCGGCCGTTGCGGCGCGTGCGAGCTGCTCGTCCGGCAGCTCCGCGAGCAGCGCGGTCGGGTTGCGGCCGAGTGCCGCGAACCGCTCGGGGGCGAGATCCGCGAAGAGGGCGCGTGCGCCCGGGAGCCACGTGAACCAGAGGTTGCCTGCGATCGCACGCAGGGCTTCACGCACGGCGGCAGGGCTGTCGAGTGAGTGCATTTCGGGCAGTCTTCGGGCCGGGGAACCGGACGACCTGGGCACGATAACGTCAACGTCCGCTGCTAGCCTTCGCTTACCCGGAGAGCTTTGACAGGCAGCTTGGCGACCGGGTTACCAAACGCCTAAAGCGCTCGTGAGCGCGGTTCCCGCGCTCCCGGGCCGGTTAGACGGGAGCGAACGACATGCAGGGAACGCGTCAACGACTCGAAGCAATCCTCCACGAGCGGATCGCCGTGCTCGACGGCTCGTGGGGCGTCCTCATCCAGCGCGAGCTGCGTGGCGAGGAGGCCTACCGGGGCGAGCGGTTCCGCGAGCATTCCCACGATGTCGCCGGCGACCCCGACCTCCTGAACATCACGCGTCCGGAGGTCGTGGCGCGGATCCACGACGACTACTTCGCAGCCGGCGCCGACATCGCGACGACGAACACGTTCACCGCCACGACGATCGGACAGGCGGACTACGCGTTCGGCGCAGACGTCGTGCAGGAGATGAACCTCGAGGGCGCGCGCCTCGCGCGCCGTGCGGCCGACGACTGGTCGGCGCGCACGCCCGACCGGCCGCGCTTCGTGGCGGGCGCCGTCGGCCCGCTGAACGTGACGCTGTCGCTCTCGCCGCGCGTCGACGACCCCTCGTATCGCGCCGTCACCTTCGACGAGGTCAGCGACGCCTATGCGCACCAGATTCGAGCCTTGCGCGACGGCGGCGTCGATCTGCTCCTCGTCGAGACCGTCTTCGACACGCTGAATGCGAAGGCGGCGATCGCCGCGGCGCTCGAGGAGGCGCCTGGGCTGCCGCTCTGGCTCTCGTTCACCGCGATCGACAAGAGCGGCCGAAACCTCTCGGGCCAGACGGTCGAGGCGTTCTGGCTCTCGGTCGAGCACGCCAAGCCGCTGATCGTCGGCGTCAACTGCTCGCTCGGCGCGTCGGAGATGCGGCCGTTCGTGGAGGACATGGCGGGCATAGCGACGACGTGGGTCGCGTGCTATCCGAACGCCGGGCTCCCGAACGAGTTCGGGCTGCACGACGAGCAGCCGCACGACACGAGCCGCCTGCTCGGCGAGTTCGCGCGCGACGGGCTCGTGAACGTCGTCGGCGGCTGCTGCGGCACGACGCCCGACCACGTCCGCGCGATCGCCGCCGCCGTCGAGGGTGTGCCGCCCCGGCCGCTGCCCGAGCGGGACCCGGTGACGCGCTTCAGCGGGCTCGAGCCGTTCTCGATCACGCCGGAGACGAACTTCGTGATGATCGGCGAGCGCACGAACCTCACCGGCTCGGCGCGCTTCCGGCGGCTGATGGAGGGCGGCGAGTACCAGGAAGCGCTCGAGGTGGCGCTCGAGCAGGTGCGCGGCGGCGCGAACCTGCTCGACGTCAACATGGACGCCGACCTGCTCGACGGCGTGCAGGCGATGACGACCTTCCTCAACCTCGTGGCGACCGAGCCCGAGGTGGCGCGCCTGCCGATCATGGTCGACAGCTCGCGCTGGAGCGTGCTCGTCGCGGGGCTCAAGTGCCTCCAGGGAAAGGGGATCGTCAACTCGCTCTCGCTCAAGGAAGGCGAGGAGCAGTTCCTCGACCAGGCGCGCGCCGTGCGTCGGTACGGCGCGGGCGTCGTCGTGATGGCGTTCGACGAGCAGGGCCAGGCGGACACGGTCGAGCGGAAGGTCACGATCTGCGAGCGCGCCTACCGTCTGCTCGTCGACCAGGCGGGCTTCGCGCCGGAGGACATCGTCTTCGACCCGAACGTGCTCGCCGTCGCCACCGGCATCGAGGAGCACAACGAGTTCGCCAAGGCATTCATCGAGTCGCTGCCCCTGATCAAGGACCGCTGCCCCGGCGTGAAGACGAGCGGCGGCATCTCGAACCTCAGCTTCTCGTTCCGCGGCAACGACCGCGTGCGCGAGGCGATGCACTCCGCGTTCCTCTTTCACGCGATCCGCGCCGGCCTCGACATGGGAATCGTCAACGCCGGCCAGCTCGTGCTCTACGAGGATATCGAGGCCGACCTGCTCGAACGCGTCGAGGACGTGATCTTCAACCGGCGCCCCGACGCGACCGAGCGGCTCGTCGACCTGGCCGAGAACGTGCGCGGCGCCGGAACGACCCGCGAGCGCGACCTCACGTGGCGCGAGGCACCGGTGCAGAGCCGCCTCTCGCACGCGCTCGTCCACGGGATCGTCGACTACATCGAGGCGGACGCAGAGGAGGCCCGCCGGGAATACGAGCGCCCGCTCGACGTGATCGAGGGCCCGCTGATGGACGGGATGAAGATCGTCGGCGACCTGTTCGGCGCCGGGAAGATGTTCCTGCCGCAGGTCGTGAAGAGCGCGCGGGCGATGAAGAGGGCGGTCGCGTACCTCGAGCCGTTCATGGAGGAGGAGAAGACGGGCAGCCGCGTGCAGGGGCGCGTCGTGCTCGCGACCGTCAAGGGCGACGTCCACGACATCGGCAAGAACATCGTCGGCGTCGTGCTCGGCTGCAACAACTACGAGGTCCACGACCTCGGCGTGATGGTGCCGGCCGACCGCGTGCTCGCAACCGCAGCGGAGGTCGGGGCCGACGTGGTCGGGCTCTCGGGTCTGATCACGCCGTCGCTCGACCAGATGGTCGACGCCGCGCACGAGATGGAGCGGCGCGGCCTGACGCTTCCGCTGCTGATCGGCGGCGCGACGACCTCGCGGCAGCACACCGCGGTGAAGATCGCACCCGAGTACTCGCAGCCGGTCGTGCACGTCCTCGACGCCTCGCGTGTGGTCGGCGTCGTCTCGGCGCTGCTCGATCCGAAGCGCCGCGGAAAGCTCGACGCCGAGAACCGAGAGGCTCAGGAACGGCTCCGCGAGCAGCACGCGGAGCGCGAGCGCAAGCCGGTGCTGGCGCTCGCCGACGCGCGGCGAAACGCCGAGCGCGTCGACTTCGACGCTCTCGAGACGCCCGAGTTCACCGGCGTGCGGCTCTCGGAGCCGTCGCTCGAGACGCTGCGCGAGTACGTCGACTGGCAGTTCTTCTTCTACGCGTGGGAGCTGAAGGGCAAGTTCCCCGCGATCCTCGAGCAGCCCGCCGCCCGCGAGCTCTGGGAGGACGCCCAGCAGCTGCTCGACGAGATCGTCGACGGGAAGCTCCTCGCGGCCCGAGGCGTCTACGGCTTCTGGCCCGCGTCGTCCGACGGCGACGATATCGTTGTCAGAGATGACAACGGGACCCGTTTCTGCTTCCTCCGGCAGCAGTCCGCCTACGGCGACTCGCGTCCGAACCGGTGCCTCGCCGACTACGTGGCGTCGGCCGGCGACCACCTCGGCGCGTTCGCGGTCACCGCCGGCCTCGGCCTCGACGAGCTCACCGCCCGGTTCGAGGCCGAGCACGACGACTACCGCTCGATCATCGCGAAGGCGCTCGCCGACCGCCTCGCGGAGGCGTTCGCCGAGTACCTGCACGAGGTCGCGCGGCGGCAGTGGTACGAGACGGGCGAACGGGCTCCGAAGGACAATCTGATCGCCGAGCGCTTTCGCGGCATCCGGCCGGCGTTCGGGTACCCCGCCTGCCCGGATCACAGCGAGAAGCTGAAGCTCTTCGAGTTGCTCGGCGCCGAGCGGGCGGGCATCTCGCTCACCGAGTCGTGCGCGATGCTGCCGGCGGCGAGCGTCAGCGGCATCTATCTCGGGCATCCGAAGGCGCGCTACTTCTCCGTCGGGCGCGTCGCTCGCGACCAGGTCGAGGACTACGCGCTCCGCAAGGGGATGCCCCTGCCGGAGGTCGAGCGCTGGCTGCGCCCGAATCTCGCGTACGAGCCGGCGCGGGAGACGGCCGAGCTGACGGCCTGAGCAGGCGGCAGCGTCTGCCGGCGGGCCTCGCCGGAGGCTCCGGTAAGGTGGCGCGAGGCGCCTGACGGCGCCGCGTGTTCTATGCGGACGACGCTGAAGAGAGGCATGGGTCGCGCCGCGACCCTCAACGGCAACGGACGAGCGGTGCTCCCGCCCTCGGCGCTCGAGCCGATGCGGCGCTACCGCCAGCCGCCGCCGCCGTCGCGCTCGACCGCGCGCCTGATCGGGAAGGTGTTCGGCTGGATCATGCTCGCGATCCTCGTCGTCGCGTCAGGGCTCGCGGGCGGCCTCTACCTCTACGGGCACGAGTCGCTGAACGCGATCGCGCCGCACTCGATCCAGGTGAAACGCGCCCAGGCCGACCTGACGTCCGTTCCCGCCCCGACGGAGCCGGCGACGGCGCTGATCGTGGGGTACGACCAGCGGGCCGGCTCCGAGGGCTTCGGCTTGAAGGACTCGCGCTCGGACACGTTGATGCTCGTGCGCGCCGACCCGCAGCAGAACACGCTCTCGCTGCTGTCGCTGCCGCGCGACCTCGACGTCCCGATCTACTGCAACCCGACGACCCCGACCACGACTGACCGGATCAACTCCGCCTGGTCGACGTGCGGGGCGCAGGGCACGCTGGACACGGTGCAGAAGCTGACCGGCATCCCGATCAACTACCTCGTCACGATCAACTTCCACGGCTTCAAGCTGATCGTGAACAAGCTGCACGGGGTGTACGTCACGGTCGACCACCGTTACCTCAACACGCAGGGCGGCTCGTGCTCCTCGTGCTTCGCGACGATCAACCTCCAGCCGGGCTACGAGAAGCTCGACGGCCAGGAGGCGCTCGACTTCGTCCGCTTTCGCCACACGGACTCGGACCTCTATCGCCTCGCGAGGCAGCAGCTCTTCCTCGAGGCGCTGAAGGACCGCTTCGCCGGCGGGTTCTCGCTGCTCGACATCCCGAAGCTGATCGGGGCGCTGAAGCAGAACCTCGAGATCGCCCGCGGCGGCTCGACCGGGGCACCGAGCATGTCGGAGATCCAGTCGTACGCGGGGCTCGGCTACCACCTGAAGCCGGGGCACCTCTTCCGGGACAACATCGACAACCTCCAGGACTGCGGCGCCTTCAACGCGCAGGTGTGCGCGTCACCCGACGACGTCAAGGCGGCCGTCGAGAAGTTCATGCACCCCGACGTCAGCCTGCCGGTGCGCGCGAACGACGTCGCCCTCGGCAGGAAGCCGCACGAGCCGAAGCAGGCTGCGCTGAAGCCGAGCCAGATCTCGACCCTCGTCCTGAACGGGACGACGATCCTCGGGCTCGCGCGCGACACCTCGTACAAGCTCGCCGTCGCCGGGTATCACACCGCGCACCTGCCGGCGTCGCTCAGGGCGGACGCCCCGAGCAGCGGCTACTACTCGAACTACGTCTACTTCGACTCCGTGCAGCCGAACGCGAAAACGGCGGCCGAGCAGTTGAAGGTGGCGTTCGGCCCGCACACGATCGTCGCGCCGCTGCCCGCCGAGATCGCGTTCGACGCGCAGCAGGCCGGGAATCCGCTGACGGTAGTGGTCGTCGGGACGGCCTTCGGCGGCGAGATCGTCAATCCGGAGGCCAACGTGGTGCCGACACCGGTGCACGAGCCGGCGGCCGTCCGCAGCGATGCCGGGTTGACGGTGGCGCCGCTCCGGTCGGTCGACGCGAGGATCCCCTTCCGCATCCTGGCGCCGACCGTCATCGAGCACACGTCGACACTCACGTCGCTCGAGCCCGTGCGCGCCTTCAAGCCGGTGCCGCACAAGCACGAGCTCGTGCTCACGTTCGTCACCGGTGCCGGGAACATCTACTGGCAGGTGATCGAGACCGACTGGAACGACGCGCCGATCCTGCGCAGGCCGACCGGCAAGTACACCCTGAAGAAGGACGGCCGCAAGGTCGACCTGTACACGAGCGGCGGTCACATCCACATGGTGGTGCTGCGGCAGGGCAAGGCGAGCTACTGGGTCGTGAACACGTTGCGCGACGAGCTTTCGAACGAGACGATGCTCGCGATCGCCAAAGGGCTTCGCCCGCTGGGGAAGTAACCTAGGCGCGTGGCAAAGATCGGGATGTTCGGCGCCGGCTACGTCGGCCTCGTCACCGGTGCGTGCTTCGCCGAGCTCGGCCACGAGGTCGTGATCCGGGACGTCGTGCCGGAGCGCATCGAGCGGCTCCGCGCGGGTGAGGTCCCGATCTTCGAGCCGGGCCTCGACGAGGTGCTCGAGCGGAACCGTGAGCGCATCCGCTTCACGCTCGACGTGCACGACGCCGTCGAGGGGGCCGACTTCCTCTACGTCGCCGTCGGCACGCCGCCGACGTACTCGGGCGACGCCGACCTGACCGCCGTCTGGTCGGTCGTCGACGGGCTGCCGGACGCCATCCCGGGGCGGCCGGTGCTCGTCCTGAAGAGCACAGTGCCGGTCGGCACGGGCGAGCGCGTGCGGGCACGACTCGACGCGCGCGGCCTCGGCAACGTCGGGTACGCCTCGAACCCCGAGTTCCTCGCGGAGGGCAGCGCAGTCGAGGACTTCATGCATCCCGACCGGATCGTCGTCGGCGCGTTCGAGGAGCAGGACGGCGACCGGGTCGTCGAGCTGCACGGCGGTGTCGCGACGCAGGTCGTGCGGACGGACGTGCCGTCGGCGGAGCTCGTGAAGCTCGCCGCGAACGCGTTCCTCTCCACTCGCATCAGCTTCATCAACGAGATCGCGAACGTGTGCGACCTCGTCGGCGCCGACGTCGTCGACGTCGCACGGGGCGTGGGGCTCGATCACCGGCTCGGCCCGCATTTCCTGCGGGCCGGCATCGGCTTCGGCGGCTCGTGCTTCCCGAAGGACGTGACGGCGCTGAAGCAGCTTGCGGGCAACGAGGGCTATCCGTTCCTGCTGCTCCAGGCGGTGTGGGAGGTGAACGAGCTGCAGAAGCGGCGCGTCGTCGCGAAGCTGCAAAAGCACCTCGGCACGCTGCGCGGCAGGACCGTCGCGCTGCTCGGTCTCTCCTTCAAGCCGAACACGGACGACATGCGCGAGGCGCCGAGCCGCGTGATCGCCTACCGCCTGATCGCGGAGGGCGCGGAGGTGCGCGCCTGGGATCCCGTGTCGCGACCCGACGACCTGCCGGGTGTCGAGCTCTGCGACTCGGTCCTCGACGCGGTGCGCGGCGTCCACGCCGCGGTGATCGTGACCGAGTGGCCCGAGCTGCGCGCGATCGTCTCGGCCGAGCTGCGGGAGGCGATGGCCTGCCCCGTGCTGATCGACGGGCGAAACCTCCTCGACCCGAAGGAGGCGCGCGACGCCGGGTTCGTCTACGAGGGGATCGGGAGGCCCAGCCACGCGTCGCCTCCCGAGCCCCGGAAGCTCGAGCGGGACGCGGAGCTCCGGGCCTGATGGAGGCGCTGCTCCTCGCGGGCGGCAAAGCGGAGCGGTTGGGCGAGGCGGCGCAGGGGCTGCCGAAGCCGCTCGTCCCGGTCGCCGGCTTCCCGCTCGCCGAGTACACGGTGGCGCGTCTCGCCGGCGCCGGCGTGACCCGGGTGATCGTCGCGTGCCGAGCCGGTCAGGAGGCGGCCTTCGTCAACGCGCTGACGGGGCTCGGCGCGGAGATCGACGCCGTCGGCGAGCCGGAGCCGCTCGGCCGCGGCGGCGGCCTTCGCCTCGCCGCCTCGCGACGGCGCGAGGAGGGGACGGTGCTGGCGTTGAACGGCGACGAGCTGCTCGACGTCGACTTCGGCGCGCTGCTCGCCGAGCACGAGCGCGGCGGCGCGGACGCGACGATCGTCGTCGCGCAGGTGCGGTCGCCGTTCGGCGTCGTCGACCTCGAGGACGACGGGCGGATCACGGGCTTCCGGGAGGCGCCGCTCCTCGAGGAGTGGGTCAACTCGGGCGTCTACGCACTCGGCGAGGGCGCGCTGGCGCGCCTGCCCGAGCGGGGCGACCACGAGCAGACGACGTTCCCGGAGCTGGCCGCGGCAGGCCGTCTCCGCGGCTACCGGCACGCCGGCGTGTGGTTGACGGTGAACACGCCCAAGGACTTGCGCCGGGCCGCGGACTTCATGGAGGATCACCCGGACTGGCGACCGAGGAGAAGGCCGGCATGAGCGTAGGCTCGACGGAGCTCACCAGGAGCGGACGGTGCCGGCTCGGCCGGCGCCGGGAGCGGGCTTGAGCGTCAATTCGCCCAACTTCGAAGGCCTCGATCGCTGGGCGTTCGCGGCGCGCCGCATCGAGAAGCCGTGGGGCTTCGAGCTGATCTGGGCCGAGGCCGACGACTACGTCGGGAAGATCCTCTTCGTCGGCGCGGGCCACTCGCTGAGCCTCCAGTTCCACCGCGAGAAGGACGAGAGCTGGTACGTCGAGAGCGGCCGGGCGGAGCTCGAGCTCGGCGACGCCGGCGAGCGCCTGCTGAACACGGAGGTGATCACGGCCGGGGCCTGCTTCCGCTTCCCGCCCGGCACCGTCCACCGCGTCACGGCCCTCGAGGACACGACGATCATCGAGGTCTCGACCCCGCACCTGGACGACGTCGTCCGGCTCGAGGACAACTACGGCCGGGCCGGCACGACCGATCCTTGACACATTTGTGTTAACCTTCGGCCCGTGGACGGGCTGAAGGTCGGGGAGGCGGCGGCGAAGACTCGCTGGTCGCCGCGCATGCTGCGGTACGTGGAGCGCGCCGGCCTCGTCGTCCCCCGCCGGACGGCGGCCGGGCACCGCCTCTACGAGCTGCGCGAGCTGAACCAGCTACGGTCGCTCGGAGAGCTCCGGCGGCGATTCGGCCTGGAGATCTCCGACCTCGTCTTCGCGGCGCGCCTGCGGCGCGAGCCCGAGCTCAGGAAGGCCGTCGACGGCTGGCTCGCCGGCGCCGACGACCTCGCGTGGGTCGAGTGGGAACAGCGCAAGCACGAGCGGTTGCTGGCCGCGTGACTCGAAAGGAATCGATGGCAACGACGAAACGCTACGACGTGAAGGACCTCGCTCTCGCAAGCGAGGGCAAGCGGCGGATCGAGTGGGCCGACCGGCAGATGCCGGTG
>OEMB01000058.1_pt1 | contig 15347 bp, 12 predicted proteins | sample 1503471 | NCBI WGS metagenome assembly OEMB01 (sample SAMEA104379601, study PRJEB20068) | metagenome | biome: 1000743; feature: 77; material: 1998 | place: USA | collected 2012 | depth 2.5 m
AGTATCTCCCGCCGTGAAGGCGCTACGAGCCGTGGACGACTGGGGGGCGCGCACCGCCGCCGCCGCCGTGACGCGGGCGGACCGCGAGCTCGGCGTGCACGGGCCCCGCGACGCCCGGCTTCGCTTCGCGTCGGTCACGAAGCTCCTGACGGGGCTCGCGGTGCTCGTAGCCGTCGAGGAGGGGACGGCCGATCTCGACGAGCCGGCCGGCCCGGAGGGCTCGACCCTCCGTCATCTGCTCGCCCACGCGTCGGGGCTACCGCCCGAGGAGGGCCCGCCGCTGACGGCGCCGGGGCGGCGGCGGATCTACTCGAACTACGGCATCGAGCTCGCCGCGTCGCACGTCGCCACGCGCGCGGGCATGCCCTTCGCCGACTACTTCGCGGCCGCCGTCTCGGGGCCGCTCCGTCTCTCGGGGACGCTCGGCGGCTCGCCGGCGTGGGGCTACACGGGCACGGTCGACGACCTGCTCGCGCTCGGCCGCGAGCTGCTCGCGCCGACCCTCGTTGCGGCCGAGACGCTCGACGAGGCGACCTCGGTGCAATTCCCCGGGCTCGCCGGCGTGCTGCCCGGATTCGGGCGGATGGATCCGAACGACTGGGGGCTCGTGTTCGAGCTGCGCGACCGCAAGTCGCCCCACTGGACCTCTGCTCGCAACTCGCCGGGCACGTTCGGGCATTTCGGGGCCGCCGGGACGTTCCTCTGGGTCGACCCCGACCCCGGCCTCGCCTGCGCCGTCCTGACCGACAGGGAGTTCGGCGACTGGGCGGTCGAAGCGTGGCCGCGCTTCGGCGACGCGGTGCTCGCCGGCTCGAGCAGCTAGTCGTCGTCCGCGAAGATCGGTCGCAGGAACTCGTCGAACGTCGCGCGGTCGCAGCTCGCCACGACGGCAGGCGAGATCGCGGTGACGGTCGCGGTGCGCGGCATGTCCATCGCGAGCGCGACCTCCCCGAAGTAGTCGCCCGGCCGCAGGATTCCGCGCCGGCCCATGGCGCTGTTCGCGACCGAGAGCATTCCCGCGAAGACGACGTAGAAGCGATCGCCCGGCTCGCCCTCGCGGACGATCGCGGAGCCGGGCGCGAACTCCTGCCGCTCCATCGCCTTCGCGAGCTTCGCGAGCGTCTCGCCGGGGAGGCCGGCAAGGAGCTCGACTCTCGCGAGCTCGTGTGAGGTCGCGGACGACCGCGGCACTAATCGGGCTCCGAATGAGCACGCTCGGCCTGCTCGTCCGGCTCGGGATGCTCCGGGTAGCGCATCGACTCCTCCTCCCGTTGGCGCGCCTGCTCCTGCGCCAGCTCCTGCTCGGTCTCCGTCGCACGCGGATTGTCGTGCATCGCTCCTCCGATCGTCGGGTTGTCGGGGGTCCTCTCCGGGACGAGCAGGCGTAAAGCGCGGTGCAGCGACTCGAGCTCGAGCGGCAGCTCGAGGAGCTCGGGCTCGCCGTCGATCGCGGCGGCGACGCGGGCGCCCGGCAGCTCGATGCGGAAGCTCCGGGCGGTTCGCTCCTCCCATGCAGTCGGCCACCAGCCCGCCGCCGTCCTGAGCTCGAGCTCGCCGGCGTCGAGCCGCGGTCGCTCGCCGAGGGTGAAGAGGTCGAGCTCGTAGTGATTGTTGCCGACGAGCAGCACGCGGGCGTCGATCGCTCGTCCGTCGACGCGGGCGTGCAGCCTCCCGGGCCGGCGCGCGGCGGCGAGCAGCGCTCGCGCCCGCGCGAGCGCCTCGCCCCGTCTGCGGTGATGCTCGCGCCGGTGCACGAGCCCCGCATACGAGCCGAGCGACACGTTGTTGAGGAAGAGCCGGCCGGCCACCCGCCCGACGTCGATCCGCCGCTCGCGACCCCCGCGGAAGGCGGCGAGCGCCGCCACAGGATCGTCGCGGTCGAGCCCGGCATCTCGCGCGAAGTGGTTGCGGGTCCCGAACGGCACGCAGACGAAGGCGGCGCCCGTCTCGAGCGCCGCAGCGGCGACGGCTGCGAGCGAGCCGTCGCCGCCTGCGACGCCGAGGATCCCGGCTCCCGACCGGAGCGCGAGCTGCCCCGGGTCGTCGCCCGGCCCGAGGACGTGCGTCTCGATGCCGTGCTCCCGGGCCGCCGCGGCGAGCTCGCCGGCGCCGGGGGTCCCCCCGCCGGACCGTGGGTTGATCAGCAAAAAGGGGTGGGTCCTCATGGCCGTCAAGTTGAGCCGAACGGCCCATGGCGGTCGTCCCGGCCGCTGTCGATCATTCCCGCATGAGCGAACGCGGCCTCCATCGCATCGAGGACGACCTCGCCGAGACCTGGCTCGAGGACTGGGCCGGGGCCGGGGTCGCCGAGATCGAGGACTACCTCACGAAGCATGCGGCGTTTCTGGGCTTCCTCGAAGCCCAGGAGCAATAACCCGCAGTTCGAGGAGCAGGCAGAGGGCGTAGGCGCCCCCTGCCTGTAAGCCTCACTCGCCGAGTCCGAGCGAGCGCTCGAGCATCCCCTTGGGCATGGCGCCGACCGCGTTCGCCTTCGGCTGGCCTGCCTCGAAGAGGATCATGTTCGGGATCGACTGGATCCCGTAGCGCATCGCCAGGTCCTGGTTCTCGTCGATGTTGACCTTCACGAGCTTCAGGTTTCGTTCCTCGGCAATCCGTTCGAGCACGGGCGACACCGCGTGACACGGGCCGCACCACTCCGCCCAGAAGTCGACGAGCACAGGCTCGCCGCTCTCGAGGACCTCGCTCTCGAACGTCGCATTGGTGACATCCGTTGCCATTCGCTTCCTTTCGTCTACGGTGGGTGACCGGTACCCGATCTCCCGAAGGTAAGAACGCTCAGCTCTAGACTTCGCTTCCCGATGGCCGAGGAAGTCTTCCAGCCGCTGCCGACGGTGCCCGACCATCCCGCCCTCGAGGAGCGGATCCTCGAACGCTGGGACCGCGAGGAGACGTTCCGGAAGCTCCGCGAGCAGAATGCAGGCGGCCCCACGTTCTCCTTCATGGACGGGCCGATCACGGCCAACAATCCGGCCGGCGTGCACCACGGCCACGGCCGGACCCTGAAGGACGTCTTTCAGCGCTACAAGGCTCTTCGCGGCTTCGACGAGCGCTATCAGAACGGCTTCGACTCCCAGGGACTGTGGGTGGAGGTCGAGGTCGAGAAGTCCCTCGGCCTCGGCTCGAAGCGCGAGATCGAGGAGTACGGCCTCGCCGAGTTCGCACGGAAGTGCCGGGAGCGGGTCGCCCACTACAGCGAGGTGATGACCGACCAGTGCCGCCGCCTCGGTCAATGGATGGACTGGGACAACGACTACTACACCTTCAGCGACACGAACATCGAGTACATCTGGGGCTTCCTCAAGACCGTCCACGAGCGTGGCTGGCTCTACAAGGGCCATCGCTCGACGCAGTGGTGCCCTCGATGCGGAACCTCGCTCTCGCAGCACGAGCAGGCCGGCGAGGAGAACTACGTGGAGATGGAGCACCCGTCTCTCTTCGTTCGCCTCCCGCTCGTCGGCCGCGACGGCGAAGCGCTCGTCGTCTGGACGACAACTCCCTGGACCCTGCCGGCGAACGTCGCCGCCGCGGTCAATCCGGACGCCGAGTACGGGCTGACCGCCGACGGGCGCTGGGTCGCGACTGCTCGCTATCCCGACGAGCGCTTCGTGCGAACCGTCCGCGGCGACGCCCTCGTCGGGCTGCGGTACACGGGGCCCTTCGACGATCTGCCGGCACAGGACGGCGTCGCGCACCGTGTGATTCCTTGGGCCGATGTCTCGCTCGACGAGGGCACCGGCATCGTCCACATCGCTCCGGGTGCCGGCGCGGAGGACTTCGAGCTCTCGCGCGTGCACGACCTTCCCGTGCTCGCACCGCTCGACGAGGCCGGCCGGATGCTGCCCGCATACGGTGACTTCGCCGGCTTCACGACGACCGAGGTGGCGACCCGTGTGACGGAAGCGCTGCGCGCGCGCGACGTCCTCGTCTCGGAGGGGACGATCGTCCACCGCTATCCGATCTGCTGGCGCTGCAAGACCCCGCTCGTCTTTCGCGTGGTGGACGACTGGTTCATCTCGGCCGAGGAGATCCGCCGGCCGATGCTCGACGCGAATGCGACCGTCGAATGGACACCGCCGCAGTACAAGAAGCGGATGGACGACTGGCTGCGCAACATGGGCGACTGGAACATCTCGCGGAAGCGCTATTTCGGCCTACCGCTGCCCTTCTATCCGTGCGAGTGCGGTCATCTGACCGTGATCGGCTCGCGGACGGAGCTGGAGGAGCGCGCCGTTTCAGGTCTCGACCAGCTGCAGGAGCTCCATCGACCGTGGATCGACGCTGTGCTCATCCGCTGCGAGGCGTGCGAGCGCGAGGTCGACCGCATCGTCGAGGTCGGCGACGCCTGGCTCGACGCCGGAATCGTGCACTTCTCCACGCTCGGCTGGCGCAACCAGACGTGGCGTGAGCACGGGTACGCGACGGGAGCATCGGCAGGCCTCTCGGGAGCAGACCTTCCGGATCACGCCTACTGGGAGAGGTGGTACCCGGCCGACTGGGTGTCGGAGATGCGCGAGCAGATCCGGCTGTGGTTCTACTCGCAGTGCTTCATGGCGGTGACGCTCACCGGGGTGTCGCCGTATCGGAAGGTGCTCACGTACGAGAAGGTGTTCGACGAACGCGGCAGACCGATGCACAAGTCGACCGGGAACGCGATCGAGCTGAACGAGGCGCTCGACCGGATGGGCGCCGACGTCATGCGCTGGCTGTATTGCGCCCAGACGCCGAGTGAGCCGCTGCGGTTCGGCTTTGCGCTCGCCGACGACGTCAAGCGTCGCTTTCTCACGTTCTGGAACTCGACCAAGTTCTTCGTCGATTACGCGAACGTCGTGGGCTTCCGGCCGTCCTGGTCGGCATTGCGCCCCGACGCAGAGCTCGCGCCGCTCGACCGCTGGCTCGTCGCGCGGACGCACGACTTCGTGCGTACGGCGGAGCAGGCGTACGACCGCTACGACACCGTGACGATCATGCGGGCCTACGAGGCGTACGCCGACGATCTCTCCAACTGGTACATCCGCCGGTCGAGGCGACGGTTCTGGGAGGGCGAGGATCGCGCGGCGTTCCACACGCTGTGGTACGCGCTCGTCCAGACGCTCCGCGTCGTCTCGCCGGTCCTGCCGTTCGTCACCGATCACCTCTGGCGCGTCCTCGTGCCCGACGGACCGGAGTCGGTCCATCTCGCGGGGTGGCCCGAGGTCGACGAGCCGGATCGCGCCCTCCTCGACGAGATCGCGGACGTACGGCGCGTCGTGACCCTCGCACACCAGGCACGCGCCACCGCGGGATTGAAGCTCCGGCAGCCCCTGCGGCGCCTGGTCGTCGAAGGCGCGGGCGGTGCGCAGGCGCATGCAGACGAGATTGCGGACGAGGTGCGCGTGAGGGACGTCGCCTTCGACCGGGTCGACGCTGAGCTCCGCGTCAAGCCGAATCTGCCGATGCTCGGCCCTCGCCTCGGGAAGGAGCTGCGGGCCGTGCAGCAGGCGCTTTCCGCGGGCGAGTTCGAGGAGCTCGATGACGGACGGTTTCGCGCAGCCGGCCACGAGCTCGCGCCGAACGAGGTGATCGTCGAGCGGGGTGGACGCGCAGGCTTTGCGGTGTCGTCCACCGACGGCGTCACCGTCGCGCTCGACACCTCGCTCGACGACGACCTGCGGCTCGAAGGCCGGGGGTACGACCTGATCCGACTCGTCAACACGATGCGCCGCGACGAGGGCTACGAGCTCACCGACCGGATCGTGCTGACGGTGCCCGAGGCCGAGTCGGAGCTCGTCGACCGCCACGGCGACTGGATCAAGGACGAGGTCCTGGCCGTCGAGATCCGTGTCGACGGGGATCTCGCGATTGCGAAAGCGGACATCCGGGAATAAGTTCCGCGCATGGCTTCCTGCGCCGCCTGCGGGAACGACATCGAGGCGAAGTACCGCTTCTGTCCGTGGTGCGGCGTGGTGCAACGGCGCAAGATCGTCGAGTTCTTCTCGCCGCACGCGAACAGTCCGGGACGCGCGTTGCGCGTCACGCGCTACATCGGCGACGAGCCACAGGTGCGTTTCAGCGTCTGGGACGACGGCGTCGCTCGCGCAGCAGTGTCGCTCCACGAGGATGAAGCGTTGAGGCTCGCGGCGTTCCTCGAGGAGACGTCAATCCACAGCTACGACACGGCTGAGACGCTCTAAGCCTGCGTCGAGCCGCTCGTCCGGCGTCGCGAGCGACAGGCGCGCGAAGCCGCGGCCGCGCTCGCCGAAGCCCTCGCCCGGGGCGACCGCGACGCGGTGCTCCTCGAGCAGGCGCTCGCAGGTCAGGCCCTGCGGCAGCCGGAACCAGACGAAGAACGTCCCCTCGCTCCGCGGCTCGCAGCTTCGCAGCGCCTCGGCGGCGCGGTCGCGTCTCGCCTCGTAGAGCGCGCGGCGCGCCTCGACCGACTCCTGGGGACCGGTGAGCGCCGCGACGCCCGCCTCCTGCACCGGCACGAAGACACCCGCGAACTGGTGGTTCTGGAGATCCTCGACCCGGGCCACGAGCTCCGGGTTCCCGACCGCGAAGCCGAGCCGCCAGCCGGCCATCCCGTACGACTTCGACATCGAGAAGAGCTCGAGCCCGACCTCGCGCGCGCCGTCCACGGCAAGGAAGCTCGCCGGCCGGCGCCCGTCGAAGACGAGGTCGCCGTAGGCGAAGTCGTGCAGCACCCAGGCGCCCGCGCGCTCCGCCCATTCGATCGCCTCCGCGAAGACGCCCTCGGGCGCACACGCCGCCACCGGGTTCGACGGATAGTTGAGATAGAGCGCGGCAGCTTCAACCGGTGCGGCCTCCCAGTCGGGTCGCCCGTCCGCGAGCAGGGGCAGGCGAGCATGACGCGCACCGGCGAGCGCGACGGCGGAGCGGTAGTCGGGATAGCCGGGGTCCGGGAGCACGATCGTGCCGCCGCGCTCGACGCAGACCTGCGCGAACTCCATCAGGCCGGTCTTCGAGCCGGGCAGGACAGCCACCTCGGTCGCCGGGTCGACGGCGACACCGTAGACGTCACGGTAGCGCGTGGCGATCGCCTGCTTCAGCGACTCGAGCCCGGCGAACGGTGCGTAGCCGTGCGTCTCCGGACGGTGCCCGGCGGCGACGAGCGCCTCGATGACGTGCGGCGGCGGCGGGATGTCGGGATTGCCGCGACCGAGGTCGACGAGGGACTCGCCGTCGCCGGCCGCCGCGGCGGCGACGCGCGCGAGCAGTGCCGTGAAGTACTGCTCCGGCAGGCGGTCGAGTCGGGCCGGTCGCTCCCGCACGCGACGCGATGCTACGCGGCTGCCGGGCGCGTCGCGCGGCGGAGCTCGGGCGGCAGCTTGAAGACGACGTCCTCGTAGGCCGACCGGTGCTCGGCGACGTCGCGCACCCCGCGGCTGCGGAACCAGTCGCAAACGTCGTGCACGAGCCGCTCCGGCGCCGAGGCGCCCGAGGTGACGCCGACGACCTCGACGTCGTCGAACCATGCGTCGTCGATCTCCTGTGCGTCGTCGATCAGATGCGCGGGCACGCCGGTCGCCTCGGCGACTTCGACGAGCCGGTTCGAGTTGGAGGAGTTGCGCGACCCGATCACGAGCAGCAGCTCGACCTCGCCGAGCAGTTCCTTGACGGCCCACTGGCGGTTCGAGGTCGCATAGCAGATGTCTTCTTTCTCGGGCCCCTCGATGTGCGGGAAGCGCCGGCGGAGCACGTCGACGATCGTGCCGGTCTCGTCGACGGACAGCGTCGTCTGCGTGATGTAGGCGAGTCTCTCTGCGTGCGGGAGCTGCAGCGCCTCCGCGTCCGCGACCGACTCGACGAGCACGATCGCCTGGGGCGCCTCGCCCGTCGTCCCCTCGACCTCTTCGTGGCCGGCGTGACCGATCAGGACGATCGTGTAGCCCGCATCCGCGTACCGGCGCGCCTGCGTGTGCACCTTCGTCACGAGCGGGCACGTGGCGTCGATCGTCGTCAGCCGCCGGGCCCCGGACGCGGCGCGGACGGACGGCGCGACCCCGTGTGCCGAGAAGACCAGGGTCGCGCCCTCCGGAACCTCCTCGACGGAGTCGACGAACACGGCGCCGCGCGCCGCGAGCTCGCGCACGACGTGCGAGTTGTGGACGATCTGCTTCCGCACGTAGACCGGCTCGCCGTACACCTGGAGCGCACGCTCGACCGTCTCGACGGCCCGCTCGACGCCGGCGCAGTAGCCGCGGGGCGAGGCGAGGATGACGCGCTGCACCAAACCGCGGGCCAGGATAGCCCGGGTCACGTGAAGACCGCGTTATCGTGCTCGGAAGATGAGAAAGCCCGCCGCTCGGGGGGGTCGGTGCGGCGGGCTCTCTCAAGTTGCTCACCGCGGCGGCAAGGCCAGGTACGCGCGCCGCGGTGCGCATCGCCCAGTGGCCTGCACGCTATAAGCCGGGTCCGGGAGGGACAATGGGCCGGACGGCCCATCTTTTGAACCGGCAGGGATCTCGCTCGTCGGCCTGAAAAGAGCCCCCCTCGCCCCGTCCACTCCGTATCATCAGCACGCCCGGTATGACCCCGTTCGAGTCGCTTCCGGTCGGCATCGATGGCCTCGCGCTCGCGTGGGAGAGCGCCGTGGCCCTGCTCGTCGCGCTCGCGCTCGGCGTCGCCGCAGGTGTCCTCGTTCGGGCGCGGGGCGGACGCCGCGTCCCGGGCCCCGCCGACCCGCAGAGCGAGCGCGAGCTCGAGAGCCTGCGGCGGATCGTGGCCGAGCTCGCGCGGACGTCGGACGTCGAGGGAGTTGCCCGGCCGCTCCTCGACGAGATCGCCGCGCTCTTCCGGGTGGGCTTCGTGGCACTCACGTTCGTCTCCGAGGACGCGACCGAAGCCACCGGCTTCCTCGCGCGCGCGGCCGGCAAGGACGTGGATTGGTGGCGGGGCGTGCACCTCGATCTCGCGCACGAGCCGTCCGGGATCGCGAGCGCCGTGTTCGAGGCGTCGAGCTTCACGGTCTACGACGTCGGGGGCTCGACGCGCGTGAGCCAGCGGCTCGCGGCCGAGACAGGTGCGAAGAGCGCCGCATTCGTGCCGCTGATCAGCGACGAGCGTGTGATCGCGGTCATCTCCGTCGCGACGACGGACGACTATCGCGCCTTCTCGCCCGACGACCTCTCCGTCATGCAGACCCTGGCATCCGAAGCGACGATCGCGCTCGAGCGCACACGCTCGACGATCGCGCTCGCCGAGGCCCTCGAGCGCGAGCGCCTCGTCGCTTCGATCAGCAGGCGGCTGCGAACGGACCTCGACGTCGGTCCGGCGCTCGACTCGACGGTGGCGGAGACGGGGCAAGCGCTCGGTGCGTCGCGCTGCTTCGTCCGGCTCGGCGCAGGCCTCCCGCTCGTCGCCCAGTGGACCGCCCCCGGCGCTCGCCCGGTCGGCGACGATACAGACGGCCTACCGGTCTCGACCCTCGCGGCCCAGAAACTGCGGACCGTCGCGATCGCCGACGTGCAGGACTCGCCGGAGCTCGTCGAGCCGTCGATCGGCGACCTCGGACAGCTGCGCGCGCTCGGCGCGAGGGCGGTCGCCTCGACGCCGATGGTCGTGCAGGAACGGCCGATCGGCGTCCTCACGGCGCATCGCGACTCACCGCGCGCGTGGAGCAGGGGCGACCTGATGCTGCTCGAAGCCGTCGCAGCCGAAGCAGCGCTCGCGGTGCGGCTCGGGCGTCTGCTCGCGGAGAACCGGGATCAGCTCGCTCAGCAGACCGCGCTGCTTCGGGCCGCGCAGGTGCTGAGCGGCGAGCTCGACCTGGCCGCCGTCCTCCAGCGGCTCGTCGACGAGCTCGCCGCGCTCCTGCAGGCCGACGCGTCCGACTGCTACCTCTACGAGGCGGAGCGCGGCACGCTCCGCTGCGCAGCGGTACACGGCTTCGAGCCGGCGCTCGTCGGCTTCGAGTTCGGAGCAGCGCAGGGCCTGGCCGGGCTCGCGATCCGCGAGGGGAGGGCGCTCGTCGGCAGCGCGTACGACGAGCTCGCAGACCCGGTGCCGCACGCGAGCTACGCGGGCTTCACCGACGCGATCGTCGCTCCGATGCGCTGGAGCGACGACGTGCAGGGCGTGCTCGGCGTGGGGAGGCGGAGCGGCCAGCCATTCGCCCAGCGTGACGCCGAGGTGCTCGAGGCGTTTGCGGGCCTCGCGTCGCTCGCGCTTCGAAACGCGGAGACGTTCGCCCGCAGCTCGCGCCAGGCGCGAGTCCAGCGCGGCTTCTACCGGGTCGCCTCGGTCCTCGGACAGTCACTCTCGCGTTCCGCGACGCTGGAGGCGGTCGCGCAGGCCGCCGCCGAGGCGCTCGGAGGCGCCGGTGCCGCAGTGCTGATGCCGCAGCCGGGCGCACTCGTGGTGGCGGGCTCGCAGGGACTGCCGCAGCAGTTCGCGGCCGCGCTCGCCGAGAGGATCGAGGCCGGCGAGGGGCTCCTCCCGCGCGTCGCCTCGCAGGCGAGGCTGCTCGCAGCGCCGAAGCTCGTCGGCGACGAGCGCCTGCCGGCGGCCTGGCGGACGGCGGCCGAGCGACACGGCTATCACGCGTTGCTGGCTGTGCCGGTCGCGTCGCCGCGCAGCGAGGCGGCCGGCCTCGTCGTCGTCGTCTTCACCGAGGAGCGCGTCTTCAGCGAAGACGATCTCGAGCTTGCGCGCCACCTCGCGGACGCCACCCGCGGCGCGCTCGAGCGGAGCGAGCTCTTCGAGGCCGAGCGGAGCGCCCGGGCACTCGCGCAGCAGCTCACGCGGACGGGCCGGTTGCTCACAACCGAGCTCGACCCGGCGGCGGTGCTCGACGAGGTCGTGCAGCAGGCGCCGGAGCTCGTCAATGCCGACGCGTGTGCGATCAGGGTTCTCGAGGACGACGAGCTCGTCGTCAGCGCGGCCGTCGGCGCGGGAGCCGACGATGCGGTCGGGTCGCGCAGCTCGGCTTCGGCGTGGCTCTCCGGCGACGTGCTCCAGTCCCGGTCGCCCGTCGCGCTCGACGACACGACGGCCGACACGCGCCTGCGGGCGCTCGACCCGATGCTCGCCGCCGGCCACGCCGCATTTCTCGGCGTGCCGCTCGCCGGGGCCGAGGGCGCACCGCTCGGGGTGCTCGCCGTGTACGCGCGCGAGCAGCGGCACTGGCGCGACGAGGAAGTCGAGGCAATGCTCGCGCTCGCCGCGAGCACATCCGCGGCGCTGTCGAACGCAGAGCTCTATCAGCGCGTCGCGCTCGAGAAGGAGCGCAGCGTCGCGATCCTGGCGAACATCGCCGACGGGATCGTCGCCGTCGACCGGGAGGGCCGGGTCGTGCTCTGGAACGAGGCGGCCGAGAAGATCACCGGCGTCGCGGCGGCCGACGCGCTCGGACGTCTTCCCGCCGACGTGCTCCAGGGCTCGCTCGAATCCGGCAGCGACACGCCCGCGGGCGACCGGCTCGTCTCGATCAGCCGCAATCGCGAGGACGTCTGGCTCTCGGTGACCGAGGCCGTGATGCGCGATCCCGCAGGCCAGGTCGCCGGCAGGATCTTCGCGTTCCGCGACATCTCGGCGGACCGCCTCGTCGAGCAGATGAAGTCGGACTTCGTCTCGAGCGTGTCGCACGGCCTCCGCACGCCGCTCACCTCCATCTACGGCTTCGCGGAGACCCTGCTCCGCCAGGACGTGCTGTTCGGCGAGGACGAGCGCCAGACGTTCCTCGGGTACATCGCGTCCGAGTCGCAGCGCCTGACCGGGATCGTCGACGCGCTGCTGAACGTCGCCCGGCTCGACACCGGCGATCTCCAGGTGAACATCGCGCCGACCGACGTGCGCGACGTCGTCGGCGAGGTGGTGCAGAGCGCGCAGGACGGCGGCTCCAACGGCCACAGCTTCGTGCTCGACCTGCCGCCGGAGCCGCTGCCCGCGAACGCAGATCCCGACAAGCTCCGCCAGGTGTTCTCGATCCTCCTCGACAACGCGCTCAAGTACTCGCCCGAAGGCGGCACGGTGACGGTCGGCGTCGAGCGGAAGCGCGACACGGTCGAGGTCAGCGTCGCGGACGAGGGGCTGGGGATCCCCCAGGCCGACCAGGAGCAGATCTTCCGGAAGTTCTACCGCGGCTCGGACGCCGAATCCCGGCTCGGACCGGGCGGGACGGGGCTCGGCCTCTTCATCGCGCGTGGGCTCGTGACGGCGATGGGCGGGAGGATCTGGGTCGAATCGCGCGAAGGCGAGGGATCGACGTTCGCATTCGAGCTGCCGGCGGCGCGAGTGACGGCGCTCCGGTAGGGATATAGGGACGACCAGGCCATGACGACCGTGCTCGTAATCGACGACGAGGAGCCGATCCGGCTGCTCTGCAGCGTGAACCTCGCCGCCGAGGGCATCGAGGTGCTGGAGGCTGCCGACGGTCCGAGCGGGCTCGAGCAGGCGCGCGAGCATCGGCCGGACGTGGTGCTCCTCGACGTGATGATGCCCGGGCTCGACGGCTGGCAGGTCGCCGAGCGCCTCCTCGAGGACGACCGGACGAGCGGCATCCCGATCATCTTCCTCACCGCCCGCGCCGAATTCCGTGACCGGGCGCGCGGTCTCGACATCGGCGGCATCGACTACGTGACGAAGCCGTTCAACCCGCTCGAGCTGGCGCCGCTCGTGCGCGAGCTGCTCGAGCGGATCGATCGCGGCGAGCGGGACGACCTGCGCGGCGAGAAGCTCGCCGAGCTTCGCGCCCTGATGGAGACCGACTAGGCTAGCCCGCGAAGTCGGCGGTGACGACGGTCGCGCCCGCGCTGCCGAGGAAGGTGCCACGCACGAGGCCGATCCCGACCCGCGTGAAGCCGGGCTTCAGGAGGTTCGCCCGGTGCTCGGGGCTCGCGAGCCACTCGGCGACGATCGTCCCCGCCCGGCCGTACGGGCCGGAGCCCCACGCGAGGTTCTCGCCTGCCTCCCGGCCGCGGACGTGGAAGGAGGCCATCCTGGCGGCGAACGCGCCGTGGGCGAAGTAGCCCCGGCGGAGCATGTCGCCCGAGTGGGAGCGGGCGGCGCTGCGCAGGGTCAGGTCGAGCCGGAGCGGGTGGAGCCCGTTGGCGCTGCGGGCGGCGTTCAGGGCGGCGAGGAGGCCCGATTCGCTGCTCCGGGCCGGGCGGGCCCCCGCCCCCGGCGCCAGCAGCAACAGGGCGAAAGCTGCCGCAAAAACCACGGAAATATGGTTTACCCGCGGCACGCGGGCGAGTTTCGCAGCATGCTCGGACGGCGTCAGTCCCCCTTTTGGGGGGTTCGACCGGTCCCTCCCGAGCGCCCTTCGAGGGGGCGCCGACCGGGCGCCGCCCCCGCACCTACACTGGCTACTTCGCGCGGGACGTAGCTCAGCCTGGTAGAGCGCTCGCTTTGGGAGCGAGAGGCCGGCAGTTCGAGTCTGCCCGTCCCGATCAGCGCCGTCCGTGTTCGCTACCGGCGATCGCCGCCGCCACCTTGCGGGCGGCGATGCTCCCCTCGCGGAGCTGGCCGCCGAGCGTCGGCGTGAAGCCGACGAACCACAGGCCGGGGAGCGCAGGCTCCCCGTCCGTCTTGACCGGCAGCCCGCGCGGGGTCAGCACGCCGAGCTGCCCGACGAGCCCGTCGAGCCCTGCCCGGAATCCTGTCGCCGCGATCACAGCGTCGGGCGAGATGCGCGTCGCGTCCGCGAGCACGACGTCGGCACCGTCGAAGCCCTCGACGGCCGCCACGATCTCGACCCGTCGCTGCTTCACGGCGTCGACGATGCCGACGTCGAGGATCGGGGTGGTGCCGGTCGCGAGGAAGGAGGTGCGAACGCCGTTCTCCGGTCTCGGCAGGCCCTGGGCGGCCAGATCCGGGATCGAGAGCCTGCGCTGCGTCTTCGTGATCGGGTCGACCCAGTGCGGCGGCAGGTGCTTGATCGCCATGCCGAGGAGCTGCGCGGGGATGCCCGCGGTGGCGCGGCGGACGATCTGCGGCGGCGTGCGAACCGAGAGACGGGAGCGGCTCACGCCGCCGTCGGCGAGATCGTGCGCGATCTCCGCGCCGGAGTTCCCCGCGCCGACGACCAGCACGTCGCGCCCGCGGTAGGGAGCCGGGTTCAGGTACGTGGACGAATGGATGAGCTCGCCGGTGAAGCCGTCGCGGCCGGGCCAAGCAGGGAGGTGAGGGGCACCGTTGTAGCCGGTCGCGACGACCACGGTCTTCGCGCGCACCGGCCCGCGCGCCGTCTCGAGCTGCCAGGCGTCTCCGTCGCGGTCGATGCGATCGACGCTCGTGTCGGTGCGCACATCGAGGTCGTGCATTTCGGCATAGCGGTGGAAGTACTCGAGCAGGTCGTCGCGCGATACCCAGCGGCCGTACCGGCGCGGAATGCGCAGGCCCGGAAGGCCGGAGAGAAGACGCGGCGTGTGCAGATGCAGCCGGTCGTAGCGCTGCCGCCAGGCGGCGCCCGGCTCCGGCCCGCGCTCGAGGACGACCGGATGCCGGCCCTCGCCGCGCAGGAGCGCCGCGGTGGCGAGGCCCGCCGAGCCGCCGCCGACGACCACGATCTGTTCGGTGTGCACGGCCGAGGTCATACCACGCACCCGAACCGGCGGCTCGTGCGTTGGAGGTTCGATGCACGTCCGCGTGAAACGGCCGGCGGCGCGGCCCGGCCTCACCGTCCCGGCGAGAGGCCGCACCCGGCAGGAGGGTCGTACGCCCGGGCCCCAGCCCGAGCGCGGCGAGCCGCGCGTCCACGACCCGGGGCTCCGCGACCTCACCCTCGCCGACTGGGGGGCGATCGTGATCAGGGCCGGCAAGCGATTTCTCGACGACAACGCGCTGCTGCTCGCCTCGGCGCTCGCGTACAGCACGTTCTTCGCAATCCCGTCCGTGCTGCTCGTCGCCGTCGGTCTCTTCACCCTGATCGCCGGGCCCGACACGATCACGAGCCTGATGCAGCACTTCAGCGCGTTCCTGCCGGGGCAGGCGACCGCGCTGCTCAAGGGCTCGCTGCTCCGCGCGGACGCGCATCCCGGCTCGAGCGTCGCGATGACCGTGCTCGGGTTCCTGCTCGCCGTCTGGTCGGTGACCGGCGCGATGAGCGCGTACATGCTCGCCGAGAACATCGCCTACGAGCGGAAGGATCGGCGCTCGTTCTTCCGGAAGCGCGTCGTCGCGCTCGAGATGGCGGCTGTGATGGCCGTCGCATTCGCACTCGTCGCGGTGCTGCTCATCTTCGGACCGGTCGTCGAGAAGGCGATCGCTTCGCGGATCGGCGCCGCCGGCGGCGTGATCGACGTGCTGTGGTGGGTCGTGCAGTGGCCGATCCTGCTCGCGGGCCTCCTCGTCGCCTTCGCGACGCTGCTCTACCTCGGGCCGGACGT
>OEMB01000059.1_pt1 | contig 15233 bp, 15 predicted proteins | sample 1503471 | NCBI WGS metagenome assembly OEMB01 (sample SAMEA104379601, study PRJEB20068) | metagenome | biome: 1000743; feature: 77; material: 1998 | place: USA | collected 2012 | depth 2.5 m
TGTCGAGGTGGAGCGAGGCGAGCCCGAGCCGCCGCTGGAGCGGGCCCTGGACGCGGCGGAAGCTCTGGACCTTCGCGAGCGGCACCCAGACCGTGACGCGGCGGATGCGCCCCGTCGTCGTCACGACACACCTCTCGTTTCGCCCGAACGAAAGGAAGCGGTAGCGGAGCGGGCTCTTCGCGAGCACCCGCCGCGGCGGCCGCAGCCGCTCCGCCGGCGCATCGGGCACGATCCGTGCGAGCAGCTCGCCGGCGAGGGCGCGGCTCCCGACCGGCAGCACGGCGCGCAGCGGCGCCCGCTGCGCCTCACCTTCCCCCTTGCGGCGCTGGTGTCCCGCGACGTCGACCTCGAGGCGGCACCACCCGAGCCGCCGCCACACGAACGGCTCGACCATCCGCACCGCCTGGACGCGGCCGGGGCGGATCGTCTCGGCCGTGAGCGCCACGAGGCCGGAGCGAAGGCGGAGCCCGTCGGGAGCCTCCGCGACCGTCAGCCTGTACTCCTGATTGAAGCGCCGCCACAGCATCGTGAGGCCGCCGACGACCCAGACGGCGCCGCCGCCGAAGGCCCCCGCCGCCGCGGCGGGAGCCTCGACGGCCGTGACGATCAACCCGACGAAGATCGCGATCGCGAAGAACCCCACGTCACTCAGGAGAATCGACGCGGCGAGCCGGCCCGTCGGCACCGAGGCGAGCACGCGCTCCTCCCCCTGCTCCTCCGGGGGCGTGTCGGAGACCCCGCGGTGAGCGAGATCGAGCAGGAGCGCCCGCAGCGGCTCGACCTCGCGCTCGGGCAGGTAGGCGAGCCTGGCGGTCGCGCCGGTCGCGCCCGCCATCCGCAGCCGGAGCTCGGCGACGCGGAAGAGCCGCGCGAGCCCCGGCCGCACGACGTCGATCGCCTGGACCTGAGCGAGCGGGAACCGGAGCGATTGCCGCCGTAGCAGGCCGGTCTCGATCCGCAGGTCGTCCTCCTCGATCCGCCAGCGCGTCACGAGCCAGCTGACGAAGCCGAGCACGAGCAGCACCCCGACGACCGCGACCTGCGGCGCGTCGCGCGCGAGGTCGGCGCCGCCGCGAAGCACCGTGGGCAGGATCAGGATCGCGATCGCGATCGCGGCGCGCCCGGCGCGCACGACCGGCGACACCGGCGAGAGCCGGTGCCAGCCGTCGGCGCCCTTCACAGGCCTGCCGCCTGAGCCTCGCCGAGCTCCGCGAGGCGGTCCCGCAGCCGCGCGGCCTCGGCACGCTCGAGGCCGGGGATGCGCGCGTCGCTCGCCGCCGCGGCGGTGTGCATGCGGACGGTGGCGAGGCCGAACGAGCGCTCGAACGGCCCCGCGGTCACGTCGATGAACTGCATCCGGCCGTACGGGACGACGGAGAGGCGCAGGAAGAGGAGGCCGCGCTGCACGAGCAGGTCGTCGTCTCGCTCTGCATATCGCCACGCGCGGACGCGCCGGCGCGCGATCCACTCGGCGAGCCCGCCCAGCGCGAGCACGGCGACACCGCCGGCGGCGCCCGCCCAGGCGGCGCTGAAGGCGAGCACGACGGACGCGGCGACGGCGAGCGGCACGGCGACCGCCGCGACCTCGACCCGCCGCAGCGTCAGCAGCCGCGGCGACGGCCGGCGCCAGTCCAGTTGACCCCCTTCGCCCTCGGACATTGCGCAGCGCAGTATCGCCGCGTTAAGCTCGCTGCCGCGGCACGGTCTGCGGCAGCCACGGCAAAGGAGCCCTGATGGCCACGCAGACCCGGAACCGCGTCGCGGAGCGACCGCTCAACGTCGTCCTCCGCCCCAGCTCGCGCGCGGCAGCCGCCTATCGCAGCGCCGTTCTCGCGCCCGGCTTCGAGCCGGCGCCCGGACTGAATCTCGAATACCTGGGAGGCAAGACGCTGCCCGCCCTTACGTTCACCACCGTCTACCTCGGCCGTTGGGATCCCGACGACCGGGCCGAGCTCGACCGCGCGCTCGCCGCCGCGATGAGCGACGCCGGCCTGAACGACGTGCTTGCGCAGTACTTCCCCGGACACGAGGTGAGCGCCACGTTCGCCGGCTCGCGCACGCGCCCCGCCGGCGTGGCCGCCCGGATCGACAAGCCGGCCGTCGAGGCCCTCGTCGGCGAGCTCGACGAGACGGGCGCGCTGGCCGGGCTCGAGCTCGCGACCGCGGTCGTCTGCCTGCTCCTGCCGCGCGGCGCGGTGCTCGTCGAGGGCGACGTGAGCTCCGAGACCGGCCTCGGCGGCTACCACGGCTCGGTGCACCTCGCCCGTCGGGGTCGCCGTCGCGAGACCGTGTACTACGGCGTCGCCGTGTACTCGGAAGGGCCCAACGGAATCGTCGCCTTCGACGCTCCGTGGAAGAACGTGTGTGCAACGCTCTACCACGAGCTCCAGGAGGTGCGGACCGACCCCGACGTGGAGGACGCGATCCGGGCCGGGCACTCACCCGCCGCGGCGCGGCTCCTCGGGTGGTACTCGCCGCGCGGCGGCGAGATCGGCGACCTGCCGATTGCCGAGACGAACGGGCACATCGAGCTCGCGATGAAGGAGGTCCAGCTGGCCGACGGCAGCGGGACGGCCCCGGTTCAGCTGCTCTGGTCGAACCGCGTCGGCGGCCCGGAGGGGCCGGCGGCGAGCTGACCCTGATACGCGCCGCGGCCGGTCAGGACTGCGGCTCCGCAGCGCGCCCCGAGCGCCACCGCGTCCTCCATCGTGCTCCCCTCGGCGAGCGCGTACGTCAGCCCGGCGGCGAAGCAGTCGCCGCAGCCGTACGCGTCCTGCACCGGAGCCGGCGGCGGCACGGCGCGGTACGGCCCGCCCGGACGCACCCAGCCGCCGAGCGAGCCGGAGGTCGTGACGACGTAGTGCGGCGCGGGATCGAGGTCGCCGGGCTCGTAGCGCTCGCCGGAGTCCTCGCCGCTGCCGACGACCACGTCGATCTGCTCTCCGGCGTGCCGCAGCGTCGCCAGCTCGCGGGCGCTCGCGACGAGGAGGCGCGAGCGCCGCGCCGCGCCGAGGGCGGCGAGGTCGCCGCTGACGAAGAAGACTGCGTCGCACTCCGCCAGCTCCTCCCACGGCAGCGAGCCGTCCGTGCCCGAGGGGATGAGCTTGCGTCCGAGCACCGTGATCGTGCGCTCGCCGTAGGCGTCGACGTATGTGAACGCACGCCGCTGTGACCCGGACGCCTGGGTCGCCTGGACGGTGACGCCCCTTCCTTCGAGCTCGGCGCGGGCGCGACGTCCGAGCTCGTCGTCGCCGAGCGAGGTGAAGAGCCTGACGGGAGAGCCGTTCAGGTTCACGAGCTGGACGGCGGCCACGGCTCCGCCTCCCGCCGGCTCCTCCCAGGTCTCGAGCGCATGCACGATCTCGCCCGGCTCCGGCACGTGGTCGACCCGGGCGAACTCGACCCATTCCACGTGCCCGACGACCGCGAGGTTCACACCTCACATCTTCGCGCGCGAGTACGTTTCATGGAACAGATGATTCCGCCCTTCGAGAGCTTCTATGAGACGCACAGAGGCGAGGTGTATCGCTTTCTCTCGCGCCGGCTCGGGCATGAGCGGGCAGAGGACGCGTTCCAGGAGACGTTCCTCCGTGCCCTGCGCGCCTATCCGGGCCTCGAGCACGGCGATCATCTGCGTGCGTGGGTCTTCACGATCGCGAGCCGCATCGTCGTCGACGACGCACGCCGACGGAGGCCGGAGGCAGAGCTCGGCGAGCCGGCGGCAGTCGAGGACGGCCTGCCGGCGTTCGAGGACCTCGCGCCCCTCACCGAGGGCCTGCCCGCGAAGGAGCGCGCCGCAGTCGTGCTTCGCTACGGCTACGACCTCGGTTACGACGAGATCGGCGCGGCGCTCGGCTCGACCGAGGCTGCCGCCCGGCAGGCAGCGTCCGCCGGCGTCCGCCGGCTCAGAAAGGAGCACCGATGACCGAGACGATCTCCGCCGCGCTCGACGAGCGCTTCCGCGCCGCCGCCGCCGCCGCGGACCTGCTCGACGTCGCCTACGACGTCGTCGAGGACACGCCCGTCGGCTCGCTGCTCGTCGGCGTGACCGACCGCGGGCTCTGCCGGATCAGCTTCGACGCGGAGCCCGAGCATCACCTCGAGTCGCTCGCACGGCTCTACGGGCCGCGCGTGCTGCGCTCGGCGCGGCCGGTCGACCGCCTGCGCCGCGAGCTCGACGAGTACTTCGCCGGCCGGCGCCGTGAGTTCGAGCTCGAGCTCGACCTTCGCTTCGTGCCCGAGTTCCACCGGCAGGTGCTCGGCGAGCTCGCCCGCGTCGAGTACGGGCACACGACCACCTACGGCACGCTCGCTGCACGCAGCGGCAGGCCGCGCGCAGCGCGGGCGGTCGGCACGGTGATGAACCGCAACCCGCTCCCGATCGTGCTGCCGTGCCATCGCGTGATCGGCGCCTCGGGCAGCCTCACGGGCTACGGCGGCGGTCTCGAGCGCAAGGAGCTGCTGCTCCGCCTCGAGGGCGCGATCCTGTAGCTCGCAGCTCAGGGACGAACGCCGTAGCGCACGGCGAGCACGAAGAGCACGCCGCTCGCCGCGAGCGCGAGCCCACCGAAGATCTGACCCGTCCGCCGCGCGAGCGGCGTCACGGCGCCGACGAAGAGGAGGGCGCCGGCGATCGCCGCGAGCGCACCGGCGATCTCCTCGACCCGCAGCGTGTCCTTGGCGGTGAAGCTGAGCGCGAGAAGGTGCATGTGCCGATCATCGCGCGCGCGGCGGACGGTGTCGAGAGTCTCTCGCCCGCGGTGAGCGGCAGCCTCGGGCCGGGGGTATTCCTGCAGGGGTAGGCTGCGTGGAAGACATGCCCGCCTACCTCTGCGTCACCTGCGGCGCCCAGTTCGCGCCGAGCGACGAGCCTCCCGGCGAGTGCCCGATCTGCCTTGACGAGCGCCAGTACGTCGGGCAGGCGGGACAGCAGTGGGCGACGCCTGAAGAGCTTCGCGAGTCGCACCGGACGCGCGTCGAGGAGGTCGAGCCTGGGCTCACCGGCGTCGGCGTCGAGCCGGCGTTTGCGATCGGCCAGCGGGCGCTCCGGGTCGAGTCGCTCCTCTGGGACTGCGTGCCGCTCGTCGACGACGCCGTGCAGGGCATCGAGACGATCGCGAGCTCCCACCCGCACCTCTACTCCGCCATGGTCGACTGGGCCGACCGGTTCGACGCGCGCATCCTGCTCCACGAGGCGGACCGCGCCTGGGCGATGCGCCCGAGCCCCCGGATCGAGTACTGGTCGGGCGAGCGCTGCCGGATCTCCGACGCGCTCGAGCTCGTGCGCGTGGGCGGGCACTTCGCCGGCAGCACGGTCTGCGTCTGGCGGGACGGCGCCTCGGGGCGCGGCGTCGTCCTGGCGGGCGACACGATGCAGGTCGTCTCCGACCGGGACTGGGTGAGCTTCATGTGGAGCTATCCGAACCTGATCCCGCTTCCCCCCACCGAGATCGAGCGCATCCGGGCAGTCGTCGAGACGCTCGAGTTCGACCGCCTCTACGGCGGCTGGTGGGACCGGGTGATCGACGGCGACGCGAAGGCCAAGGTGCTGCGCTCGGCCGACCGCTACCTGGACGCGATCACGCGCGGCCGCGGCTAGACCGCAGGTCGCAGCTTGTACCCCACCCCCCAAGCGTTCACGACCCAGCCCGGCAGCGTCGCGTCGGCGAGCTTGCAGCGCACCCGCGAGGCGTGCGACTCGAGGGTGCGGGTCGGCGCGAAGCCCGGATAGCCCCACACGTCCCGCAGCAGCTGCTCGCGCGTGAAGACGCGATCCGGATCGGAGGCGAGCTTCACGAGCAGCGCGTACTCCTTCTGCGAGAGCGCGACCTCGCGCCCGCGGGCCAGCACGCGCCGGGCCGCCCGGTCGATCACGAGCTCGCCGACGTCGACCAATTCGCTGCGCGGTGGGCAGCGCCGCAGCAGCGCGCGAATGCGCGCCACGAGCTCTTCGTAGACGAACGGCCGCGCCAAATAGTCGTCGCAGCGCTCGAGCGCGCGGACGCGGGCCTGCGGATCGGCGACGCCGAGAACGATCACGGGGCAGTCGGGCACGCGGCAGCGATCGAGCTCGTCGGGGTCGCCGAGGACGAGCACGTCCGGGTCGGCGGCGCGCGGCAGCTCGTCGGTGCTGGGGAAGGCGAGCACGTCGAAGCCGTCGCTCCGTAGCTGACGCTCGAGGAAGCCGCGCATCGTCGCCTCGGGTTCCGCGAGCAGCAGGGCGGTCATGCGCGCGACCGTAGTCACACCGGCCCGCGGACGCCAGATGTCCTTCTGCGCGAAAGTGCAAGAACTCGTCTACAGGCGTCCGGAGCGGACGACACCCCAGAGGAGCCACAGGCCGAGCAGCCCGGCGAGCGCGAAGCCGATCACGGAGATCACGTTCACGCCGAGCACGTGCGGCCCGCCCTTCGCGAAGATCCCGATCAGGCTCGAGCCGATCAGGCCGCCGGTCACGATCAGGGCCACCACGAGCCTGTTGAACACGCGCTGCATCTGCTCGAGGAAGTCGTCGAGCCCCTTGTGGACGAAGCCGACCTCGATCTGCCCGTCGCGTACCTGCTCCATGAAGTCGTGCCACTGGAACGGCGCCTCGCGGATGATCTGCGCGTACGCGAACGCGTCGCGTCGCGCGCGTCGCGCCATCCGCTGCGGCGTGAACCGCTCGAGCAAGAGCCCGCGCGCGTAGGGCCGCGCCACCTCGAACACGTTGAAGTCGGGGTACAGCTCGACGCCGACCGACCCGAGCGTCGCGAGCGCCCGGTCGAGCAGGAGATACCGCGTCGGCAGGTGCAGGTTCATCGAGTAGATGAGCTGGAACGTCTCGCGGATCACCTGGATCGGGTCGATCTCGCTGAGGCTCGCGCCGTAGTAGCGGTAGTAGATCTCGCGCAGCTCGGCGAGAAACTCGTCCTCGCGCTCCTTCGGGTAGCGCACACCGAGGTCGGCGAGCCGTTTCGGCAGGACGTCGACGTTCTCGGACGCCGCGTCGATGAAGATCCGCGTCAGCTTCGTCATGTCGTCGTCGGTGAGCTTGCCGACCGCGCCGAAGTCGACGAGCCCGATCGTTCCCGCCTCCTCGAGGATCAGGATGTTCGCCGGATGCGGGTCGCCGTGAAAGAAGCCGTGCCGGAAGATCATCGCCATCCACGCCTCGGCGATCTGGTACGCCAGGTCGCGCCGCTCCTCGATGCTGAGGGGCAGCCGGTCGACGTCGGCGAGCTGGGTGCCCTGGAGCCACTCGAGTGTCAGCACGCGGGTCCGCGTGTACGTCCAGTACACCCTCGGCACGTGCACGTGCGGATCGCCGGCGAAGTTGCGGTGGAACGTCTGGGCGTTGCGCCCTTCGAGGCGGTAGTCGAGCTCCTGCCGGATCTGGCGCGCGAACTCGTCGATCAGTGCATGGGCGTCGATGAAGTCGAGCGCGCGCACGCGTTCCTTGACGAGACGCGCCGCCTGGTAAAGCAGCACGAGGTCGGCCTCGATCTGGCGCGGCGCGCCCGGGCGCTGGACCTTGACCGCGACGCTCTTGCCGTTCGGAAGCGTCGCGCGGTGCACCTGCCCGATCGACGCGGCGGCGACCGGCTCGCGATCGAAATCGAGGAAGAGCCGGTCGATCGAGTTGCCGAGCTCCTCGACGATCACGCGCTCCGCCTGCTCGAACGGGAAGGGGCGAACGTCGTCCTGGAGGCCGCGAAGCTCGGCGATGATGTCCGGCGGCACGACGTCGGGTCGCGTCGACAGAAGCTGTCCGAACTTCACGAACGTCGGGCCGAGCTCGTCGAGCAGCTCGCGGAGGTGCTGGCCCCGCGCCGAGGCGCCGTTCATGCTCGACGCGGCGAGCCGCGCCTCCGCCGAGCGCCCCGGCAGCAGGTCGGTGAGCTTGTGCGCCTCGAGGAAGTAGCCGAAGCCGTGCCGCACCATCACCTGCGCGATCTCCGACAGGCGGCCGAGGCTCCTCGTCGCGGGTTGAGCCATCGCCAAAGGCTAGCCCGTTTACGCGACGACGCGCCTGCGCGCGAACGGCCGCGGCGGCGCGAGCAGCTGCTCGACCCGCAAGTACGCGAGCCCGACGACCGGCAGGTCGCTGAGCTTCTCGACGCAGAGGTAACGGGGCCGCCATTCGGGGAAGAACTTGCGGTTGAAGGCGTGCAGCCGCTCGAGCTGGAAGACGCGGTCGCCGGCGAGCAGCCCGCGCCGGAGGAGGCGCCGCGGCACGGTGACCGCCCGCTCGGGCGAGAGGAACTCGGTCAGCGCGCAGAAGTTGAGCGACACCTCGCGCGCGCCCTGCGCCTTTGCCCAGCCGACGAGCTCGACGACGAGAAACTCGGTCAGGCCGTTCGCGGCCCCGGGGCGGCGCCGCATCGTGCTGAGCGACCACCCCCCTCCCGCCGGCGTCGGCGCGAGGTGAAGGAAGCCGTCGACCCTGCCTTCGCGCTCGGCAAGCGCGAAGAGCGTGCCCTCGACGTAGAGATGGTCCATCGCCATCGAGAAGCCGCGCTCCACCTGCCTGCCGCGCCAGGCGTCCGACACCTCGCCGAGCTGCTCGCGCAGGCGGGCGTCCGCGTCGTCGGCCGCGACGACCCGGAAGGTGTAGCCGCGGCTCACCGCCCGAGAGACCGACTGGCGCACCTTGCGAATCGCGCGGCCCTCGAGCGAGAACTCGTCGGGACGCAACACGGCCTCGTGCCCGATCGGGAACGCGCGCATCCCGAGCCGCCGGTACCGCTCGAGGTTCCCTTCCGACGCGCCGAGCACCCCGATCCGCCACCCGCGCGAATGCGCGACCCGCCGGAACTCGAAGAGGAGCGCGTCGAACTCGTCCTCGTCCCCGACGGGATCACCGCTCACGAGCGCCGAGGTGCCGACGACGCGGTAGGCGAGAAACGCGCCGCGGGTCGGCGAGAAGAAGAAGCTCTTGTCGCGGCGAAGCGCGAAGAACGAGAGGCTGTCGCGGCCGTACGCCTCGACGAGCTCGCGCACGAGTCGGCGCTCGCCCACGGTCTGTGCGACGACGTGCGACAGCGGTCGGAGCCAGAGAACGAGCGTGTAGAAGCCGACGACGACGCCGAGCGCCTCGAAGAGGTCGCCGAACCGGTCGGTGACTGTGCCGCCGTGCAGCTCGACGCCGACGCTCAGCGCGGCCGCGGCCCCGGCTGCGAGGGCGATCGCGAGGAGCGGCCGTACCGTGGCCGGGTCGCCGGGGACGTCGAAGCGGCGCCGGTAGCGCACGAGCGCCACGACCAGGAGCAGCGAGATCGTCGCCTCCTCGAAGTCGAGCCCCTTTGCGAGATGCGCGACCGCGGACGCGAGCACGACGCCCACCGCGAGCTGCCAGGCCCGCCGCCGCCGCCGCGCGAGCGAGCGGGAGAGCCAGACGAGCGCGATCCCGAAGGCGAGCGCGCCCCAGCGTGCGGCGGCCGGGACGCCCGGCGGCAGCACGCCTTCGACGAGGTCGAAGCGGTTCGCCATCTCGGGGGTCAGCGCGGAGGCGATGCCGATCAGGCCGACGGCGGCGGCCGCCCACGCGAGGAGCGACTCCGGCTTCGGCCTCGGCAAGAGCACGCGGCCAGGGTACAACCTGTCCATGCACGTTCCCCGCTGGATGGCCGTCTCGCTCTCACTAGCCGCGATCGGCCTCGTTCCGTGGACTCTCTGGCTGACGTTCTCGCTGCCGTCGCGGCATGTGAGCCATCACTACGACGTCGCGTGGGTCGGCTTCGACGTCGGGCTCGCGGCCGCGTTCGGCGCAACCGCCTCGGCCGCGTTTCGCGCCTCGACGTGGCTGCTCCCGCTCGCCGCGGTGACCGGCACGATGCTGCTCTGCGACGCCTGGTTCGACGTCGTGACCTCCGGAGGAGGCGGCGAGCGGGCTGAGGCCGTGCTCGAGGCGACGTTCGCCGAGCTGCCGCTTGCCTTCCTCTGCGCGCTCATCGTCTACGACGCCGAGCGCGCGCACGCATTCGTGAAGCGGCTACGCGGGGCCCGGTAGCTCCGGCTGCTCCTCGAGCAGTCGCAGGCGGTGCTCGAGCTGGGCGACGCGAAGCTCGAGCTCGTCCACCTCGTCCCGCGTCGCGAGGTCCAGCTCGTCGACGAGCGCCCGCACCATGCCGACGGCCTGCTCCGAGAGCCTCGTCTTGCCGCCGCGCAGGCGCGCCGGCAGCTCGACCAGCAGCTCCTCGAGGACGTCGGCGATCCGCTCGCTACCGCGCGCGACCATGCGGCCTCGTTCGGCGCCGTTGCCGGCGCTTCTCGCGGCGGGCCTGCGCACCCGGCTCCGACGGCCCCGCGTCGAGGACGTCGACGAGCTCCGGCGTCGACTCCGCGGCGAGCGCGGTCTCCGACTGCTGGAGCGCGGCCGCTCCTGCGTCGAGCCGGCGCCGGCGTCCGTCGATCGCCGGGAGACCGTCTTCTTCGCCGGCGAAGCGCCTTCGCTTCGCGTACTCCGGCTCGCGCTCCTTCCACATGCAGAGAAGCGGGGCGGCGATGAAGATCGACGAGTACGCACCCGAGATGACCCCGACGATCAGCGCGAACGCGAAGTCCTTCAGCGTCGCGCCGCCGAGTACCTCGAGGGCGATGATCGGCAGCAGCGTGATGAACGTCGTCGCGAGCGAACGGCGAATCGTCTCCCACAGCGAGACGTTGACGATCGTCGCAAACGGCTGGCGCCGCATGAGCGGGATGTTCTCCCTGACCCGGTCGAAGATGATGATCGTGTCGTAGATCGAGTACCCGAGCACGGTCAGCACCGCGGCGACCGTCGCGACCGACACCTCCTTGAAGACGAGCGAATAGACGCCGACCGTGATGATGATGTCGTGCAGCATCGCGATGATCACCGGGATCGAGAACTTGAAGCTGAAGCGCAACGCGATGTACACGATGATCAGCGCGAGCGAGACGAGGATCCCCCAGATCGCGTCGATCGCGATCTGGTGCCCGAAGCTCGAGGAGACGTTCTTCGTGCCGCTCGCATACGCGCCGACCTGCTGCTTCAGCTCGTTCTGGAAGTCGCTCTGATTCGCGCCGCTCAGTGAGCGGGTGCGCACCTGCCACGTCGTGTACTTGCCGCCGACCGCGGTGCCCCGGCCCTGCACGACGGCGTCGGGGCGGTTCACCTGGGCCGCCACCGACCGGATCTCGTCAGGTGTGAACGCCTTGTGCGTCTTGAACGTGACCTGCGTGCCGCCCTTGAAGTCGATGCCGAGGTTGAGCCCGCGAACCCCGAGCGAGGCGGCGCCGGCGACGATGATCACGCCGGACAACGCGAACCAGAGGTAGCGCCGCCTCATGAAGTCGATCTGAAGCCACTTCGCGGTCTGCTGGCCGTGCGCTCCCATGAATCGTGGGTTGCTGAACCAGCGGAAGCCGCTCAGCAGTCCGAGCAGGGCCCGCGTCGCGGCGACCGCCGTCAGCAGCGAGATCAACGTGCCGATCAGGAGCATCAGCGCGAAGCCCTTCACCGAGGCGACCGCGATCAGGAACAGAACGAGGGCCGTGATCGCGGTGACGACGTTCGCGTCCAGAATCGTGTGGAAGCCCTTGCCGTAGCCGGCGGCGATCGCGGCGCGCACGGACTTGCCGGCGCGCACCTCTTCCTTGATGCGCTCGAACACGACGACGTTCGCGTCTGCGGCGACGCCGATCGTCAGGATCAGGCCGGCGAAGCCCGGCAGCGTCAGGGTGACGTTGAAGAGCAGGATCGCCGCGTAGTACAGCGCGCAGTAGATCGTCAGCCCGATCACCGCGACGAGGCCGAGGAAGCGGTACAGGACGAGCAGGAAGAGCGCGACGACGATCAGCCCGACGAGTGCCGCGTGCCACGCCTCGGTGAGCGAGCTCTTGCCGAGCGTCGCCGAGACGTCCGTGCGCTCGATCTGCTTGAAGCTGACCGGCAGCGCACCGGTCTGCAGTACGAGCGCCAGGTCCTTCGCCTCCTGGAAGCTCCCGCCCTGCCCGAGGTCGATCTCGGCGTTCGGCCCTGCGATGCCGTCGGGGTTGCGCTTGAAGTCGATGTAGGGCGTCGACTCGAGCTGCTGGTCGAGGACGATCGCGAAGTGCTGCGTGTAGGGGAGGTAGTCGCCCTGCCGGCCCGCGCGGTCGAACTTCAGCTGCCCGCGCTGCGCCTCCTCGCGCGTGATCCTCTGGAACTGGCTCGAGCCGTGGTTCGTGAACTGGAGCAGCACCACCGGCTGGCTCGTCTGGCCGAAGTCGGCGCGAGTCCCCGAGAGGACGAGGTCGCCGCCGGTCATCTCCGGCACCGGGTTCGCCGCCCGGGTCGGGAAGTACTTCATCAGGTAGTAGTAGGTGCCGCTCGTCGAGGCGGAGGTGGCGCCGAGGCAGCCCGTCGCGGCCGCGCACCGGACGACGATCGTGTGCGCCGGCACCTTCAAGACCTCGCTGCGCGCCGGTGCCTTGCCGCCGAACGGCTTCAACAGCTCCTTCAGCGTCGAGGCCTGGCTCACGTAGGAGTGCGCGACGGTCGTCTGCGGCTTCGCGCCCTTCTTCGCCGGCTTCGTCGTCGTCTTGGAGCGGAACAGATAGAAGGCCTCCGGCTCGCCGGTCGCCGCCTTGCTCTGCACCTGCTTGAGCAGGCTGTAGAGCCCGGTCGTGGCGACCGGGTTGCCGTTCGCGTCCACCGACGGCCCGGTGAGGTCGCTCTCGAAGTCGAACAGCATCAACTGAGCCGTCTTGCCGATCAGCTGTGCCGCCTTCGCCGCGTCGTGGACGCCGGCGAGCTGGATCACGATCTGGTTCGACCCCTGCTTGCGGATCTCCGGCTCGGACACGCCGAGCTTGTTGATCCGGGTCTGCATGATCGAGATCGAGCGGTCGAGATCGGCCGGGGTCAGCACGTGGCCCTTCGGCGGCACGGCCTGGAGCACCACCTCGAGGCCGCCCTGGAGGTCGAGGCCCAGCACCGGCTTCTTGTAGAGGGGCGCGCCGGGTACGGCGAGCATGAGCGTGCCGACGAGCGCGGCCACGATCGCGCCCATGAGAATGAGGTACTTGCGCCGCTCGCTCACGTGTCCGGGAAGGGTAGCGGCGTCAGGTGCCGGGAGTGGGCCCGGGAGTGGCTTCGGGCTGCTCGCTCTCGGAGTCCTCCTCGAGCGCCGGCGGGGTGATTCCGGCCACCGCGCGGCGGGCGATCCGGACCTCGAGCTCGGGCGCGATCCGGACGGTCACGTCGTCCTCCCCCAGCTTGGTGATCTCGCCGTACATGCCGCCCGCGGTGACGATCTCGTCGCCGACCTTCAGGTCGTTGAGCATCCGCTGGGCTTCCAGCTGCCGGCGCTTCTGCGGGCGCACCATGACGAAGTACAGGAATGCGAACGCGATGATGATGAACAAGAAGCCGAACCCGCCCATTACCTCTCCAGTGGTTGCCGTGTCAGCCGCGAGAGCGCATCCGCTCGCCACGTCTCGAAGCCGCCGCGCTCGATCGCCCGACGTGCCGCGGCGACGAGATCGATCAGGAACCGCAGATTATGCAGGCTCAGGAGCCGAAGGCCGAGGATCTCCTGCTGGTTGACGAGATGCCGGATGTAGGCTCGGGTGAAGCGCGTGCAGGCCGGGCAGGGGCAGCCCTCGTCGAGCGGGCCCGCATCGCGCGCGAAGCGGGCGTTCCGGAGGTTCAGCCGTCCCTCCCACGTGAGCGCGCTCCCTGTGCGGGCCGTCCGGGTCGGGAGGACGCAGTCGAACATGTCGACGCCGCGCGCGATCACCTCGATCACGCCCTCGGGGTCGCCGATCCCCATGAAGTAGCGCGGCTTCTCCGCCGGCAACAGCGAGGCGGCGAGCGCGGTCGCCTCGAACATCGGCGCGCGCTCCTCGCCGACGCTCAGGCCTCCGATCGCGTACCCGTCGAAGCCGAGCGGGACGAGCTCCTCGCTCGAGCGCGTGCGGAGCTCGGGGTCGAGCCCGCCCTGGGTGATCGCGAAGCGGAGCTGCCCCGGCGCCCGCGGCAGGTCGCGCTGCCGCTCGGCCCACTGCGTCGTCCGTCGCACGGCGAGCTCGAGATCGTCGCGCGTCACGCCCGCCGGCGCGCAGATGTCGAGGCACATCGCGATGTCCGACCCGAGCTGCTCCTGGATTCGCGCCGCGAGCTCGGGCGTGAAGCGCTCGGCCCGCCCGTCGTAGACCGAGCGGAACGTCACACCGTCGTCGTCGGCGCTGAGCAGGGTGTCGCGAAGCGAGAAGACCTGGAAGCCGCCGGAGTCGGTGAGGATCGGCCCGTCCCACGCCGTGAAGGCGTGGAGGCCCCCGAGCTCCGCGATCAGCTCCTCGCCGGGCCTGAAGTGGAGGTGATAGGCGTTGCCGAGGACGATGCTCGCGCCGAGTGCGCGCAGCTCGTCGGGGTCGACCGACTTGACGCTGCCCTTGGTGCCGACCGGCATGAACGCGGGCGTCGGCACGTCGCCGTGCGCGGTGTGGACGACGCCCGCCCTCGCGAGGCCGTCCGTGGCGGCGAGCGTGAACGAGCCTTCGCTCGCCTCGAACCAGGTGAGCACGCGCTCGGCGACCTCGGCATCCCGGGCCGGCGAGGGCGCGAGGTGAAGCTCGTGCTCGCGGATCCGCGCGAGCTCCGCGACGAGCGCCTCGCGCGGCGCCCGGCTGCCGAGCAACGTCGCGACCCGCGTCGCGCAGGGCTCGTATTCGGCCAGCACGCCGCCGAGCTCGCGCTCGCCGCGGGTCCGCCAGAACTCGCGCCACTCGGTCGCGCTCCGTGACTTCACAGGATCAGCATCGCATCGCCGAAGGAGTAGAACCGGTACCGCTCTTCGATCGCGAGCTCGTAGAGGCCGCGCACTTCGTCCACGCCGGCGAACGCCATCACGAGGGCGAGGAGCGTCGAGCGCGGCAGGTGGAAGTTCGTGAGCAGCGCGTCGACGCGCCGGAAGTCGAAGCCCGGCGTGATGAAGAGCTCGGTGCGGCCGCTCGGCGGCGCCCCGCGCGCGAGCGTTTCGAGCGTGCGGACCGTGGTCGTGCCGACGGCGAGCACGCGCTCCGCGGCGCGGATCCGCTTCCATGCCTCGGGATCGACCTCGTAACGCTCGCCGTGGATGCGGTGCTCCTCGAGGCGTTCCTCGTTGACGGGGCGAAAGGTGTCGAGGCCGACATGGAGCGTCACGCGCTCGACGTCGAAGACCGCGAGGAGCTCCTCGGTGAAATGCAGGCCGGCGGTCGGCGCCGCGGCCGACCCCGCTGCCCGCGCGTAGACCGTCTGGTAG
>OEMB01000354.1_pt2 | contig 14948 bp, 14 predicted proteins | sample 1503471 | NCBI WGS metagenome assembly OEMB01 (sample SAMEA104379601, study PRJEB20068) | metagenome | biome: 1000743; feature: 77; material: 1998 | place: USA | collected 2012 | depth 2.5 m
ATCGTCATCCTCGCGAAAGGCGGTGCGCACGGCTGGGCGTGGGCGTCGATCTCACCGTGGAGCACGCACGGCTTCGGGCTCGGGTTCTTCGCGCTCGGCGTCGGCATCGCGATGACCGGCTTCTCGGGATTCGAGACGGCGGTGTTCCTCGCGGAGGAGGCGCACACGCCGAAGCGGCAGGTGCCGAAGGCGGTCCTCGGCGCGATCGTGCTCGCGATCGTGTTCTTCATCGTCACGACGTTCGCCTTCGTGACCGGCTACGGCATGGACAAGGCGGGCACGCAGTGGCCGCAGGACTCCGGCGGCGCGGTGGTCGGCCTGTCGGCCCAGTATCTGTCGCTCTGGTTCGGCAAGCTGCTGCTTCTGCTGCTCGCGATCTCGGCGTTCGCCTCGGCGCTCGGCACGGCCAACTTCACGACACGCGTCGCCTTCAGCTGGGGTCACGACGGGTACCTGCCTCGCGTCTTCGGCCGCACGCATCCGCGTTTCAAGAGCCCCGACGTCGCGATCGCCGCGCTCGCGGTCGTGACGGGCGGCGTCTTCATTGCGGGCCTCGCCTGGCAGGGCCGGAGCGTCAACGACGCGGTCACCTTCTTCGGCTGGCTGCTGCAGGTCGGTGCGACCGGCATCCTCCCCGTCTACGCGGCGGTCGGTCTCGCAGGCGCGGTGTTCGCGTCGCGGACCGGCGGCAACGGAGTCGACCGCTACCTCGCGCCGCTGCTCGCCGTCGTCGTCACGGGCGCCGCAGAGGTGACCGAGTTCTACGGGCAGCAGGGGATCTACCGCTGGGCTCCGTACGTGATGCTCTCGTGGATCGCGCTCGGCGTGCTCGTCCGGCTCGCGACGCGCGGCCAGGTGGCCGACGTCGAGCGGAGCGCGGAGGCCGCGCAGCCGGAGTTGACGCCCGCGCTGTGAGCACCGGCTTGCAGAGCCGCGGGCACCTGATCGGCGGCGATCGGGTGCCCGCGGCTTCGGGTGCGACGTTCGACGACGTCGATCCCGCGACCGCGCTTCCGTTCGCGACGCTCGCGCGGGGAGACGCGGACGACGCCGACCGGGCGGTGCAGGCCGCCCGGGCCGCACAACCCGGGTGGGCGGAGCTCGATCCGTTCGAGCGCGGCCGCACGCTCCACCGGCTCGGCGAGCTGCTCGAGGCGCATGCCGGCGAGCTCGCCGAGCTCGAGGCGCGCGACGTCGGCAAGCCGGTTCGCGAGGCGACCCGCGACGTCGCGCTCGCGGTGCGCACCTGGCTGTACTTCGCCGGCTGGCCGACGAAGATCACCGGGACGACGAATCCCGCCGACCCCGGTGTCTTCTCGTACAGCGTGCGCGAGCCGGTCGGCGTGGTCGCGGCGATCACACCGTGGAACTTTCCGCTGCTGATCGCGTCGTGGAAGCTCGCCCCGGCGCTCGCGTGCGGCAACGCCGTCGTGCACAAGCCGGCCGAGGAGGCGCCGCTCTCGGCCCTGCGGCTCGCCGAGCTCGGCGCAGAGGCGGGCGTCCCTTCCGGTGTCTGGAACGTCGTCACCGGCGAGGCCGAAGCGGGTGCGGCCCTCGCCGCGCACGACGACGTCGACAAGGTCTCGTTCACCGGCTCGACCGAGGTCGGCCGGAAGATCCAGGCCGCCGCGGCGGGGAACCTGAAGCGGCTGACGCTCGAGCTGGGCGGCAAGTCCGCGAACGTCGTCCTCGACGACGCCGACCTCGACCTGGCGCTCGAGGGCGCGCTGCGCGCCACCTTTCGCAACCAGGGCCAGGTGTGCACCGCGGGCGGCAGGCTCATCGTGCACGAGCGCGTCGCCGACGCGCTCGTCGAGCGGCTCGCCGAGGCGGTAGCCGCGATCCGGCTCGGCGCCCCGGACGACCCGGAGGCGCAGATGGGGCCGGTCGTCTCGGCCCGCCAGCGAGAGCACGTGCTCGAGCTGTACGAGTCGGCGGTGTCGGACGGCGCGCGCGCGCTCGTCGGCGGCGGCCCGGCGCACGTCGACTCCGCGCCGAACGGCTTCTTCGTCGAGCCGTCGGTCTTCGTCGAGACGACGAACGAGATGCGCATCAACCGCGAGGAGATCTTCGGCCCGGCGGTCGCGGTGATTCGCGTGCCCGACGCCGACGCTGCGGTGCGGGTCGCGAACGACACGCGGTTCGGCCTGGCCGCGGCGGTCTGGACCCGCGACGGTGCGCGTGCGCAGCGGATCGCGGGGGCGCTTCGCGCCGGCACGGTGTGGGTGAACATGTACGGCGGCCTCGATCCGTACGCCGCGTACGGCGGCCGCGGCCTGTCGGGGTACGGTTACGAGCAGGGGCCGCAGACGATCGACGAGTACACGACACTCAAGACGGTCCGGCAGGCGCTGTGAACCTGCGCGAGCTGGACCGTGCTCACGTCATCCATCCGCACGCGGTGGTCGGGCGGCCGGAGGACCCTGTCGTCTGGGTGCGAGGCGACGGCGCGCGCCTCTGGGACGCCGACGGGAACGAGTACGTCGACGGCACGTGCGGGCTCTGGCAGTGCGCGGTCGGGCACGGCCGGGTCGAGCTCGCGGAGGCGGCCGCCGCGCAGATGCGCGAGCTCGAGTTCTACGCGTCGTTCTGGAACTTCGCCAACGAGCCCTCGATCCGGCTCGCGGCGAGGATCGCGCAGCTCGCGCCGGCCGGGCTCGAGCACGTGTTCTTCACGAACGGCGGCTCCGAGGGCGTCGAGACGGCGATCAAGCTCGTCCGCCTCGCCTGGCACGCCCAGGGCCGGCCCGACCGCAACGTCGTGCTCTCGCGCAAGTCGGCCTACCACGGCGTCGGGTCGGCGTCGCTCGCCGCCACCGGGATTCCGCCGCTGAAGGAGGGCTTCGGCCCGCTCGCGCCGGGGTTCGTCCATCTCTCGACGCCGACCAGCTCGACGACCGTCGACGAGCTCGTCGCTGAGCTCGAGCAGACGATCGAGACGATCGGGCCCGAGCGGATCGCGGCGATGATCGGCGAGCCCGTGCTCGGCGTCGGCGGCATGATCCCGCCGCCGGAGGGCTACTGGCCGCGCGTGCAAGAGGTGCTGCGCGCGCACGGGATCCTGCTCGTCGTGGACGAGATCGTCACCGCGTACGGGAGGACCGGTCACTGGTTCGCTTCCGAGCGGTACGGGCTCGACCCCGACGCGATCGTCACCGCGAAGGCGCTGACGAGCGGCTACGTCCCGATGGGCGCGGTCCTCGTGCACGACCGGCTCGTCGGCATGCTCGAGGGCACGCAGTTTCGGCACGGCTTCACGTACAACGGGCATCCGGTCGGCGCCGCGGTGGCGCTCGCGAACCTCGCGATCATCGAGCGTGAAGACCTGCTCGGGCGCGCCGTCGAGATCGGCGCACGCATGCTCGACCGCCTGCAGCCGGCGCAGGAGCTCGACGCGGTCGCCGAGGTACGCGGCGTCGGCGCGATGCTCGGCGTCGAGCTCGCGGCCGATCGAGACAGCGGCCCGGTCGCCCGCGCCGCGCTCGGCAAGGGCGTCGTCGTCCGTGCGAGCGGCCAGAAGATCGTCATGTCGCCGCCGCTCGTCATCTCGGAAGAGGACGCGGACCGGATCGTCGACGTCCTGCTCGGCGAGCTGGCGGCGCTGTGAGCCAGCTGCTGAACGCCGGCACGCCCGTCAACCAGTCCGTCGAGCGGGCCGTGCGGCTGCTCGGCTTCTTCTCGCCGGAGGAGCCTGAGCTGACGCTCACGCGACTGACCGAGCGGCTCGGCACGAGCAAGGCGACGACCCACCGGTACACGCTGGCGCTCCGCCGGGTCGGGCTCCTGCGGTTCGACAGCGGCACGGGTCTCTACTCGCTCGGCCCGCGGATCGTCGAGCTCGCGGCGACCGCGCTCGCAGGGCTTCGCATCGTGCGCATCGCCGGGCCGACGATGGAGCGGCTCGTCGCCGAGCTGAACGAGACGGTCGTGCTCTCGATCTGGGACGGCGAGCAGCCGACGGTCGTACGGGTCGACGACAACACCGACCGGCTCGTCCGCATCGTCGTCCGCACCGGCGCCCGGCTGCCGCGCGTCGAGTCCGCGCAGGGCAAGGTCTTCCTCACGTTCGGGCCCGACGCGGCCGAGCTCGCCGCCGCCGAGCGCGAGACGATCCACGAGACGCGGATCGCGGTGAACTCGCAGGTCGTCGAGGGCATCCGAGCGATCGCGACGCCGATCTTCCAGGGCGACGAGGTGACCGCCGCGATGGCGCTCGTCGGCACGATCTCCTCCCTGCCCGACGATCCCCGCTCGGTGCCGGCCGTGCGGCTGCGCGCCGCGGCCGAGGCACTGTCGGCCGAGCTCGGCTTTCTCACAGACGAAAGGAGCAGCGCGTAGATGCCCGCCTACACGTGGGACGAGATACCCGACGAGCCCGTCCGACCCGGCGTCAGACGGCGCGCCTTCGGCACCGAGCAGGCGATGCTCGTCCTGAACCACTGCGAGCCGGGGATGGACGTCCGGCCGCACACGCACGACTTCGACCAGATCGCGATGATCACGAAGGGGCGGGCGATCTACCACATCGGCGACGAGCCGAACGAGGTCGGGCCCGGCTCGATCATGCTGATCCCCGCCGGTGTCGAGCACTACATCGAGCCGGTCGGAGACGAGACGGTCGAGAACATCGACCTCTTCGCACCGGCCAGAGACGACTACCTGCACCTGCTCGAGTGGATGCCGTCGAGCGCGTAGCGGAGACGGCGCTCGACGACGCGGTTCGGGACTTCGCCGACCGGTTCCGTGCGGCGCTCGAGCCGCCCGCGCTCGCGGGCGCGACGGTCGACCGGGCCGAGCTCGCCGCCCGTTTCGACGAGTCGCTGCCCGAGCGAGGGATGCCGCTGGAGCTGATCCTCGGCGAGCTCGAGGCGAGGTCGGCGGGCGGCCTCGCCGGCGGCACCGGCGGCCGCTACTTCGGCTACGTCACGGGCGCCGCGCTTCCCGCCGCCGCGATTGTCGAGGCGTGGACCGCAGCGGTCGACCAGAACGTCGGCATGTGGCCCCTCGGCCCCGCGGCCGTCGAGCTCGAGCTCGTGACGCTCCGCTGGCTCGCCGAGCTGCTCGGCTTTCCGGGCGAGAGCGGCTATTTCGGCTCGGGCGCCACGATGGCGAACACGGTCGCCCTCGCGGTCGCGCGGCACTGGTTCGGGCGCAAGCACGGCGTCGACGTGCTGCAGCAGGGCGTGCGCCCGCTCCCCGAGCTCGCGGTCTACGGCTCGGAGGAGCTACACCTCTCCGATCACAAGGCGCTGCGGACGCTCGGCCTCGGCTCGGGCTGCGTTCGCGCCATCCCGATCGACGACCGGTACGCGATGCGCGTCGACCTGCTCTCGGAGGCAATCGAAAGAGACCGCGCGGCCGGAGTCGAGCCCGCGATCGTCGTTGCGCAGGCGGGATCGGTCAACACGGGCGCGTGCGACCCGATCGCCGCGATCGCCGACGTCTGCGCCGAGCACGACCTGTGGCTGCACGTCGACGGCGCGTTCGGCGCGTTCTTCGGCCTGTGGGAGCCTGCGCGTCCGCTCGTCGCGGGCCTGGAGCGCGCCGACTCGCTCGCGGTCGACGCCCACAAGTGGCTGAACGTGCCGAACGGCGTCGGGTTCGTGCTCCTGAAGGACGCAGAGCTCCACCGCGAGACCTTCGCCGGCAGCGCCGGGTACCTGACTCCGGGCTCGGGCCGGAACCTGCACGAGCTCGGGATCGAGGCGAGCCGGAGCTGGCGCGGGGCGTGCGTCTGGGCGGCGCTCAAGCAGCAGGGGCGCGCCGGAATCGTCGAGATCGTCTCGCGCTGCTGCGAGCTCGCGCAGGAGCTGGCGTCCCTCGTCGAGGGATCGCCCCGGCTCGAGCTGACGGCGCCGGCGCCGACGAACGTCGTCTGCTTCCGCTACCGGCCCGACGGCGTCGCCGACGGCGAGCGGCTCGACGAGCTGAACCGGCGGATCCAGAGCGCCGTCGCCGCGTCGGGCGAGGTCTTCCACACCGGCGCGCAGCTCCGGAACGGCTTCTGCCAGCGCGCAGCCCTCGTCTCGTGGCGCACGACGAGCGACGACGTGCAGGCGCTCGTGCGCGCCGTCGAGCAGGCCGGCGACGCGCTCGTCTCCTAGTCCCAGCGGACGTGGAACGGTGCACCGCGGGCGAACCGCTCGAGGTGCGAGACAGCCAGCGCGCGGAGGCGCTCGAGATCCTCACCCTCGAGGGCAAGGAGCAGGTCGGCGGCCTCGGGCTCGAGCTCGATCCGGCCGAAGCGGGTCTCGATCCGGCGTGCCGCGCCGTGCTCCTCGACCGGCACCTTGTGGGCGAAGTGGCGCGCCACCCGGGCGGCGAGGGCCGCAGGCTCGTCCGAGGCGACTCGACCGCTGATCCGCATCGCCGGACCGTAGCCGTCGACGCCGCTACCTCGGGGCAGAGGTCTAGTGTTGGGTCCGGTCGCCGAGATGGGAGAGGCTCATGCCGCGGAGCCGTGAGGGTGGCGTCTCGGCGCCGAGGCGTGTCTGCGGATCAGCGTGTGCGGAAGCGATCTCTCTGTTTTCGCGACCTGCGTCGCGTCTGGGACTTGAGCGCCCCGAGCTCTTCGAGCGCCTGGCCGGCTCCGAGCGCCACCGTCGTCAGCGGCGACTCGGCGACCGCGACCGGCAGGCCGGTCTCGGCCCGCAGCAGCACGTCGACGCCGCGAAGCAGCGCACCGCCCCCGACGAGCGTGACGCCGCGCTCGATCAGGTCGGCAGAGAGCTCCGCGGGCGTCCGCTCCAGCACGTCCTTCGTGGCGGCGACGATCTGCTCGAGCGGCCGGTCGAGCGCGCCCCGGACGTCGGCGGCCGCGACCTGGACCCGCCGCAGGAGCCCGGTGCCGAGGTCGCGGCCGGCGACGTCGGCGTGCGAGTCGGCCTCGGCGCCCTCGGTCGCCGTGCCGATCTGGATCTTCAGCGCCTCGGCCTGCTCCTGTCCGATCAGCAGCCGCTCGCGCTGCTGGATCGAGCGCACGATCGCGTCGTCCATCTGGTAGCCGCCGACCTTGATCGACTGCACGACGGCGAGGCTGCCGAGCGCGGTGACCCCGATCTCGGTCGTGCCGCCGCCGATGTCGACGACGAGCGACCCGACCGGCTCCGCGACGGGGAGGTCGGCGCCGATCGCCGCCGCCATCGGCTCCTCGATCAGGAACGCGTGCGTAGCCCCGGCGGCGAGCGCGGCCCGCGTCACCGCGTTCCGCTCGACCTGGGTGATCCCGCTCGGAACGCAGACCATCACGTCGGCGTGCGAGCGGGCAGTCCCGGCCGCCTTGCGGATGAAATGGCGGAGCATCTGCTCGGTGACGGCGACGTCGGCGATCACGCCGTCCCGAAGCGGCCGGGTCGCCGAGATATGCGCGGGCGTGCGGCCGATCATCCGCCGCGCGTCCGTCCCGACCGCGTGGACGTCGCCGGTCCGCTCGTCCATCGCCACGACGGACGGCTCGAAGAGCACGATTCCCGAGCCCCGTCGAAACACGACGGTGTTCGCGGTTCCGAGGTCCACGGCGAGCTGGGGCCTCGACGACCAGATCGAGAGCCTCACGGCACGCCGGCTTCGGCGGCGACCCCCCACACAGCGGCAAACGGTAGCGATCCGGCTCGCCGCGGACGTGCGGGGCGCGGACCCGGTGCGACGATGTGCCGCTACGCGCCCAGGAGCCGGTCGATTGCCTGGAGAAGCTCCAACGGGCTGAACGGCTTCGTCAGGAAGGCATCCGCCCCGAGCTCCTCGGCGCGCCGCCGCGGCTCGGGATCGTGCTCGCCGGTCAGAATCAGCACCGGCAGCTCAGGGAGGTCTCGCTTGATCTCGCCGAGCACGTCTGCGCCCGAGCGGACGGGAAGCTGCCAGTCGAGCACGACCAGCGCCGGCTTGCTCGCATGCATCAGCCGAAGGGCGATGCCGCCGTCCGATGCTTCGAGCACGTCGTACGCGTCGGCGGGGAGCGTCGTTCGAAGCAGCGTGCGAAGAACCGTGTCGTCGTCGACGAGGAGGAGTCGGCGTCGCGGTACGCCCGGCGCACGCATCTCGGGCGGGGGGCCGACGTCAGCCGGCTCGGGCCTGCCGGGGACGGGGCTATCGAGTCCGCCGACGAGCGCCTGAACCGCCCTCTGCAGGTCTTTCGCCGCTTCAGCGATTCGCAGCGGAGCCTCGCGCCGGATCCGCTCGTCGTCCCGGGTACGTAACAGGTCTGCATAGCCCACGATCGCGGCAAGCGGCGACATGACGTCGTGCGCGAGCTTCGCCCGGTCGTCACCCGGAATCGTCACGGGCCGCCCAGCTGCTGCGGGCTCCTGGTTGCGGTCGACGCGACGGCGAGAAACACCGGTACGAGCGCGGGGTCGAAATGGGTGCCGGCGCCCTCGGCTATCTGCGCGCGCGCCTGCTCTGTCGTGAGCGCGGCGCGATAAGGACGGTCGCTCGTCATCGCGTCGTAGGCATCCGCGATCGCGAAGATGCGTGCGGCAGGCGGAATCTCGAGTCCGGCTTTGCCGGCCGGATAGCCTGAGCCGTCCCAGCGTTCGTGGTGAGAGGCGATCACGTCCCGCGCGGTGCCGGCGAGATAGGAGATGCCGGCGACGATCCGCTCGCCCAGCTCGGGGTGTGTCCTCATGAGGGCCAGCTCGTCAGGCTCGAGGTGGCCCGGCTTCAGCAGTACCGCGTCGGGGATCCCGATCTTGCCGATGTCGTGGAGGAGAAAGCCGTACGCGAGCGCCGGGTCAGCAGCCAGCTCGGCATCGATCGCCTGCGCGAGGGCGAGCGCGAGCGCCGACACCCGTTCTGCGTGACGTCCCGTCGCGTCGTCACGGAGCTCGAGTGCTGCCGCGAGTGCACGCACGGTCGTGGCGTAGGACGCCTCGAGCGTCGCCAGTGCGTCCTCTGCGCGCCGACGCGCTGCACGCTCGTTCGCATAGACGATCGAGAACTCCTCGGCGTACTTGAGGGTCTGCTCGTCGACGGCCGCCAACTGTCCTCCGGGCCCTTCGCTCCGCGTCCTTCGGAGCACACGACGACAAGAATCGTAGACAGTCCAGAGCCCCCGGTGCTTGATGTGTGCGGTTGCCACGGCGTCGCTCAGGAGGCGGTGTCCAGTACCTGGCGAAGCTTGCGTGCGAGATCGATCGGGAGGTAGGGCTTCTCGAGGTACACGGCGCTTGCATCGGCGATGCCGTGTCTGATGATCGTGTCGGCCGGGTAGCCCGAGGTGAACAGGACCTTGAGCGAAGGACGATCCGCGAGTAGCGCCTCGGCGAGCTCCCGGCCGTTCATACCCGGCATGACGACGTCGGTGAGCAGAAGATCGAAGTCGGACGGCGCAGCAGCGATCGCGAGCGCGTCCGCAGCGCTGCCCGCTTCCAGCACCGTGTATCCGTACCCCTGCAGGGTGAGCGCGACCAGCCCGCGGACCGCGTGGTCGTCCTCCACCAGGAGGACGGACTCGGTTCCTTCGAGGAGCCGCGCCTCGTCCGGAGGCGGTGGAAGCATCGGGCGCTGCTCGCCGGCCAAGGGGAAGTAGATCTTGAAGGTCGTGCCCGTATCGGGCTCGCTGTAGAGCCAGATGTGGCCGCCGCTCTGCTTGACGATTCCGTAGACCGTCGCGAGGCCGAGCCCGGTCCCGTCGTCCTTGGTCGTGAAGAAGGGATCGAAGGCGCGCAGGCGCGTCGTCTCGTCCATTCCCGCCCCGGAGTCGGTGATCTGGAGGAGCACGTGGCGTCCGGCGACGACATCGACGTGCTCCGCGGTGTAGGCGGAATCGATGTCGACATTCGCGGTCTTGACCGTGAGGTGGCCGCCGCGGGGCATCGCGTCGCGCGCGTTGATCGCGAGGTTCAGGATCACCTGTCCGAGCTGGCCGCGGTCGACCTGGATCGGCTCGAGGTCGGGATCCAGGTCGTATTCGACCGCGATGTCCTCGCCGATCACCCGGTCGAGGAGGTCGAACGTGTCACCGATCACGTCGTTGACGATCGTCGGCTCGGGCCGAAGCACCTGCTGCCGGCTGAATGCCAGGAGCTGCCGTGTCAGCTCGGCTGCGCGGTGGGCGGCCTCCGCAATCGCGGCGGCACTGCGAGAGAGCTCGTCATCGGTCAGCTCGCTGACCAGGATCGCGCAGTACCCCTTGATCACCGTCAGGAGGTTGTTGAAGTCGTGGGCGATGCCGCCGGCGAGGTTGCCGACCGCCTCCATCTTCTGCGACTGACGGAGCTGCTCCTCGAGGCGACGCTGCTCGGTGACGTCGCGGGCGAGCACCGAACGGGCCGGCCTGCCCTCGAACTCGACCGTGTTCGAGGTAATCGACACGTCGATCAAGGCGCCGTCCTTCCTGCGGTGGCGCCAGATGCCCGCATCGACGTAGCGCCGCAACGGATCGCTCGTGGCCTCCCGAAGGGCCTCGTGGTCATCGGACAGCCGTATGTCCTCGATCGTCATCGCGAGGAACTCGGCCCGCGAATAGCCGTAGGACGCGATCGCCGCTTCGTTGACGGCGACGAATCGGAGCGTCTCGAGGTCATAGAGCCACATCGCCCCCGGGTGGTGCTCGAAGAGCTGCCGGTAGCTCTCCTCCGAGCCGCGCAGCGCCTCTTCGACCCGTTCGCGGTCGCGTAGCTCCCGGCCGACGGTCGAGATCAAGCCGTCGATCGCTGTCCCGAGTGCCACGACCTCGCTCGGGCCGTCCTTCGAGGTCGCGAAAGCGGCCTGCGCGTCGCTCGACCTGACCGCACGGGCGAGCCGGGTGATCGGTTGCGCGACGCGCCGGTAGATCAGCCACGTGCCCAAGATCGATACGGCCAGTCCCGCAAGCACGATCAGAAGCTCACGGCGTTTGAGCCGGCCGTCGGCCGCGAGCATTGCCGTCTTGTCCTCGCCCGCGTAGAGCCGCCATGGCAGCCCGGGCACCGACGCGCTTGCGTAGTAGCGCGTTCGCCCGTCGAGGTCGCGCCGCTCGGTCTTGCCTGCGCCGCGGGCAAAAGGCGTGCCGGCGAGAGAAGCGCCGATCCACCGGTCGGGAGCGATCGACCGTGTGATCACCCTGCGACCGTCTGCGTTTGTGAGGAGGAGCTCGACCGGGCGCCCGCCCCCGTACAAGGCCACGAGCTGTCTGGCGATCACGGGCAGATCGCCGAAGGCGACCACGACACCGAGGCCGCCCGTGATCGGATCGGCGCTGATGATCGCGCGACCGCCGGTGCGGGCGTCGTACCCGGGCGCCGTGAGCACGGGGCCTCGCAGTGCCCGCCGCAGCCAACCGGCGCCGGCGTACGGAGAGCGCCTATCGCCCCGTTTCGGGGCCCGCGATGAACACGCGACCGTCCCGTCCGCCCGGACGATGTCGAGGTGGCCCTTGTCGGGCCCGGCAATGCCTGAGAACGCGAGCGTGCAGCCCTTCGGATGAGCGAGCGTGGCGCCGATCTGCGGGTTGGCGGCGAGCCCGGCCACGCTCTCGCGCATGGTCGCGACGAAAGCCCCGAGCTGGTGTGAGGTCGTGTTGGCCGCGAACGCTGCATCTCTCGTTGCGGACACGCGTGCGTCGTGATCCGTCTGGATCGCGACGTAGACCGCCCCGCTGAGGGCGGCCACGACGAACACGACGATCAGAGCGACGAAGTACGCGCGAAGCGGCCACGCCCGCGCACCGCGGGGTTCACCGTCTTGGGCAGGGGACCGCGCTCGCCGGGCCCGTCGCGGGATACCCATGTGTTGACTGTAGTCGCATTGACGGCTGTTACAAGCAGTAACGGTCGGCCGAGAGGCCTGGCCTGCGCGCCCGCGTGTCAGCTGCCGGTCGGGAGCAGGAGCCGGAACGTCGTCCCGTGCGCGAGCGTGCTCTGGACGGTGATCGTGCTGTCGTGGGCCTTCGCGATCGCCTGCGAGATCGCGAGCCCGAGACCCGTGCCCGGGGTCGCGCTCCCGACCGCGCTCGACGCGCGATAGAAACGGTCGAAGAGCCGCGGCAGCTCGTCGGCGGGGATTCCGACGCCCGTGTCGCTGACGCTGAGCGCGACCGCGTTGCTCGCCGCGGTCGCCTTCACCTCGACCCTGCCGCCCTCCGGCGTGAACTTGACCGCGTTCGAGACGAGGTTGTCGACGAGCTGCGCGATCCGGTTTCGGTCGCAGACGATCGGCGTGAGCTCGGCGGTCTCGAGCGCCAGCTCGATCTGCTTCGCCTTCGCGGCGGGCTGTGCGGCTTCGGCCGCCTCGGCGAGCAGCTGGTTGAGGTCGGCCTCGGCGAGGTTCAGCTCGAGGCGGCCGGCGTCGACCTGGGCGAGGAAGAGCAGCTCGTTCACGAGCGTGGCGAGGCGCTCGACGTTGCGGCTGACCGTGCCGAGGTACCGGCGCTGGCCCGGCGTCAGCGGCTCCGCATCCTCTTCGAGGACCATCTCGAGGTAGCCGATGATCGAGGTGAGCGGCGTGCGCAGCTCGTGTGAGACGAGCCCGACGAACTCGTCCTTCACGTTGTCGAGCTCACGCAGCTGGGCGTTGTGGCTCTCGAGCTGCGAGGCCGCCTCCTCGAGCGCGGCGGCGCGGCCGAGCAGCTCTGCGGCGCGAACGCCTGCCTCGCGGACCATCTGTTGGATCGTGACGCACGCGATCACGGCGACGGCGCCGAGGACGATCGCCGAGCGCCACTCCGACGAGGGATACGTAGGCGCCCCGATCACCTTGACCGGGAGAGCTCGTGCGACGGCGACCGCGACGAGCCCGAGCAGCAGCTCGGCGCGGCTGCCCACGATCGCGAGCCAGAGGAGCGGCAGGAGAAAGAGACCGCCGAAGCCGGAGCTCGTGCCGCCGCCGCCGTCGACGAGCACCGCCACGACTGCGATGTAGACGAGCGGCACGCCGACCCTCGAGACCGCGGGCGCCGAGCGCCATGCCGTCGAGAGACCGACCGCCGCGAGCGCGAGCAGGGCGGCGATCGCGAGCTCGCCGGCGTCCCGCTTCGGGCCCGGCAGCAGGACGAGCGCGAACGCGAACGCGGCTGCAGAGGCCGCGAGAAGGACGACGCGGCGGCGCGGAATCTCCGACCCGGGACGCCTTGCGACGAGCGCCGCTTGCCGAGAGGCGGTTGACATCAGGCAGTTCATCGACGTGTTCGCGCTCGCCCTTGAGGATCAGGTCGACGCGCCGCCGGCGATCAGGATGTAGAGCCCCCAGATCGCGAGCCCGGAGGCGACCGTCGCGGCCCCGATTGCGAGCGCGCCGCGCCGGAAGCGCGGAAAGACGGCGAAGACGACGAGCTGCGAGGCGAAGAGGGCGCCGAGCGACGGCTTCAGGAGGTCGTCGTAGAAGCGATCCGGATCGACGAGCGACACGGCGTCGGCCGCGACGAACGGCACCGCGAGCCAGAGGAGCAGCTGTCTGACGGGTGGGCCGTGGAGCCAGTGCAGCAGGCGCGCGAGCGCGAGGTACTCGGCGAGGATCAGTGCGCAGGTGCTCGCCGCCGTGAGGAGGCCGACGGCGACCGCGAGCCCTCGCCCGCCGTAGGCCTGCGCGATCGCCGCCCCGGGGACGGCCGTGTTCCGCAGCTCCTCGGGCACTCCCGAGAGCGGGATCGCCGCGATCAGGAAGACGGCGCCGACGAGCGCGACCGCCGCCGCGAGACCGCGCCGGACCGTCCGGCTGCCGCCGCGAACCTCCGCGCCGAGGTAGAGCGGCAAGCTCGCGCAGATGAAGAGGAGCGCAGTGCCGCCGGTCGCCCGGCCGGTGTCGTTCACGTTCGGATGGGCCGCAAGGGCGGCGCTCGTGTGCGAGAGCTCGAAGCCGGCGAGCACGAGCATGACGGCGAGCTGAGCAACGGCCAGCAGCCCCACGCAGGCGAGCACGACGCGCAGCGGCAGCAGCACGAGGCCGACGAGCGCGACCGGCAGCAGCAGCTCGAGCGACGAGCGGTAGCCGGAGATGCCCGGGAAGACCGGCGGCAGCAGGTCGTAGACGACGAACGTCACCGTGTAGGGCAGGTAGAGGAAATACGCGAGCGCCCAGACCCACCCGTGCGCGACCGCGGCGCGGCGGCCGGCGGCGGCCCGAACGAAGGCGCTCAGCCCGCCGGGGCTGACGACCGAGCCCGAGTACGAGAGCCAGATCCCGAGCGGCGCCGCGAAGACGGCGAGGGCCAGCAGGACGACGAGGCCCGCGGAGTCGAGACCGTCGCCGGCCGTTCCGGGCAGCAGCGTGAGCAGCGCGATCGGGCCGCCGATCGAAGCGACCGCGAAGCCGACGTAGAGCGAAGCCGGGAGCTCGGCCGGCGGCGTCGGGTCTCTGTCTCGTGAGATGCTCATCCGACCGCCGTACCGGCAGGTGGGAGAATTGGATTCGCGGGCGCGAAGTCCTGCTCGAATCCGCTCACCGGCTCCTGCCGTAGTCAGGAGCAGGTTTTCCCGAGGAAAGGAGTCAGGATGCGGGGCCGGATGATCCGATGGGGGGTGCCGATCGTTCTGGTCGCGGTCGCCGGAGTCGGCGTCGCGATGGCGGCCACAGCCTCGACCCACTCGAGCAGCGGAACCGTGCGAACGATGAAGAGCGCGAAGTTCGGCACGGTGCTGGTGAGCTCGAGCGGTAAGACGCTCTATCGCTACACACTCGACAAGAAGGGCGTCAACACCTGCACTGCCGTCGCCGTCTGCGCGAAGTACTGGCCGCGCCTGCTCGTGAAGGCCACCGCGAAGCCGACTGCGGGGGCGGGCGTGAACGCGGCTCTGCTCGGGACGATCAAGCAGCCGAAAGGTCTCCGCCAGGTCACGTATGCGGGGTTCCCGCTCTACGTCTTCGCCGGTGACGCGAAGGCCGGCGACGTGAAGGGGGAGGGGTTCGACAAGACCTGGTATGTGGTCAACGCGAAGGGCGCGCTCGTCAAGCACGCCGTTGCCGGGTCGCCCGCGCCTGCGCCGACGACGACGTCGGGCGGCGGCGGCGGTTGGGGCTGAGGCTCGTCCGGCTCC
>OEMB01000495.1_pt2 | contig 14656 bp, 16 predicted proteins | sample 1503471 | NCBI WGS metagenome assembly OEMB01 (sample SAMEA104379601, study PRJEB20068) | metagenome | biome: 1000743; feature: 77; material: 1998 | place: USA | collected 2012 | depth 2.5 m
GTCTTCTCGTGCTCGACGAGCGCGTCGATCAGACCGGACGTCTTCGAGCCCGCGATCGCCGCGAGCGTCTTGCCCGTCCGGAGTTGCGTGAGCAGGTCGGTGACGGTCGTGCCGAGGTAGTCGGCGGCGACGGCGAGGTCGCCGCCGGGACGGTGAACCGGTCCGGGGCCGGGCCCGAAGCCGCGGCCCGGGCCGAGAGCGCGATGCACGCCGTTCACGAGATCCGTGAAGCGCTGCGTGAGCGTCGCGGTGATCTCGTCGGCCTGTGCCTGCGTGAGCCGGCCCGCTGTCACGGCGTCCGCGATCTCCTGCTTCTCGTGGTCGACGAGTGCCGCGATCAGCCCGTCGGTCTTCGAGCCCGCGATCTGGGCGAGCGTCTTACCGGACCGGAGCTGCGTGACGAGGGCCGAAGCGGTCGTGCCGAGGTACGTCGCGGCGGCGTCGAGATCGTCGCCCGGGCGCCCGCCGGGTTGCCCGAGCATCCCCGGGGGCGCGGTGCTCGGTGATGCGTGGGCGTGATTCTTCGCGGCGAGCGCCGAGCCTCCGCCTGCGAGAGCCGCCACGCCGGCGGTCGCGAGGACGAGCTGGGTTCGTGTCATGCCCGAAGCCTGGCCGACGGTCCTAAGAAGGACCTGTGAGCTTTCTAAGAGCTCCTTTCATGTGGGCTCGGCGGCGGTCTCGGGGCGGTCCACGAAGAGGACCCGCGCCGCACCATGCGGCAGCCACCAGTTCCAGCTGCCGAGCAGGCGCATGAGCGCCGGCACGAGCAGCGCCCGGATCACCGTCGCGTCGAAGATGATCCCCGCCGCGAGGCCGATTCCGAACTGCTTGATGTCGACGCCCGGGCTCGACGAGAGCACGAAGAACGCAAACATCAGGATCAGCGCCGCGCTCGTGACGAGCTTGCCGGTGCGGGCCAGCCCGAGCGCGACCGCGTGGGAGGTATCGCCCGTCTCGTCGTAGGCCTCGCGCATGCGCGTCAGCATGAAGACCTCGTAGTCCATCGACAACCCGAAGAGGAACGCGAAGATCATCAACGGGATCCACGGGATGATCGACTGCGTTGCGTGCACGTTCCAGATCGCCTCCGAGCCGTGGCCCTTCTGGAAGATGAAGACGATGATCCCGTAGGCGGCGCCCAGTGACACGAGATTGAGGACGACCGCCTTGAGCGGCAGCACGAGCGAGCGGAATGCGCGCGCAAGCAGCAGATACGTGAGCAGGATCACGAAGCCGAGCACGTACGGGAAGTTCGAGTACACCGCCCGGACGAAGTCCCTGTCCTCGGCGGCGACACCGCCGAGCGTCGCGTCGGTTCCATCGAGCTGGTCGCGGACGAGGGCAATCGTGTGCTTCGCCCCGTTCGACGCGCCGTCTTCGGCGGGGAACGCCTCGACGAGGCTGTCTCCACCCTGCCGCCACGAGGCGGGAGCGACGGCGCCGGCGATCCCGGGGGTCGCACGCAGCTTGGCCGCGACGGGGCCCGGGTCCGCGCCGTGCTCGACGAGGACGACGAACGGCTTCATCACGCCGGCCGAGATGCCGGCGTCCGCGAGCGCGGCGCGTCCGGCGATCGCGTCCCCGCTGCCGGGCAGGTCCTTCGCCTGCGCCTCGCTCGGGTTCAGCTGCACACCGCCGTAGAGGAGCAACCCCACGACTACGAGGCCGACCGCGGCGACCGGAAGCGGCCTCCGCATCACGAGCCTCGCCCAACGTCCCCACCATCCGTCCTCCGGGTGGCCGCTGTCGACGAACCGCTTCGGCAGGAGCCGCACGCTGTTGATCCGCGTCCCGAGCACCGACAGCAGGGCGGGCAGCAGCGTCACCGCCACGAGCACCGACACCGCCGGGATCAGCATGCCGCCGATCCCGATCGAGCGGATGAACGGCAGCGGCAGCAGGACCATCGAGAGCAAGCCGACGGCGACCGTCGTGCCGGAGACGATCACCGACCGCCCCGCGTGCGTCATCGTCTCGACGAGCGCGGTCTCGACGTCCTCGCCCTCGCGCAGCTCGTCGCGGAACCGGAAGATCATCAGCAGCGCGTAGTCGATCGCCACGCCGAGGCCGACGAGCGCGATCAGGAACTGGACGATGATCGACACGTTCGTGATGTAGGTCAGGACCCAGACGAGCGTGAAGGTGTTCAGGATCGAGACGAGCGCGATCACGAGCGGCATCGCAACGGCAGGCAGCGTCCCGAAGACGAAGAAGAGGATCACGAGCGACCCGAGGCCTCCGATCAGCGCCTCGGTGAGCACGCTCGGGCCCTGGCCGCCGCCCGAGGAGTCCGCGTAGATCGGGTCGCGTCCGGTCAGGAACGCCTGAATGCCCGCCGGGGTACTTCGCTTCAGCGCGGCGCGCGAGGCGTCGATGTGCGTGTTCGAGTTGAAGCCGGGCGTACCCGGGGGATAGATCTCGGCGAAAGCGGTGTGCCGGTCGCGCGAGAGGTACACGCTGCTGCCGGTCGACCAGTAGGACGAGACGCGCGAGCCCGGATTGACGCGCGCGGTCGCGGTGACCGCCCGCTCGATGCCGCTCGCCTTCGTGATGTCGCCGCTCGAGTGGAAGACGGCGACCATCGGCGCCTGCTCACCCGTGCCGAACGTCTTCAACGTGCGCTGGTTCGCCTCATAGGCCGAGTAACCGGGAATCGAGAAGCTCTCGAACCAGCGCTTCGACACCTGCGATGCCGAGAACGCCCCGAAGACCGTGAGCACGATCCACACGCCGATCACGACTCGGCGATACCTGACGATCTGGTGTGCCAAGCGCGCCAGCATCAGTTGAGGCTCCGGTTCGGGTTCATCTCGCTCCTCCTGTCGATTTGTTCTGGCGCTACGACTTCAGAGGCCGGCGAGACTCATCGGTCGCCGATCGCTCGAAACGGCAATCGTAGGCGCAGGCGACGCGCAGCAACGCGTCGTGCAGACTCGCACGAGTGTCCTTGTCGAGCGGCTCGAGAAAGCTGTGCTCGATCCGCTTCACGATCGCGCGGAGCCGCACGAGCTGCCGCTTGCCGTCGGTGGTCAGGCTGACCGTGTGCCGCCGCCTGTCGGTCGGATCGCGGCGTCGCTCGATCAACCCCCGCTCCTCGAGCAGGTCGAGGATGCCGACGAGCTGGCTCCGGTCGAGCCGGAGCGCGTCGGCGATCGTCGCCTGGGTCTCGCGCGGCTTCTCGCTCAGCATCGCAAGCACGCTGTACTGGTACATGGTGAAGCCGGCGCGCTCGAACTCCTCGATCGCGCGCGCCTTGATCGCGAACCCGAGCCGCGCCAGCAAGAACACCGTGCTCGCGAGGAGCTCCGCCGGCAGGACGGGCGGACGCGGCGGAAGCTCGGGCGCCTCGGTCGCGGGCAGTGCCGTATCCATGGGAATAAGCATAGCTCCACCTATCGTTGGTACGGTGAATCGTAGAATACCTCAACGATAGGGGAAGCCAATGAGCGTGGAGCAAAACCGGAAGCGCTGGCTGGCGCTGGCGGTGATCGTCGCCGCCCAGTTCATGGTCGTCCTCGACGTGGCGATCGTGAACGTCGCCCTGCCGTCGATCAAGACCGACCTGCATTTCAACCAGGAAAACCTCCAGTGGGTGATCACCGCCTACTCGATCCTCTTCGGCGGCGTGCTGCTGCTCGGCGGCCGGCTCGCCGACCTGCTGGGCCGCCGGCGGCTCTTCGCCGTCGGCATCGTGCTCTTCACGGTCAGCTCGCTGCTCGACGGGCTCGCCTGGTCCGAGGGATCGCTGATCGCGTTCCGCTCCCTGCAGGGGCTCGGCGCGGCGCTGCTCTCCCCCGCCGCCCTCTCGATCCTGACGACGACGTTCGAGGAGGGCCGCGAGCGGAACATCGCGCTCGGCATCTGGGGGGCCGCCTCGGGTAGCGGCGGCGCAGCCGGCGTGCTGCTCGGCGGGGCGCTCACGAGCGCCTTCAGCTGGTCGTGGATCTTCTTCATCAACGTCCCCGCCGGCGCGATCGTCCTCGCCGTGACGCCGTGGCTGCTGCGCGAGAGCCGCGCGAAGCTCGACCATCGCCACTTCGACACGGCCGGCGCCGCGTCGATCACGGGCGGGCTCATGCTGCTCGTGTACGCGATGACGCGTGCGACGCAGCACGGTTGGGCGACGACGGAGACGATCGGGCTGCTCGCCGCGTCGGCGGCGCTCGTTGCCGGATTCGTCGTGATCGAGCTCCGCTCGAAGGCGCCGCTCCTTCCGATGAGCATCTTCCGGTTGCGGACGCTCGCGGCGTCGAACATCAGCGGCCTCCTGCTCGCGGCCGCCGTGTTCTCGCAGTTCTTCCTGTTGACGCTGTACATGCAGCAGGTGCTGCACTACTCGGCGCTCAAGACCGGGGTTGCCTACATCGCGCTGACGCTCTCGATCGTCGGGTTCTCGGCGGTGTCGCAGTCGCTCGTGACGCGGATCGGCGTACGCCGCGTGCTGCCGGTCGGGCTGCTCCTGACGGCGGCCGGGCTCGTTCTCTACGCGCAGCTGCCGGTACACGGGCACTACTTCTGGGACATCTTCCCGGCGTTCCTGCTGAGCGGCATCGGTCTCGCGCTCGCGTTCGTGCCGATGTCGATCGGCGCGCTCACCGGCGTGCGGCAGTCCGAAGCGGGCGTCGCGTCCGGGTTGATCAACACGAGCCAGCAGATCGGCGGAGCGATCGGCGTCGCCGCTGCGACCACGATCGCGACGACGTTCACGACCCATTACGTCAACGCTCACCCGGGGACCTCGGCGCTCGCGGGCAGCGCGTTGAACCACGGCTTCCAGGTGACGTTCTACGTGCTCGCCGCGCTCGCCGTCGCCGGCGCGCTGGCGGCCGGCCTCCTGATCGAGGCGAAGCCTGCGCAGGAAGACACGGCCGGCGCGGACGACCTGATGCTCGAGGCCGCCTGAGGAGAGCATCGCGGAAAGGATCCACAGGCTCGAAGACGAAAGGCCCGCACCCGCGGGCCTTTCGTCTGGGCCGACGGCCCGCCCGCTTCCGGCACGAGGCTCAGTCGGCGGGCGCCTCGAAGGCGAACGGTTGGGAGAGGCTGATCAGGTTGCCCGAGTCGTCGCGCAGTGTCGCCTCGATGCCGTAGGGACGCTCGGCCGGCTCGGAGAGGAACGTCACGCCTTTGGCCAAGAGCTCCTCGTAGGTGCGGCGGCAATCGTCGGTCGCGATGACACCCACCCCGATCGCACCGCTGGCCACGAGCTCGCGCAGCCGGGCTGCGGCCTTCGGGGACCGCCCCATGTCGCACGAGGAGAGGATCAGCTGGAGGTCGGGCTGATCTTTGGCGCCCACGGTGAGCCAGCGGAAGCCGGCGCCGGCGCCCTCGAACTCGTCGCTCATCGTGATATCGAAACGCAGCTCGAAACCGAGCTTCTCGGTGTAGAAGGCCTTCGCCGAGTCCTGGTCGAGGACGAAGACGCTCGTGTGCGACAGGTGGCTGATCATCTATTCGGTCCCTTTCTCTCCTTGCGGTCGTCGGTCTTCGTGAGGGTACGGCGGCCCGGGTGCGTCAGGCTTGTCGGATTGCTCTCTTGGGCGTTACCCGATGTGTCGCCGTAGGCGTCCTTGAAGGCCCGGGCGAAGCGGAACTTCGAAACCTCCCCGGGCCGCCATCAGACCGAGGTCGAGCGGTTCGGCGTAGCGCAGGTCGATCAGGTCGCGGCGCTGCGAAGGTAGGAGACCCGCTCGCTCCTGGTCACCAAACGCACGGGCACTGCCCCTTCAACCGACTGACGTGGTCCGTGGAGAAACGTTCCGACTCCCGCCGCCCCGGCACGCGCGCAGGCATGCACACCAAGGAGCCCGTTACGCGGTCGTCGTGCAGGCCGACGAGTTCCTCGGCCTGAGCACCGTGCTCGTGTCCCCGACTTCGAGAAGTGCCCGTGCAGCGAGCTTCCGACCGGCGATCGCGATCGCGGGGGAGGAGACGCGCGTTCTCGTCGAGCAGACGACCGTCGTCGATCCCCAACGGCTCGGTCGATCCGCAGGACGACTTGACGCGCACGAGCTTCGAGCCGTTGACGAGGCGCTCATGCTCGTCTTCGGCCTGTAGCCGGTTCGCGCAATACTCGGCGCGCCCGTCGAAACACGAATCCACGCGTAGACGAATCCACGCGTAGACGGGATTCGAAGGTGGAGCTAGCCGGACTCGAACCGGCGACCTCCTGGGTGCGATCCAGGCGCTCTCCCAACTGAGCTATAGCCCCGCGCGGCGGAAAGTCTAGCCGGAGGGTTGCGCAGTCGCGGCCGCGCCGGCCCGGTCCATCAGCTTGCCGTCGCGAATCGTGCGCTCCATGTCCCGGGACTCCTCCCGGTAGACGCTGCCGTTCTCGAACTGGATCACGGGGTACTTCCGCTGTCCCGAGAGCGACTCGATCATGTCGCGGTTCTTCCTGCGAAGCGGGCCGGGCACGAGCTCGTACTCGACGCCCATGTCGTCGAGCGCCTTCTCGACCTTCCAGCACGGATGACCCGACAGCTTCACCCAGTGATTCGGGCAGCGATGCAACTTGACAGGCATGACGCCTCCTTCGGCGGCGGGAACCTGCTCTACGATACGCGCCCGCTCAGGCGCTGAACAGCGTCAGGTCGGGCTCGCGCTCGCCGCGGAGCAGCGCGAGGTCGACCTCGACGCAGCGGATCCCCCGCGACTCGGCGAGCGCGATCGCCTGCGGCTTCAGCTTCTGCGCCGCGAGGATGCCCCGGCACGCGCTCTTCGCCGGATCCTCGCGGATGAAGGCCAGATACCGGGTCAGCTGCTCGACCGCCTCGATCGTCGCGATGCGCTTGATCTCGACGGCCACCCAGTCGCCGCCGTCGTCCCGGCACATCAGGTCGACCGGCCCGACGTCGGTCGGCCACTCGCGCTTCACGAGCGTCAGCTCCTCGCCGAGCGAGCCCGGCGCGGCCGCGAGCTCCTCCTGCAGGTCGCGCTCGACACCGTCCTTCTGCAGCGCAGCCGACTCGCCCATGTCGTGGGTGACGTCGCTCAGCACCTCGGCCAGCCGGATCTCGAGCACGTCCTCGGTCTTCAGCTTGCGCACGACGAGCGTGTCACCGTGGTCCTCGACGAAGGTGGGCGCCGTCATCCAGTTGAGCGGCTTGAACCCACCCGCGTCGTCGTGCACGAGCACCGAGCCGTCGCCCTTCAGGATCAGCAGGCGCACTGCCTCCGGGAGAACGGCGTTCAAGCGCCCCGAGTAGCGGACCTCGCAGCGGGCGACGAGCAGGCGCATCGCCGCAACCTACTGGCTCTTTCGGACAGGTCGTTAGCGCTCGACCCGCGAGCCGCCGACGATCGCGTCGGTGCCGTCGTCGAAGCGCACCCAGGCCTTGCCCTTGCCGTCGTAGTCGGGCGACCAGACGACGAGCGTCGCGTCGCGCCCGCCCACCGTGACCCGCTCGGAGCCCTCGGGCTCCACGCCGGTCCAGACCTTCACGAACGGGTTCTCGACACGTTCACGGCCGATCGTCGTCTCGTCCGTGTGACCGGGCAGCACGCGGGTCTCGTCAGGCAGCGCCATGAAGACGTCCATCACCGAGGCGCGCACCTGCCCGAGGTCGCCGCCGCCGACGGCGTCCTTGAACAGCGTGTCGCCGGTGAAGACGACGTCGTCGACGAGGAACGCGACCATGTCGTCGGAGTGGCCCGGCGTCGCGAGGCCGCGCACGCGCAGGCCGCCCCACTCCCACTCGCCGGGCGCCGCGACGACCTCGATCCCGTAGCGGGCCCGGAGCTCGTGCTCGTGCACGACGTGATCGTGATGCGAGTGGGTGCGCAGGATCGCGGCCGGCGCCGCCCCCCAGGCCTCGACGGCCGCCACGAGCGGGCCGATCTCCGCTCCCGAGTCGACGAAGACCGCGGTCCCACCCTCGCGGTCGGCGAGCGCGTAGGCGTTCGACAGCCAGTCGGGCTGCATGCTCCGTTCGATCAGCACGGCGGTAGGCTAACCGGGAACCCAGACGAGGAGAAACGATGGCCGGATTGATGCAACGCGCGTCCCTGATCGCGAAGGCGAAGTTCTCGAAGCTGCTCAACCGCGCCGAGAGCCCCACCGAGACGCTCGACTACTCGTACGAGCAGATGCTCCAGCAGCTCCAGAACGTCAAGCGGGGCGTCGCGGACGTCGTGACGGCGAAGAAGCGGCTCGAGATCCAGACCCAGCAGATCGAGCAGAATGTCGTGAAACTCGAGACGCAGGCGCGCCAGGCGGTCGCGGCCAACCGCGAGGACCTCGCGCGGCAGGCGCTCGAGCGAAAGGCCGCGGCGCAGGCGCAGCTCCAAGGGCTCGACGGGCAGGTGCAGCAGCTCGGCGACCAGCAGGAGAAGCTCGTCGCCTCGCAGCAGCAGCTCGAGACGCGCATCGAGTCGTTCCGGTCGCAGAAGGAAGTCATCAAGGCGCAGTACTCGGCCGCCGAGGCGCAGGTGAAGGTCGGCGAGGCCGCGACCGGGATCGGCAAGGGCATGGAGGACACGGGGCTCGCGATCCAGCGCGCCAAGGACAAGACAGAGGAGCTCCAGGCTCGCGCCTCCGCGATCGACGAGCTCACCGCGTCGGGCGCGCTCGAGGACTTCACCGACAACCGCACCCAGCTCGACCGGGAGCTCGCGCAGATCTCGTCGACGAACCAGGTCGACGACGAGCTCGCGAAGCTGAAGGCCGAGGTCGGGTCGGGCGAGCCTGCGAAGCAGATCGAGCCGGGCGAGAGCGAGCCCTCCAAGCAGTAGGTGGGGCTCGGGAACATCCTCTTCGGCCGCAAGAAGCTCAAGGAGCCGGCGGGCGACCGTCTCTTCGCGCTCACGACCGCGGCGGTGACCCTCGACGTCGAATGCGGCCTGAAGCCGGCCGGCGCCGGCGCCGTCATCTTCAAGCCGCTCTCGGCGGGCGAGTTCACCCAGGCAGACCAGGACGTCGAGCAGCTGCTCGACGGGGTCGCCGCCGGCTTCGGCTCGAAGCTCGAGCGGACAAAGGACTCGTTCGGGTTCGAGTGGGTGGTGATCCGCGACCCGGAGCTCGAGGATCAGGTGTCCTCGGTGCATGCCGTCGCGTCGGAGCTGACGGCACGCGGCTTCGGCGCGCAGCTCCTCGCCGCCCCGTTCCGCTTCGAGGGGGGCGACCACCCGGTGTACTGGATCTACGGGTTCAAGAGCGGCACGTTCTGGCCCTTCGTCCCGACCGGCGAGAGGCAGGGGCGGGACAACGCGCGCGAGCTGGAGCTGAAGGCGAAGCTCGAGCAGGAGCTACCGGTCGAGCAGGATCTTTCGAAGTGGCTCGCCCTCTTCGACGCGCCGATCTAGCTAGGGCTTGACGCAGGGATTTGCGAGACGGATCATCGTGGCGTGGTGCAGCGTCATCCGCTGATCTCCGCATTCGTGCTCGTCGTCATGGCCGCGACCCTGACTCGCGCCGCGGTGACACGCGACGGCGTCGGACCAGTCGAGTACACGGCCGTTGCCGCGATCGTCGCCGTGCTGCTCGTCTGCGCCTTCCGTCTGTCACGCAGCGCGGTCCGCCGGGCGTAACAGGAGCCGCCGTCGCGCATGCCCCATCTCGTTGGCGACGCGCAGCGTCGCCTACGAAATCGGGCGGCCCATCTCGCGGGCGATCGCCGAGAGGGCGGCGATGCGCTTCTCGAGCGGCGGGTGGTCCATGAAGAGCTCGCCGACCTGCTGGCGCCAGTTGGTCGGCACGATGAAGAACGCGTTCATGCCCGCGACCTCGCGCAGGTCCTGCTGCGGGATCTGCGTGATGCCGCTCGCGATCTTGTTCAGCGCGCTCATCAGGTTCTCGGGCGCGCCCGTGATCAGCGCCGAGCCGCGGTCGGCCGCGTACTCGCGGTAGCGCGAGATCGTCCGGATCAGGATGTAGCTGATCAGGTACGTGACGATCGAGACGGCGAGCACGATCAGCCACACCGGCACCTGGTTGTTGTTGCCGTCCCGCCGGTCGCCGCCGCCGAAGCCTCCGAACATCCCCGCGTAGAGCCCGAAGCGGGTCAGGAGCGCGGCGAGCATCGCGAAGAAGCTCGCCACGGTCATGATCAGGACGTCGCGGTTCGCGATGTGCGACAGCTCGTGGGCGAGCACCGCTTCGACCTCCTGCGTGTCGAGGCGCCGTCGCAAGCCGTTCGTGACCGCGACCGCGGCGTGCTTCGGGCTCCGGCCGGTCGCGAAGGCGTTCGGGACGTCGGTGTCGATGACCGCGATGCGCGGCTTCGGCAGATCGGCCATCGCGCACAGGCGCTCGACGGTCGCGTGGAGCTCGGGCTCCTCCTCCGCCGAGACGACCTTGGCGCCCGCCGCGGCGAGGGCCAGCTTGTCGGACGTCCAGTACTGGACGACCGCGAGCCCGAGCACGATCACGAGCATCGGCGCGAGGCCGACGTTCAAGACCTGGAAGAGCACGAGCGCGAAGCCGAGGTACAGCAGGCCGAGCAGGCCGCTCGTGAAAAGAATCCGCAGCGAGAGCCCTCTGTCGCGTCCGAACGACTTGCGCTTCACGAATCGGATGGTACTGACGGCGTGTAGAGTCTCGCCCCGGAATGCACCGCCTGAGCCTCGCTGCAATCGCCGCAATCGCCCTCGCCGCGGTGCTCGCCGGATGCGGAGCCGAGGGCGTCGTGAGCCCCACTCCGAACACGGTCGTCGGCGCCCTGCCGAAGCCGACGGTCGAGCCCGCGACGCCCGCGTTCAAGCTGAAGGGCGACCCCACCGCAGGCAAGGCGACCTTCCTGAGCGCCGGCTGCACCGGCTGCCACACGCTCGCCGACGCCAAGGCGACCGGCACGGTCGGCCCGAACCTCGACCAGGTGAAGCCGGACTACCGGCTCGCGACCGCGCGCGTCACGCTCGGCAAGGGCCAGATGCCGTCGTTCAAGGGCACGCTCTCCGACCAGAAGATCGCCGACGTCGCCGCCTACGTCGTGACGGCGACCGGCGGCACTGCGCCGTAGCGCTGCTCGAGCTCCCGGACACGTTTCCCGCGCGGGTCGCCGCCTTCGCGGTCGACCTCGACAGGACCCTGATCGCCGAAGACGCGGTGTTGCGCCCGCGGACGCGCACAGCGATCGCCGGCGTGCGAGCGCGGGGCGTGCACGTGATCGTCGTGACGGGACGGATGTTCCGCGCCACGCGCCCGTATCTCGAGGAGGCGGGGCTCGACGATCCCGTGATCTGCTATCAGGGCGCGCTCGTCGCGGATCCGGCGAGCGGCGAGTTCCTGCGCCACGTGCCGATTCCACGCGAGTCAGCGCTCGAAGCGATCGACGCGGTCGTCGCAGCCGGCTTCCACGTGAACTGCTACGTCGACGACCTGCTCTACGTCGCCGAGGTGACGCCCGAGGCGCGCGCCTACGCCGACTTCCAGCGGCTCGAGATCCACGCGGTCGGGCCTCTGCGCGACTGGCTGCACGACGACCCGACGAAGCTCGTGGCCGTCGGCGAGCCGACGGAGCTCGACGAGCTCGAGGCGGAGCTGAAGCCCCGGTTCCGCGGCCGGCTCTTCGTCTCGAAGTCGCTGCCGTACTTCCTGGAGTTCGCGCACCCGGACGTCAGCAAGGGCTCGGGGCTTCACTTCGTCGCCGGCCGGCTCGGCTTCACGGCCGCGGAGACTGTCGCCTGCGGCGACGGCGAGAACGATCGTGAGCTGCTCGACTGGGCCGGTTTCGGCGTCGCAGTCGCGAATGCGCATCCGGAGATCCTCGCGCGCGCCGATCTCGTCGTCCCGGACGTCGAGCACGAGGGCGTCGCTGCGCTCTTCGAGGCCTACCTACACTCCTTGTCGTGATCGACCTCCGCGCCGCCCGCAACGACCCGGACGCCTTCCGAGCGGCACTCGCGCGAAAGGGTGCCGCCGAGCAGCTCGACGAGCTGCTCGAGGCCGACCGCGCCGTCCTGGACGTGCAGCCGCGGGTCGAGGAGCTGCGCGCACGCCGCAAGGGCGGGTCCGGGAAGCCGACGCCGGAGCAGCTCCTCGAGCTCGAGCGCGTCAAGGCGGAGCTGCAACAGCTCGAAGCCGAGCTCGCGACGGCGGAGGCTCGGCGCAAGGACCTGCTCGACCGGATCCCGAACCCGCCGGCGGAAGACACGCCGGACGGCTTCTCCGACGACGACGCGGTCGAGATCCGGCGCGTCGGCGAGCCTCGATCGTTCGACTTTCCGGTCAAGGACCACCTCGACCTCGCGCAGGCGTTCGGCTGGATCGACACCGAGCGCGCCGCGAAGGTCTCCGGCTCGCGCTTCGCCTACCGGGTGGGAGACCTGGCGCTGCTCGAGCTCGCGCTCTACCGGTATGCGCTCGACCGGCTCGGGCAGAAAGGCTTCACCCCCGTGCTCCCCCCGGTGCTCGTGCGCGAGGAGGCGATGTACGGGACGGGGTTCCTTCCGACGGACGAGGTGAACATCTACAAGGTGGAGCGTGACGAGCTGTACCTGACCGGCACCGCAGAGGTGGGCCTCGCTTCGATGCGCATGGGCGAGATCGTCGAGGCGGACGCACTGCCCCTCAGGTACGCCGGCTACTCGACGAACTTCCGGCGCGAGGCCGGTGCGGCCGGCAAAGACACACGTGGCATGTTCCGCGTGCACCAGTTCGACAAAGTCGAGATGTTCGTGTTCACGACGACGGAAGCCGCGCGCGACGAGCACGAACGTCTCCTCTCGATCGAGGAGGAGCTGATCGGCGGCCTCGGCATCCCGTACCGGGTCGTGAACATCGCAGCCGGCGACCTCGGCGCGTCGGCCGTGAAGAAGTACGACATCGAGGGATGGTTCCCCGGGCAGGAGCGCTACCGCGAGCTGACCTCGACGTCGAACACGACCGATTACCAGGCCCGCAGGCTCGACATCCGCACGCGCCGGGCCGGCAAGCTCGAGCACGTCGCGACGTTGAACGGCACCGCCGTCACGGCGCGAACGGCGATCGCGCTGCTCGAGAACTTCCAGGACGAGGAAGGTGCGGTTGCCGTTCCCGAGCCTTTGTGGGCGTACGGCGCGCCGAGGAGGCTCGGCGGCAGGCCGCCGGCGGCCTGAGGGCGCGCCGCCTGCGGGCCGGCGCCGATTCGTGCCCCAGACCGCCCGCGTACGATGATGCGCTCGCGGCGGGGTGCCGGAGCGGTCGAACGGGGCGGTCTTGAAAACCGCTAGCCCTCGCGGGCTCGTGGGTTCGAATCCCACCCCCGCCGCTTCGAGCGGTCTCCCCGCTGGTCTCGTCTCGGCGACGAGCTACTGCAAGACGCGCTCGCTGCCGGGCGCGAGATCCAGCGGGATGGTCTGGAGGAGCCGGCGGCGTCCGTAGACGGCGAGGTGCGACGGGCTGCCCGGTGTCGGCGTCACCGCGCTGAACTGACCCCAGCTCGTTCCACGGGCGTAGAGCTGCATCGGTGCGAAGCCGCGACCTGCGAGCACGACGCGGTAGACGTCGCCACGTGCGACGCCCGCGAGGTAGACCGGATGGTTCGGCGTGCCCGGCCAAGCAAACGACCGGGCGGCGACGAGCACATACGAGTGCGAGAGGTCACTTCGCGATGGTGTCGCCCCCGGGCACTGCCAATTGATTCCTGCGTCTTCCGGGAGCACGGCAGCGAGGCACGTTCGGGGTGTGGTCGTTTCCGCGGTCGGCGCCGCCAGGATCATCAGTGCACCCCGCTTGTCGCCGCGAATCGCGGTGAGGACGCGAACCTTCGACGCGTCGAGCAATTGGCGTGCGGCGGCCAGCTGCGCTGCCTGGATCTCGATCGGCTGGACGCCGGACAGCTGGTAACCGTGCAGCGTCTCGCCCGCCTGCCAGCCCGGCACTCCGTCCCGCCAGACCCAACCGGCTGCGCCGGCGGCGTCTGCCGCCGGAGACTTCGCCGGAATCCTGATCGTGACCCCGCCGCCCGGCGGGTGATAGGCGGGCCGCGCGAAGAGGAAGAAGCCGCCCGTCGCCGTCATTGCCACAAGCACGACCCCGAGCGCCACGACATGGCGGTTGATCCAGCTCGACGCTTGCGCGCCGGACCGTAGGGGGTTGCCGCCCACGGCCACTCATCGTCACCACGGTGTGGTGACTTGAGGCGTGCTCGCTCCCAGTCGCGCAGCCGCAGGTACGCCGAGGCCGCCTTGACGCGCGCCGAGCCGCCTCGTAGCGTGGCTCGTCGATGGCAGGAACCGTGATCTGCATCTCCCATGCGTCAGGCGCCGGTGGCGAGGAGATCGGCCACCTCCTCGCGGATCGTCTCGACCTTCTCTACGTCGACGAGGAGGTCATCGACCACGCGGCGAGGCGGGCGGGGATCGATCCGGAACAGATCGCCGACGAAGAGCGGCGCAAACCGCTGTTTGCCGGCTTGCTCGACTCCCTTGCCGAAGGCGGCAGCCAGGTGCTCATTTCGTCTCCCGCGACCGTGGAGCTCCGAAATGAGGCTGTGCGGGCATTCATCCGGCTGGCGATTCGCGAAGTCGCGGCGCGAGGCAACGTGGTGATCGTCGCACACGCTGCTTCCCACGCGGTCGATTCCGAGCTGCGGCCGCTACGCGTTCTGGTCACCGGTTCCGCAGAGACGCGGGCGCAGCGCGTCGGAGCCGCGCAAGGGCTCGAGGACACTGAAGCGACCAAGTTCATCAAGAAGTCGGACTCCGGCCGGGCCGACTACCTGAAGCGCTTCTACGG
>OEMB01000097.1_pt2 | contig 14484 bp, 15 predicted proteins | sample 1503471 | NCBI WGS metagenome assembly OEMB01 (sample SAMEA104379601, study PRJEB20068) | metagenome | biome: 1000743; feature: 77; material: 1998 | place: USA | collected 2012 | depth 2.5 m
GAGCCGTCTGGCTCCCCGGGGAAGGTGCGTGTCCGAGATCGCCGCGACGATCGTCACGACGGCGAAGGCTAATGGCGGCTGTGCTTCTTCTTGCGAAGCTTGGCCGGCGGCTTGTGGGCCGCCTTCTTCCCCTTCACGGCATGCGTGCTCTTCCCGGGCTTCGAGCTGTGCGTGCTCGCCGGGACGACCGCGGAGGGCGACCAGGAGACCGGAGCGCCCGTGCAGGCGGCTCGCCCGCCGGCGAAGTCGGAGCCGACCTGCGAGTAGGCGAGCTTCGGCGTCGAGACGCCCTCGCCGCCCGCCGTCAGCAGGCCGCTCTGCCAGCCGCCGCCGACCGTCCTGCCGGTCCCGTCCCTGCCGTTCCGGTACCTCTCGTCGACGAGCAGGAAGAGCTCGACGCTCGTCACCGTCGGGTCGCACGCGAGGTAGCGCTCGACCGCCGTCCGGAGGTACCGGGCCTGCGTCGCCTCGTCGACCGTCGCGACGTTCTCCTGGTTTGCGTACTGCGGATACGCCGCCGTGTCCGTCTGCCACCCGAGCTCGTCGACCACGAACGTGAGCAGGTTTCCGGCTCCGGCCGAGCGGCGCGCGCCGAGACCGACGGTCGTCGCCTGCCCGGTGCCGTTGAAGGCGTCCCAGACCGCCTGCTTGACGCGGTCGAGGTTCGACACGCCGAAGCGGTACGGCGAGCCGTAGCCGACCTCGGGCGCATCGGTCGGGTTGCTCGGATTCGGGTACGGGTGGATCGAGAGCTGATCCATGATCGGCGCGGTCCGGCCGGACGCCCGGTACGCCGCGCCCACATCGCGCAAGAACACGAGCGGCTCGTTCGACTCGCCGGTCGAGGCGCGCGGCGAAAGACCCATCGCGATCACGTTCGCCGCCGGGTCCGCCGCGTGCAGCGCGTCGTAGCAGGTCGCGAGCAGCGACTCGTAGGCAGGGGCGGCGACGTCGTTGCCGGCGCCGTCCCGCTGCGGGGACCAGTAGAGCCGCGTGTTGGGCTCGTTCCAGACGATGTAGTCGTGGATCCCCCAGACGCTCACCGTCTGGGCAACCTTCGCGGCCCAGGCGCAGAACGCCGCCGGATCGTGCTCGGACGCCTTCGTCGAATAGAGCGAGAGGAGCACGCGCACCCCCGCCTCCTGTGCCTTCGGCGCAGCGCGCTCGAGGAACGGGCGCTCGTTGATCGCCTCCGGGTTCGAGGAGTCCCAGGCGAGTGTCCACCGATTCTGGGTCAGGCTCGCGCCCTTCAGCTCGCCGTAGAACCAGGAGCCGCCGTCGGTCGCGTACTTCGAGGCGTCGTCGGCGACGCCCCACGCGATCGCCGGCATGGCCCGCGTCGCCCCGGCCGAGCCGGCCCGCGCGCTCGCCGAGGCGGCGATCGACGCAACGAGCACGGCCACGAGCGCACCTGCCGCAGCAAACCTTGTCATCCGCAGTCCCTTCGATCGGCCGAAAGATTTGACGCGCCCTTCATCGGCAAGGTCGCGAGGCTGCCGTAGCCCTAACGCGGGCCCACCTTTGACGCCGGCCGGCCCTCCCCTGCCTCGAGCAAGGCGGCGACGAGCTTGCCGGCGCCGAAGCGGACGGGGTCGTCGGCGGGGAGCCCGGTCTCCGCCTCGGCGGACTCGACGGCCGCGCGGGCCTCCGGCTCCGTCAGCTCCCGCGTGTTGAGCGCGATCGCGGCGACCCGCGCCGGCCGGGCCGGCAGCGCCAGCCGCTCGTGCAGGTCGACGAGGTCGCGGAGCGGCGGGATCGGGTGCGGCCCGCCGCCGGCGCCCTCGATCTCGGTCCGGCCCGCCTCGTGGCAGAGGACGAGCAGGTGCGGGACGCTGCCGTGGTAGAGGCCGAGCGTCACGCCGGAGTACACCGGGTGCAGGATCGCGCCCTGCCCCTCGACGAAGAGCAGCTCGCCGCCCCGCTCGGCGCCCTCGACGACGAGCCGCTCGGCGGCGCCCGCGACGAAGTCTGCGACGACCGCGTCGACGGCGATTCCCCAGCCGGCGATCGCGATCCCGGTCTGGCCGGTCGGCACGAAGAGGGAGCGGGCGCCCCGCCGGCGCGCCTCGAGGTCGAGCTCGAGCGACACGGTCATCTTCCCGATCGCGCAGTCGGAGCCGACGGTGAGGACGATCGTCGCCGGCACCTCGAGGTTCGCGCCCGTCGCGGTCGAGAGATCGGCGGGCGGCCGGCGCAGGTCGCGGAGCGCGACGCCGTGTCGAGCCGCGAGCTCGCGCAGCTCGGGGGCGTCGGCGAGGAACACGTGCAGGCCGTTCTCGATGTCGAGGCCCCGCTCGATGCAGCGCTTCAGGAGCTCGATCCACGCGGGCGGGAAGCGGCCGCCCTGCGTCGCGACGCCGACGAGCGCCGTGTTCGGGTCGAAGCGGAGCGCCTCGTCGACGCCCGCCACAACGGGGACGCCGTCGTCGGTCTCGCCCGGCGGCCGGGTCGAGTCGACGATCGCGACGACGTCGTCGCGCCGGTACCGCAACACGCCGTGCGCCGTCTTGCCGTAGTGCGGGTCGGCGCTGAAGCCCTCGGCGAGGATCAGATACCGGGTGTCAGTCACGCGGCGAGACGCCGAGGCCCGGCAGGTCGGCGGGCGCCTGGACGCCGTCGACGAGCTGCACGCCGGGCCACGGATCCTCGGCGAGCAGGAGGTTGCCGTCCAGGTCGACGTGGTCGAAGAGGCTCGCGACGTGCGCGCCCGCCGCGATTCCGAGGCCGGACTCGATCATGCAGCCGAGCATGCAGCCGAGCTCCAAGGCGCGCGCCGCGTGCACCATGCGTACCGCTTCGCGGATGCCGCCGGACTTCGCGAGCTTGACGTTGACGCCGTGCGCCCGCTCGGCGCACGCGGCGAGGTCGGCGAGGGTGTGGCAGTCCTCGTCGACATAGATCGGGACGGGCGAGCGCCTCTTCAGCTCGGGGCCGCCCGCGTCTCCTGCCGGCAGGGGCTGCTCGCAGTACTCGACGCCGAGCGAGGCGAGCTGCGGCAGCGCCTCGAGCGCCTCGTCGAGCCTCCAGGCCTCGTTGACATCGACCTGAAGCGGCACGGCTCCGGCGACCTCGCGGACGGCGCGCACGCGCTCGACGTCGCGGCCGTCCTCGCCCCCGAGCTTCAGCTTCAGCCGCCGAAAGCGTCCGGCGACGCGTTCCGCGCGGCGCGCCATGTCGTCGGGATCGCCGAGCCAGATCGTCCAGGACGTGGGCGGCCCGATCCGCCGCAGGCCGAGCAGCTGGTAGACCGGACGGCCGACGAGCTTGCCCTGCAGGTCGTGGAGCGCAGCGTCGATCGCGGCACGCGCCGCGAACTCGCGCCTCGGCAGCTTCTCCATGATCTCCTCGAGCGCGAACGGGTCGTCGCCGAGCTCGGAGCCGCATTCCTCGGCATAGGCGAGCGCCGAGTGCGCGGACTCGCCGTAGCGCGCGATCGGCGCAGCCTCGCCGCGGCCGACGACGCCGTCCTGCCGCAGCTCGACCCACAGGACCTCGTTCACTTCCTCCGTTCCCCGCGCGATCACGAACGGCTCGGCGGTCGCGACGGTGCCGATGCGGGCGCGCAGCTCCACGCGGGCAACCCTACGACAAGTCGGTGACGTGGCCAGGGGCCCTGCGAACCTCGCCGGTTACATCACTAGTACACTGACCGCTCCTCGAGCGCCCGTAGCTCAGGGGATAGAGCGCGCGCCTCCGGAGCGCGAGGTCGGAGGTTCGAATCCTCCCGGGCGCATCCCCTCCTGCCGTGCAGAGCTACCTGAAGAGCCTCGACCCGCGACTGCCGCGGGACGTCTACGTGCTCCAGATGGGCGGCCTGCTGAATGCGTTCGGGAACGGCGTCGTGCTGCCGTTCATGCTCATCTACTTGCACAACGTGCGCGGGATCTCGCTCGGGGTCGCGGGTCTCGCCGCGGCGACGCAATCCGCGGCGGCGCTCGTGAGCAGCTTCCTCGGCGGCACGCTCTCCGACCGCGTCGGGCCGAAGCGCGTGCTTGTCGGCGCGCTCGGCGTGATGACGGTCGCGTTCGCTCTGATGCCGCTGATCCGAGTCGCGTGGGAGGCGTTCGCGATCTATGTCGTGTGGGGCATCGGGAGCGGCTCGTTCTGGCCGTCGCAGTCGGCGCTCCTCGCCGGGCTCGCGCCACCCTCGCGCCGCTCGCCGGCGTACGCGCTGCAGCGCCTGACCATGAATCTGGGCGCTGCGCTCGGCGGCGTCGCGGCCGGGCTCGTCGCCTCCGTCGCGCACCCGTCCACCTTCACGATCCTGTTCGTCGTCAACTGCCTCTCGTTCGTGGCGTACATGCTCGTGCTCGTCCGCGTCCGCACGCCGGAGCTTCATCCCGAGCGCGCCGGCGGCAGCTGGCGTGCCGTCGCGCGGAACCGGACGTTCCTCGCGTACACGGCCCTGAACGCGGCGTTCATGGCCTCGGCGATCTCGCTGATGATCGAGCTGCTGCCGGCTTTCGGGAAGAACGTCACGCACGTGAGCGAGCGCGAGGTCGGCGTGATCTTCGCGCTCGACGCCGTCGGCATCGTGCTCTTCCAGCTCCCCGTCGCGAAGCTCGTCGAGGGGCGCCGGCGGATGCGGGGCCTCGCGCTGATGGGCCTCGTCTGGGGGGCGTCGCTCCTGGCGGTCTGGGCGGCCGGCGTCTGGACGACGGCGACGGTCGCCTTCGCCCTGCTCGCCGGGGCGATGCTCGTCTTCGCGCTCGGCGAGTGCCTGCACGGCGCCATCCACGCCCCGCTCGCGGTCGACCTCGCGCCGCCGAACCTCGTCGGGCGCTACCTCGGGCTCTCGAGCCTGTCGTGGCAGGTGGGCTGGATCGTCGGGCCCGCCGCCGGCGGCTTCGCCCTCCAGCACGCGCCGCTCCTGCTCTGGCCCGTCGCGGCGGCGCTGAACGTCGCATGCGCCGCGTGGGCGCTCGCGCTCGAGCGCCGCCTCCCCGAGCGGGTGCGGGTCACCCCGCACGACGTGCAGGCCGAGCCGGTTCTTGCAGGGCCTGCCGGGTAGACTTCGAACATGCCCGCGTTGTCGACGATCGACCCCCTCAGTACCGATGCCGAGCCTGCCCCGCATCCGAACGCGCCGCGTCGGGCAGCCCGTGCGTACCGAGGTTGCGGCGCGGGAGCCCCGGCTCGCTGAGCTCAACCAGGACGGGCTGACCTGGATCCACCTCGAGGCCCCGAGCCACGAGGAGGTTCAGGAGCTCGCGGCCAAGTTCGGCTGGCACCCCCTCGACGTCGAGGACGTGCTCTCGCGGCGCGAGCGCCCGAAGGTCGACGTCTACACCGAGTACGAGGGCGCCGGCTACCTCTTCGCAGTGCTCCACTTCCCCGTCTACGACGCGGGCGTCGGACGCCTGAACGCGGGTGAGCTCGACGTCTTCGTCGGGCCCGACTACCTCGTGACGCTCCCGACGGTCGAGCTGCGGCCGGTCTCGCGCCTCTTCCAGCGCTGCACCGACGGCGAGGAGCTGCGGCACAACCTCTTCTCGCGCGGCTCGGGCCGGCTGCTGTACGAGGTGCTGGACGACCTGTACGACTACTGCTTCCCGATCCTCGACAAGATCGCGCTGAAGCTGCGCCAGATCGACGAGGAGATCGACGAGATCGCTCCGCGCGCCAAGGACCGCGTCCGCGACATCCACAAGGTGAAGCAGGAGATCATCTCGTACCGCAAGATCGTCCGACCGCAGCGCCCGACGCTCCGCCAGCTCGAGCGCGGCGTGGAGCGCTTCCTTCCCGAGGAGCTCGAGCTGTACTTCGACGACATCGTCGATGCGAGCGAGCGGATCTGGGACCTGCTCGACAACTACAAGGAAGTCGTGGAAGCGCTCGAGGACACGAACGAGTCGCTGATCTCGCACCAGCAGAACGACATCCTCTACGTGCTCACGATCTTCAGCGTCGTGATGCTGCCGCTCACCTTCCTCACCGGCTTCTTCGGGATGAACGTCCACTTCCCGGGCTTCAACAGCACGAGCGGGTTCGTCGCGACGATCGCGTCGATGATCGTCGTCGTCTGCGCGATGCTCGGTTTCTTCCGCTGGAAGAAGTGGCTGTGAGGCGCCCCGGGTCACGCCGATCGCGGCGCGCTGCCGGAAAGCCGTCGTAAGCGCTTCGTAAAACCGCGAAGCGCGAGCCCCGAAAACGGGAGCTGCGGCACCTGGACGTACGCCGGGGCAGTGCGCCGGAGAGCCTCTGCGGCATGGCTCTCCTCTCGGGGAGAGGAACGCACGCCCCGGCTCGTTCAGGCTACGCCTTGCGTCGGACTTCCGGGTCTACGAGGTCCGTGGCGGCTGACGCGGCGAGCGAGGCCGCCCGCGCAGGCGCGGCCCGACGAGCGAGCGCCAGCGTCGACCGGGAGCTTCGGTCGCGACCCGAGAGTCGACGTCGATGCGCTCGCCGTCGATCCAGACGGCGCCGCAGCCGAGGCAGAACGAGGCGAACGCGTCGGGGACGGTCACCCTCGAGCGGTCCCCGCAAGCCGTGCACGGGTGCCGCTCGTCCTCTGCGAACCAGGCGAGGAAATCGGCATTCGTGCGGCTCGTCGAGGACGTCCCTCCACGGTAGGCCCGCGGCGGCCGGACGACCATGGGCCGTTCGGCCCATCTGGAGGTCGTGTCGATCCTTGATTGACTGGTCAATCCAGTTACGCGTTCGGGCGCCACGGGCACTGCGAACCAGGCCTGTCTGGCTGTTCACGACTGACGAGGAACGATGCCCGAGCGACAGGGAGCACGGCTCCGTCTCGAGGACGGCGAGCTGCTTCGACTCGACGCGGACGAGGCGCAGGCGCTCTACGACGAGCTCTGGCGGAACGCCGCCACCGTCCGCGGAGCGATCTCGGCAGCGGCGAAGATCCGGCACGCCCAGGCCTCGCAGGCACGGGCCGAGGCCGTGGTCGAGACGCTGAGCGCCGAGGAATCACAGGCGGTTCGGACGGCGCACGGACACGACAGACGGCCCCCGCCCTGAGCCGGCCTCACCCGATCTGGCAGCATCCGAGCCGCGTGTCGACCCTGTACCGGATCCCGCCCGGTCTGCCTGGACCGGCGTGGCGCTAGAGCGTCTGTGGGCCCCCTGGCGCCTCGAATACGTGCAGGGCGCCGACGAGCAGGACGGCTGCGTCTTCTGCCTCGCAGCCGAGGGGGACGACGAGGAGCAGCTCGTCGTGCATCGGGGCGAGCGGGCGTTCGTCCTGCTGAACAAGTTCCCGTACGCGTCGGGTCACCTGCTCGTCGCGCCGTACCGTCACGGCCTCGGCTTCGCCGATCTCGACGACGCGGAAGCGCTCGACGTTCACCGGCTCGCGGGGCAAGGTCTCGACGCGCTCGCCGCGGTCTACAAGCCCGACGGCTTCAACCTCGGCTGGAACCTCGGACGGATCGCGGGCGCCGGGATCACGGACCACGTGCACCTGCACGTCGTGCCGCGCTGGAGCGGCGACACGAACTTCATGCCGGTGCTCGCCGCGGTGAAGGTGATCCCGGAGCATCTGACGGCGACGCGCCGGAAGCTCGCGGACGCCTGGCCCGGGTAGCGTTCAAGCCGCAGCGCCGCCGTGCCGACAGTAGGTGGGAATGCGGCCGCCGCGCATCCTCTTGCTGCTCTCGTGCGCCCTGGTCGGTGCGACCGCGATCCCGGCAGCCCGCTCCGCCGACGATCCGTACGCGTCGTTGCTCGCACCGAGCGGCGTCTGCGGCGCGGCGGCCGACGACCTGAGTCTCGACCGGGCTGCCGCACAGCAGGCGATGACCTGCCTCACGAACTACGCGCGCACCCAGTCGGGGCTCGCGCCCCTCCGGCCGAGCTCGGTCCTGAACGACGCCGGCCAGGCGAAGCTCGCCGCCGACCTTTCGTGCGCGGAGTTCAGCCACACCCCGTGCGGCAGGCCGTTCACCGACGTCTTCGCGGCGTACGTCGGGGGCGCGACGAGCTACGCGCTCGGCGAGAACATCGCCTGGGGCACCGGCACCTACGGCACGCCGCGCGAGGCCATGAACGGCTGGCTGCACTCGAGCGGGCACCGCGAGAACATCCTGAGAGCCGGGTATCGCGAGCTCGGGATCGGCTACCTCGCCGACCAGAGGTTCCAGGGCTACGAGGGCGCCTCGCTCTGGTCGCAGGAGTTCGGTGCCCGGACGCCGGAGGCCGCGGCTACGCCGGCGTCTGCGCAGTCCGCGAGCGCCCCGGCCGCGACGAAGCCCGTCCTGAAGAAGAAGGCGCACCCGCACCGGAAGCGGCGGCACCCGCGCCGATAGACGCCGCGAGCGCGATCCCCAGCGCGAGCGCCACGAGATGCTCGGTGTCGAGCACGTCGAGATCCGGCCGGAACAACCAGCCGACGAGCCCCGAGAGCACGCAGACGCCGAGCGCCGCCCTGCGCGACTCTCGCCGCCAGAGGTTGTAGGCGATCACGCCGATCCAGGCGGCGATCACCGCGGAGGTTCCGTAGTCGGGCCGCGCCACCGCGTGCGGGGCGAGCGACGGGTCGGCCGCGCGCGCGAGCGAGAGGGCGGCGTAGACCGCGACCGTCCCGCCGAGGTGGCCGAGCGCGGCGGCCGTCCAGAGGAGCCGCACGCCGCAGAAGGCGAGCGCCGCAAGCCCGACGAGAGCAAGCCCGGCCACCGAGGGCACCGCGGGCCGGTCGGCGACGAACGCGCTCGTCACGAGGAGCCAGGCCCTCCCCTCGCCGACCGCCCGCTCGCTCGCGGCGAGGTCGCGCAGCGGCAGCGAACCGAGCCGGTTCAGGAGCGTGACGGTCGACACGGCTCCGGTGACGAGCGCGACCGAGAGCACGCCGGCCGTCCCGGACCGCACCGCCGCGGGGAGGGAGGGGCTCACGCCGTAACGATGCCGCTTCGGCCCTCCTGCCGCCAGGTCGGAGCGAAAGGAGGGCGGTCCGCCCGGCGGTCGGGAAAAAGCGGTTGGCCCCGACTCGACCAGCGAGGGAGCCGGGGCCCCAACCGACGGATTACTTCGTTCGCTCGAAGTTCGTCCCGCCTGCGCAGGTTCCGTGGCCCGCTTCACCAGGGACCCCCTGCGTGTGGGGAGTCTGCACGATGCTGTCGAGCGGACCCTGGTTCATGTCGTTCAACCCATTGAAGGAGCAGATCGAGTTCGAGTTCGAGAACGCCCCGGTCTGGTTCCCTGAACCGGAACCAAAAACGCCCGGAGTGCCCGGAGGGCCCTGCACCTCGCCGGCGAGGGCGGCACCTGCACCTGTGCCCGCGATCGCGAGGGTGCACGCCGCAGCCGCGAAGAACGATCTCTTGCGCATAGTCTCTCCCCTTGGGAACGTGACGCCCGGATTGGCGTCGACCTCCGACGCTACAACGGCGCTGCGCGGCCGAGCGTTGAGAAATCTCAACGCCTGCGGCGGATTCTCGGGCTTCTGCGAGAAGAAGCGGACGACGGGACTCGAACCCGCGACACCTGGCTTGGGAAGCCAGTGCTCTACCAACTGAGCTACGTCCGCGTCGGCCGCCGATTGTACCGCCGCACAGGAATAATCCGGTCGACCGCAACGGAGACACAGGGAGAGCAGAGCCATGGCGAAGCAGGAGCTGCACGAGACGGCCCGGGCGCTCGTCGCCGAGGGGAAGGGAATCCTCGCCGCGGACGAGAGCACCGGCACGATCAAGAAGCGCTTCGACTCGATCGGGGTCGAGTCGACCGAGGAGACGCGACGCGCGTACCGCGAGCTGCTCTTCACGACACCCGGCGCCGAGGAGTACATCAGCGGCGTCATCCTCTATGACGAGACGATCAGGCAGAGCGCCTCGGACGGGACGCCGTTCCCGGAGCTGCTCGCGGCGAAGGGGATCATCCCGGGGATCAAGGTCGACATCGGCGCAAGGCCGCTCGCGCTCGCCGAGGGCGAGACGATCACCGAGGGGCTCGATGGCCTCCTCGACCGGCTGACGGAGTACCGCGGGCTCGGCGCCCGCTTCGCGAAGTGGCGCGCCACGTACTCGATCACCGACGAGCTGCCGAGCGACTACTGCATCTGGACGAATGCGCACGCGCTCGCGCGCTACGCTGCGCTTTGCCACGAGGTGGGGATCGTGCCGATCGTCGAGCCCGAGGTGCTGATGGACGGCGCGCACACGATCGACCGGTCGTATCACGTCACCTCCCGCGTTCTGAACGCGCTCTACACGGAGCTCTTCGACCAGCGCGTCGACATCATGGGCACGCTGCTGAAGCCGAACATGGTGCTCTCCGGGTACGACGCGTCGAAGCGTGCGGGGGCCGAGGAGGTGGCAGAGCGGTCGCTCGAGTGCTTCTCGAAGCACGTGCCGGCGGCGGTGCCGGGCATCGTCTTCCTCTCCGGCGGGCAGTCGGACGAGGATGCGACCCTGAACCTCAACGCGATGAATGCGCGCGGTCCGCATCCGTGGCAGCTTTCGTTCTCGTACGGTCGCGCACTCCAGGCGCCGGCGCTCAAGGCGTGGGGCGGCGACCCGGGGCGAGTCGAGGCCGCGCAGCGGGCGTACTACCACCGCGCGAAGATGAACAGCGCCGCGCGCACCGGCAGCTACGCGCCCGAGCTCGAGCGCGAGGCGGTCGCCGTTTAGCGATATTCGAGGCCGGTGACGGCGGAGAGCTTCTCGAGGGCGTGCTGCGCCGCGACGCGGCGGACCGTTCCGGAGCGCGAGCGCATCACGATCGAGTCGGTCTCCGCCCCGGCCGGGGTGTACTGGACGCCGCGGAGCAGCGCGCCCGTCGTGACGCCGGTTGCGGCCACGAAGACGTCGTCGCCTTTGACGAGATCGTCGGTCCGGAGGACGCGCGCCGGGTCGAGGCCCGCGGCGACGAGCGCCTCCCGCTCTGCGTCGTCGCGCGGCCACAGTCGACCCTGGATGCCGCCGCCGACGCACTTCAACGCGGCGGCGGAGATCACGCCCTCGGGCGTGCCCCCGATCCCGTAGAGCATGTCGACGCCGGTGCCGGCCTGCGCGGCCGCGATTGCCGGAGCGACGTCACCGTCGCGGATCAGGTGCACGCGGGCGCCCGCGGCGCGGAGCTCGGCAATCAGGCCGTCGTGGCGGTCGCGCTCGAGCACGACGACGTCGACTTCGCGCGGCGTCTTGCCGAGCGCCTCCGCGACGCGTTCGACGTTCTCGGTCGGGGTCCGCGTGAGGTCGACGGCGTCGATCGCCCGCGGCCCGACGGCGATCTTCTCCATGTAGAACGCCGCCCCCGGAAAGAGCATCGTGCCTCGCTCCGCGACCGCGATCACGGCGATCGCGTTCGGCTGGCCGAGCGCCGTCAAGCGCGTCCCTTCGAGCGGGTCGACGGCGACATCCACTTCCGGCCCTTCGCCGTTCCCGACCTCCTCGCCGTTGAAGAGCATCGGCGCCTGGTCCTTCTCACCCTCGCCGATCACGACGACGCCGCGCATGCGCACGGTGTCGAGCACGCTCCGCATGCCGTCGACCGCGGCCTGGTCGGCGGACTCCTTGTCGCCGCGGCCGATCCAGCGGGCCGCCGCCATCGCCGCCGCCTCCGTCACCCGGACGAGCTCGAGCGCGATGTTGCGGTCCGGTGCGGGCCTCTCCACGGCGCGGGATGCTACATCCGGTCGGGTGCCTCCACGCCGACCAGGTCGAGCGAGCGGGCGATCACGAGCTGCGCGGCGCGGCAGAGCGCGAGCCGAAAGGCCTGCTCGTCGCTCTCGAGCACCCGGTGCTCGTGGTAGAAGCGGTGAAAGTCGTCGGCGACGCGGATCGCATACGTCGGGATGCCCTGCGGGCCGCGCTTCTCGGCCGCTTCGGCTGCGACGGCGGGAAACTCGGCGAGGCGCTTCAGGAGGTCGCGCTCCTCCGGGGCGAGCGGGGAGTGCCGCACGGGCGAGATCTCGGCGTCGCCCGCGTTGCGCAGGATCCCGGCGATCCGCGCGTGCGCGTACTGCACGTAGTAGACCGGGTTCTTCTGCGAGCGCTCCGCGGCGAGGTCGACGTCGACCTCGATCGTCTGGTCGGGCCCGCGGTTGACGAGGTACCAGCGTGCGGCGTCGACGCCGATCTCGTCGACGAAGTCGTCGAGAAAGACGACGTCGCCGCGGCGCTTCGACATCTTGGTCTGACGGCCTCCCGAGGTGAGGTGCACGAGCTGGTAGAGCAGCACCTCGACGCGGGCAGGGTCGTAGCCGAGCATCGCCGCGGCCGCCTCGAGGCGAGCGACGTAGCCGTGGTGGTCGGCGCCGAGCACGTAGATCGCGGTGTCGAAGCCACGCTCGAACTTGTCGCGCACGTAGGCGATGTCCGCCGCGAAATAGAGGAACGAGCCGTCGGACGACCGGATGAGCGGGCGATCCTTGTCGTCGCCGTAGGCGGTCGTCGGTGCCCAGAGCGTCCCCTCTGCCTCGTACGTGTCGATGCGCGGCAGGAGCTCCGGGACGCGTTTCTCGACCTCGCTCTGGTTCGCCCACGAGTCGAAATGCACCCGGAACCGCTCGAGCGACGCCTCGATGCGCGCGCGCATCGCGGCGACGGGGTCGCCCTCCTCGCGCGCGATCTCCGCGATGTAGTCGCCCCTGTAGCCGTCTTCGGGCGGCTCCTCGCCGCGGCGCACAGCCTCGACCGAGGCGCGGAACCGGTCCATCTGCGCGCCGGCGTCGTTGTAGTAGTACTCGCGCTCGACGTCGTGGCCTGCGAACTCGAGCAGGCGCGCCACCGAGTCGCCGTACGCGCCGTTCCGCGCCGACGCCACGGTGATCGGTCCGGTCGGGTTCGCCGAGACCATCTCGACCTGGATCCGCAGCGGCTCCGCAGCCGGCAGCGCACCGTACGTCTCGCCCGCGCCGAGGATCGCCTCGAGCGCGGACGCGTACCACTCGTCCGAGAGCCAGAGGTTGACGAACCCCGGTCCTGCGACCTCGGCGCGCTCGACGGCTGCGAGGCCCGCCGCCCGGCCCGCGAGCTCCTCCGCGAGCTCGCGCGGCGGCCGCCGCTCCGTCCGGGCGAGGCGCAGCGCGACGTTCGTCGCGTAGTCGCCGTGCTCGGCGCTCGCAGGCCGGTCGAGCTCGACCTCGGCGCCGGCGAGGCCGCTCAGCTCGGCCGCGAGGGAGGCGACGGGATCAGCCGGCAACGGCCTCGCGCGGGGCGAAGAAGTCCTCGAGCCGGCGGATCTCCTCCGCCGTGCCGACGCCGATCAGAACGTCACCCGCCTCGATCAGCTCCCCGGGGTCAGGCGTCGTGTCGAAGCGGCCGTCGGGCTTGCGGACGGCGACGATCATCGCGCCGGTCTCCTCGCGGACGCGCAGGTCGCGGAGCGTCCGCCCCGCCCGCGCGCACGTCTCCGTGACCTCGATCTCCTCGAGCCGGAAGTCGTCGCCCTCCGCGGTCATCACCGTGTCCAGGAAGGCCGTGACCTGCGGCTTCAGGACGAGGTTCGCCATCACGCGGCCAGCGGTCGCGTACGGCATGACGACGCGGTCGGCGCCCGCCAGCTTGAGCTTCCGCATCGCATCCTCGTCGGAGGCGCGCGCGACGATCCAAAGCTCCGGCCGCGCGGCTCGGGCGGAGAGCGTGATGTAGAGGTTGTCCGCGTCCGAGTCGGAGGAGGCGACGAGCCCGCGCGCCCGCTCGAGGCCCGCCTGCTCGAGATCCTCGTCCTCGACGCCGTTCCCCTCGATGAACAGGACGCCCGCCTCCTCCGCCTCCGCGATCGCGTCCTCGCTGAAGTCGAGCACGACAAAGCGCACGTCGTTCGCGGCGAACTCGGCCGCCACCCGGCGGCCGACACGGCCGTAGCCGCAGATGATGAAGTGGTCTCGAAGCCGTTCGATCGCCCGCTGCCTCCTCCGTGCGGCGAGCGCGCCCGTGATGGCGTCGCCCGCGATGGCCTCGACGATAGCGGCGCCGACGTAGCCGATCAGGACGAGGCCGGCGAGGACGACCAGGATCGTGACGATGCGCGCCCCGTCCGTGCGCGGCACGGTGTCGAGGCCGGCGAGCGTGACCGTGACCATCGAGCGGTAGAAGGCCTGGAGCCACGACTCGCGCAGGTAGTGGTGGTAGCCGAGCGTCCCGAAGACGAGGGTGACGACGAGGCCGGCGGCCGCGTACGCGACCCGGCGCGCCTGGAAGGTGCCCGTCACGGCCGTAGTATCCTCGACGCGTGGACGGCGACGGCCAGGAGCGCCAGCTCAATCTCCAGGTCGACCCGGAGCAGATGGCCGGCGTCTACGCGAACTTCGTGAACGTCAGCTTCTCGGACTACGAGTTCACGATCACGTTCGCCCGCGTCGAGCACGAGGTCGAGGAGGGCGACCTGAACGGCGTCGTCGTGTCGCGCGTGAACGCGTCTCCCCGGCTCGTCGAGGATCTCCTCGAGGCGGTGCAGGAGGCATGGTCGCGCTGGTCGACCCGCGAGGGGATCCGGAACCTCCCGGAGAACCGCGAGCCGCCTAACGGCGATTAGCCTCGGCCATCTCGATCCGCTCTGAGGCACCGCTTGCGGTGCCGGCATCAG